>Ga0114998_10001421_pt1 | contig 18465 bp, 21 predicted proteins | sample ArcticOcean_MG_C_5_FD_87044 | JGI IMG/M metagenome (GOLD analysis project Ga0114998, IMG submission 87044) | Marine microbial communities from western Arctic Ocean - ArcticOcean_MG_CB4_138 | ecosystem: Environmental > Aquatic > Marine > Oceanic | place: Arctic Ocean: Canada Basin | collected...
CACGTCTGTTTGAAATATCCCCGTGGAAAACCGAGGGTGGGCGTTCCCTTGGACGCACACCTGGGAGCCGTCGAACCTTGCGTTTTCGGGTCGACGTCACGGTTCCGCGTTTTAGCGCCTGCGTAGGAACTGCAGGTCGTCATCGCACCATGCGCGCCTCCCGTTCTCCGCGCGCGCGGCTACTCGCGCTCGCGTTAGCGGTAACAAGCGCGCTCGCCTTCCTCTCCCCCGCCACAGCCCTGACGTTCCCGTCGGAAACGCGGAAGTTGCTCGCGCTGAAGCGCGAGTTGACCGAGCGAGGGCTGGGCTACCTCCTGGACACTTGGGTTTGCGACGACACACAGTGCGACCCGTGCGGCCCCACCGCAGGCGCGTCCGACTCGTGGGGCGCGTGGCACTACGTCGCGTGTCGCGTTTTACCCAAACGCGAGCGCGACGCCGAGGCGTCACGGCCTGAGAACGCGGCGGTGTCTGCGTTTGACGACGGGAGTTTAGACACCTCTCCGAACAGACGCAAAAGAAAAGAAAAAAAGGAAACCTACTACGCCGTGACAAACATCCACCTCAGTGATTTGAACATCGAAGGAACGTTCGAGTCGTTGCTCACGTTTCTGTGTCCGTTGTCGCACTTACGCGAGCTCGACATCGACGGCGGGCGGATGACCGGCCCACTGCCGGAATGGCTCGGGGACTGTTTCCCGAAACTCACCGAGCTGGATTTGTCGCACAACAATTTGGGCGGCGTTTTACCGACGAAGCCGTGGGCGCTCATGAGCGAGTTGCTTCAAGTGAAACTCGAGGATAACCGGCTGACTGGTTTGATACCACCTGAGCTGTCGTATTTACCCAATTTACGCGTGCTTTGGCTGGACGATAACGACTTTTACGGCCCAATTCCCCCTGAGCTAGGCCAGAGCCTAACAAGGTTGCTCTCGTTCAACGCGGAGGACAACCCGAAACTGTGCGGCCCGGTTCCGGCCGTTGCCGTGGATTGGCGGTGGCACCTGGACAACCAGCAAGACCAGGTCCGGGACTGGTTCGCGTTCTGCGAGAAAGACCCGTGCGGGGTGTTCGTGCTGGGTGGGACACAAGTCGGCACTGCGTGTCCTGGGATGTACGCCGAGGCGTCCCCGTCTTCCCGAGGCGAAAGCTTCGGGTGTGGCAAGGCTTTCGACCAGTGCGGAGGCACCGTGGCGGCGCGGCTTGCTACCCGTTCCGAGTGGAACAGCGTTTCAAGTGAAAAACTGGATGACACGAACTCCATTGTCGTGGACGTACCGTTTAACGGGTCCAAGTGTTGCCGCCGAGGAAACTACTGCGCCGAAATTCCCGTCACGTCGCCGTGCAAAAACGGATCGAACGCTTGTGCTTTTCTTCAGTGCACCCCAATCGACGGCGCCAAGGTACCCCCGAAAACGAAAGTGCCGCCCGAAGTTATCCAGGAGTGGCGCACTGAAATCAATCAAGGAAAGGACGCGCAAAATATTGTATGCGCACCCGCGTTCGCGCAGTGCGGCGGCACGGTCGGGTGGACCGGGCCAACGTGCTGCGAAGGCAACGCGCCTTGCGTTCGCACAAACGAATACTTCGCGCAGTGCGATCCTTCGGAATGCGCGGCGTTTGGAAAACAGTGCGGCGGCGAGTTCGACGGCAACAGCGACACAGCTGGAAATCCAGACTGCTGCCGCGCCGGTTCCGAGTGCGTCATACGTACTGCTGGGTACCACGAGTGCGTGCCGTTTTCGAAACTTGAACCAATCAGTTTGCTTTCCGATTCCTTCGCCCGGGTTTCGCAAACCGGCAAACTCAAACGCGCGGACGCGGCGAACGGGGACAATTTCTGGAAAGCCGAGCGCAAGGGCGAGTGCGTTTCAGTTCACGAGCAGTGCGGCGGGTTCGTCGGGGACGACGAATCGAAACCCTACGTAACCGCGACGTGCTGCGGCGCGCGCACTCAGTGCGTTCGCAAAAACAAGTGGTACGCGGCGTGTTCAGTTTGCGCCGATACTTACGGCCAGTGCGGCGGCGCCGAGTTCGCGGCGGGTGGAAGCTGTTGCGCGGAGGCGGAAGATACCTGCGTCGAGGTGGACGAATACTACTCCCAGTGTTTGCCGAGTTAAGATGACTTACGTTGACGTGTGACAGCAACGTATCACTACTGCTGCACATTACCAGTTGACTTGTGATGCCAATACATCACTGCTGCGGACACAGTATACTACTAACTGCGGACACATACAACTACCACACGCTGCTCCACGAAAAGTTTCATCACAGCTCGTACCTCTTCTCCTCCATCCCGGTCGGCGCTTGCACTTCCGTTTTCTTGGCGCCGATTTCCGACCAGTTCGTGCTCAAAACCGTCCCGCCGCTTTCCTGGAACGACTTGTTCATCGCGCGTCTTGTTTCCTCGTCCGCTTTGCCGTAAATGTCACGGAAAAGCTTGTTCAACGCGGCATCCCCTTCCGGTTTCTCCTCCTCCTCCTCTTTCGTTAATTCGCTTTCAAGCTTGTCCCAATCCGTGATTTTTTTGGTCGCGTATCCCGCTTTCGAGGACGGGTACGCGTCGCCCCCTGGTTTCGATGGATCGGAAAAGTTCAAAGGCTGTGTCGCCCCGTTCCGTTCACCAATCGTCAAACCCGTCCACTGAACAGGTTCGCTTTTCATTAACCTGCACTCCAGCTTTGACGGCGCCGCGGAAAACGTACACCGCGCTGGATCGATTTCGCCGAAAAGGGTCAACGAAAGCGCGAATCGCGACGACGCGATTTTCACAGAAACGGAATCTTTCGTCACGTCAAACAAGCAATCCTTCGCGTCGATGTTACGGGCCATGATCTCCAACGTGACGTGTGTCGTGGACTGGTACCACTGGTGCGCGTACGTGACCGGTTTCGTGTCGCTCGCGTCTGGTTTCTTTTCGTCATCGTCACTCGCGGAAATTTCGCCCTCCCCGCATTTCCCGAGCCACTGCAGCAGCTGTCTTGGCATCGGGTCTAGTTCCCGTGCTTTCAAAAAGCTCTGCCTGGCATCGTTTGTCCTGCCTAGCTCGAACAACGCCATGCCTTTCCGCATGTGCGCTTTTGCGTTGCCAGGCGCCAGCGCCACGGCTTGTTTGGCGTCTTCCAACGCTTCAGTGGGTCGCGCAAGTTTCAGAAGCGTCGCGGACCGGTGGATCCAGGACGACGCGTTTTCGGGGGATGCCTCCACGACCTTGGTGTACAACTCGAAAGCACAAGCGAAGTCGTCGTCCACGAAAGCCTCCATCGCAAGGGAGGCGAGCGAGGGCTCGGGGTCAGACGCCATGCCGCCGCGCGTGAGTCCACACCCGAAGGCGATGGAAGATCTGGCGAAGGAGGAAGATGGTGTCTGCTGCTTCTGCTTTTCGTTTCGTCCGCCGATTTTCGTTAAGAAAAAGCTCTCGTCGAGACAGTCTGTGTTGCGCGGGGGCGCGTGCGCGTGCGGTCTGCGGGTCCGCGATGGCGTCTTCGCGTTCTGCGCGTGCATCGCGCGCGCACGACGCCGCATCCTCGCGGGCGGACGACTCCGAGGATAAAGGTGGTGGCCTCCCCGGCGAACACGATGCGGGGGATGGCAAAAAAGAGATTTCAAGAAAAAAAATCCTCGTCGTCACCCATCGCGGCGCGACGTTAACCGAGCGCGTCGTGGACGCTTACACCACGGAGTACAGAGTGACGCGCAGTGTACGAGCTGTTGTTTTGAGCTCATACGCACCCGCGTGGTGCGTCCTCGCAGTAGCTTTAGCAGCAACCGAGTGGACGGTCGCGACGAAACGAGACGGCGCCGGCGATGGGTGGATTGGAAAATTTCGCGAAACGAAATTAGCGTGGTTCGCAGTTGCCGCGTTCGCAATCGCGACGCGCATCATGGCCAACACCGTGGTCGCCGAGTCCCTTGTGGTGATGCGACACGTGGGCGTGCGCTTGTCAAGCCATTCCCTTGTGCCGCTTCGCAAAAAAAGAAAAACAAAGTTCCTCGACGTGGACCGACTGAAGTCAATCGTGGTGAACGAAGCGCTCGGGGCGAAGGGCGTTTGCGTGGTTCTGTGTTTTCGGTTTTTTGGCGACGGCGACGACCACGGCGAACACGTTTCGGCGAACAGTTTTGGTGATACGATGCATACAGAAAAGGGCTGTACGACGCCTACGGAAAAGCAAAGCAACTCGTTGACAACCCCCCAAAACCGTCGCGTCGCACTCGTGTTTCCCGCGTTGCGGCCGGGCTTGCCGATTATTAAACAAGTGTACCGAAGCGCCCACGCCGCGCTGTTTTCGGAGGAGGACGGGGACGACGACGAAAATTCAAAAAGCCAAACCGACGACAATAGCGACTCCTTTAGGTGCCTCCCCGGCCCCGCGAGCGGGCACGGCTGGTGGAGGGGACGGGACGGCAAGGAGAATTGTGGCGGCGATGACGAATTTGAGGGGCTCTTTGAGGAGGAAGCCATGAATACAACGGCAAAAGACGGCGCTCCGAACGGTCCGTCCGTTTCTGCGCGAAAACAAACCGAAACCCAAAAAAACCGCCACTCCATCTTGATGGTTTCCGACTTTTTCCTCCCCAACCTTGGTGGAGTGGAGGTTCACATGTTTTCCTTGGCGCAGCGTCTGTTGGAACGCGGCCATCGGGTCACCGTGTTAACGCACGCGTACGGAAACCGGTGCGGCGTGCGGTACATGACCAACGGCTTGAAAGTGTACTACGCCTTTCGCGTGCCGGTGTACGCCGGGTGTACGTGTCCGGACCTTTTCGGTAATTTCAAGTTACAGAGACAAATAATGCTCCGTGAGAAAATAACCCTGGTGCATGCGCACCAGACTTTTTCCGTGATGGGCCACGAAGCGATATTCCACGCCCGAACGATGGGGTACAAGTGCGTGTTCACGGACCACTCGCTTTTCGGGTTCAGCGACACGAGCGCGATTCACATGAATAAACTGCTGGTGCTCACGCTCGCGGATTGCAACCACGTGATCTGCGTGTCGCACGTCGCCAAGGAAAACACGGTGCTGCGGTCGGGGATCCCGCCGAAACGCGTCTCCGTGGTGCCCAACGCGGTGGACCATGTACGATTCAAGCCGGATGACGTGCCGCCGGGATCCAACTCCAACCGCGTGGTCGTTGCGGTGACCGCTCGGCTGGCGCGCCGCAAGGGCGTGCACTTGTTAGCCGCGGGTACGCGTCGCGCGTTTCCCAAATCCGCCACACGATGTTTGCCCATACAAGGACTGACACTTTTTATCTCTAACGCTGGTGACTGTTGTCCACACGGCGCGATATACGCGACGTTAACCACTTTTCGTGTAACAACCACAGTGATTCCAAATGCGTGCGCCGCGTTTCCCGAGGTGGATTTCCTAATCGCGGGGGACGGACCGATGCGCGGCGTGCTGGAGACAATCGTGAAGGAGCACGGCTTGACAAAAAGGGTCACGCTGTTGGGCGCGGTGGTACGTGCATAATTTCCCAAATCCGACACACTGTTTTACCTCTAACGCGCCTGTGACGGTTCGGACCTTTCGCGTAGGGACTGTTCCGACCGATTACCCTCCCTGTCGACCAGGCCATCGTCCAATACACGTCCAATACACGCCCAAAAAATGGACTGACGCTTTGTTTTCCGGACCGCAAGCCGCACGGAAACATCGCGAGCGTGTTGAAACGCGCGCGGATTTTCCTAAACTGTTCCTTGACCGAATCCTTCTGTATCGCCATTTTGGAAGCCGCGTGCGCTGGGTGCCTTGTCGTGGCGACCAAGGTGGGTGGGGTGCCCGAGGTGCTCCCGCCCGACCTGCTGTTCCTAGCGGAAACGGACCCACGGTCGCTGGTGGAGGCGCTGGCGGGCGCGATTAAAGCGCTGAACGGCGCGCGGGGCGAGGAGAAGAAGGAGGTCCTTTCTAAAAGCAGGTCCAAAGCAAAGGGTTCCAGGGGAAAGGAAAAGACACAACATGGTGTCCCTTGTTCTGCGCAAACAAACAACCTGTCCCCCATTTCAATCCACGAACGCGTGCGCGCCATGTACAGCTGGGACGACGTCGCGGAGCGGGTGGAGGTTGTTTACGGACGGGCGCGCGGAACGAGGGACTCGAGGTTTGGCCGGTTTGTACGACTGAAAAATTGCGGCGGGTGCGCCGGGCCTCTCTTCGCCGCCGTCGCCGCCGTGGATTATTTGTACTGGAGGTACCTGGAGTGGGTGGAGCCTGGTGGAGGAATAGACGCGGCGCCGGAGTACGTCCCGGACGGAGAGCGGGAGGGGAAGAGGGGGGGGTAGGGGAGGTATTTATGCTATTTAGACGGAGGGATACACTTTGCTTCGCCTTCTTCTGCAAAAATCTCTCCACCTGGCACTCTTTTTTCATTATTTTTGGCGTGTGTATGTTTGTGTCTGTCGCTTCCGCGGCCTCGAGAAATCGTCACGAACCATGAAGAGACATTGTGCCCTCGGCCCGACCAGACGTGCCTTCGCACTCGTTGTCGCGCACCCCTCGGTGCCTCCACGCGACGATGAACCCCGAGTAGTGCGTGCTCCCGCCCGGTCTGCGAACCGCGTGTCTCCGCGTCTCTTAGCAGCCCTCGTGTCTGCCAGTGCGCACGGCCAAATCGCGCGCTCCAACGTTCGGGGCATTTCCCTGCACCACACATCTTTTTTTCTCCACGCTGACCACCACCTGTCCCGCGCTGTCATCCAAACCTCCCCCTCATCCGCAGTGACTACCTCTTCAAGCTCCTGGTGCGTCTCCCCCTTGTTCGCGCGTTCGCGGTTCCGCATGTTCAGGAGCCTCACGTCACGATCCCACACCCGCGTCTCGACCGAAATCTCAACTCGCGCTCGTTCGGTCACTCACTTTGCCTCAACCCCCTTCTCTCCCGCAGTTGATCGGTGACTCCGGTGTCGGCAAGTCGTGCCTGTTGCTGCGCTTCGCGGTGCGTGTTTCCCCACGGCGCGACAGCGCTCTTCGTCACGAGACGTGGCCGGCGTGTGCTGACTACGTGCTGACCCTCCCCCTCGTTTCACAGGATGACACCTACACCGACAGCTACATCTCCACAATCGGCGTGGACTTCGTGCGTGCCCGTCGCGTCTTTCCTTTCCCACCACCCGACCACGAGCGCGCGCGGACTGGAACAAAAGGGGTAGCACTACCGGACTGGAACAAAGGCACCACACTCGGGGGTCCTGAGGAACACGGCCCAAAAGAACTCGTGTCCCGAACACCGACGCACGTCTCGCGACCGCCTCGAGGCACCAGATCTCACCACGCGGCTCGAGGGCGCAAGCAGAGAACGACGAAGAGGGCCGAGAAGCTTTTTTTCCGCATCTTATCTTTTTTCGCGCCGCGGTTCGACTCGACTGCCACGATTGCCTCGAATGACACGAATGACACGCCTGACCCTAAATACCCCCCCCCCCCCCCCCCAAAAAACACACCCCCCGGGCGGCGGGAACAAAAACCACGCCGCTGCACGCGGGGACCCCCGCGCCGGCTCCCCCCGCCCCCCCCACTGCCCCCGAAAGCACCAAAGAACCCCCCCCCCCCCAAAACCCCCCCCCCCCCCCCACAGAAAATCCGCACCGTGGAGCTTGAAGGCAAAACCGTGAAGCTGCAGATCTGGGACACCGCGGGGCAGGAGCGGTTCCGGACGATCACGAGTTCGTACTACCGGTACGTACCGGGCCTTTCCCAAATCCTACGACTGTTTACCCATACTCGTACCAGAAGAGACTATTACGACCAGAAGGGAATATTCCCTCTGCCCATAACCCTGACTGTTTACTCATACCAATCCCTCATACACATTACGAAACACTGACACATTCTTTTATTCCAGGGGCGCGCACGGCATCATCGTGGTGTACGACGTGACGGACGCGGAGTCGTTTCAAAACGTGAAGACCTGGCTCAACGAAATCGACCGGTACGCGAACGAAAACGTGAACAAGCTTCTCGTGGGAAACAAAAGCGACCTGACGGAAAAGAAGGTCGTGGATTACCAAACCGCGAAGGCGTTCGCGGACGAAATCGGGGTTCCGTTTTTGGAAACCAGCGCGAAAAACGCGACAAACGTCGAAAACGCGTTCATGACCATGGCGGCTGAGATAAAAACGAGAATGGCGTCGCAGCCGGCGCTGAACCAGGGCCCGAAAGGTGCCACGGTACGGCCTGGCGAGGGCAGGCCCGTCGCGGCGAAGAGCCAGTGCTGCTAAGGAAAGGAGGTTGTTCGGTGGACGCGGATGGAAAAGAACGCGCGTGCTTTTGCTTTCGGAGTGACTCCGGAGGGACGAGGAGACGCGACGTGTTAGAAAGAAAAAGGACCCGAACACATGTTGAATCACAATCGAAAGCGTCGGAAAAGTCGGAAAATGTTACAAGTATGCTCGTCTTGATGTTTCGTCTCAATGTTACACACATGTAGTCACACGTGCCGCGTCCCTCCGCGTCTCCCCGAAACGCGTAACTCACGCGACGCGCGAAAACGAAGCCTCGTTCGTCTTCGCGTCTTCCAGGGGCTTTTGCGTTTGTGGGTTTTGAGATGTTTTTTGACTCTTTCGTTGCTTCGTTTTCAGTACCTTCGATTTCACCCCGCCCTCCACGCGCGGGTCTCCGTGCAAATCGAAGTGGTCCTTCAGTCGTTTGTAGATCCAGCCTTTGTTGTTTGAAGTGGTCGCCGTGCCGATCACCACGGGGAACAGGTTTTTGAGCTCGCGATACTCCATTTTTTCCAGGGGTTTCACGGCGGGGGGCTTCGCGTTGACGTTGACGACTGGCGCGTCGCCCGCGCCCGCGTTCGCCCTCGGCACAGGGAAAGGCAACGCCAATGGCAACGCAGGAGCGTTTTCACGATCAACAACGAAGTCGCGCATCACGGTCGTTGGTTTCACAGGCGTAGCCGCGCCTTCCGCGCGCGGGCGCTTGCGGCGCCGAGACGTCGGCGCGGTCGTCGTGGTGCGTATCGCGGTCGTCGCGGTCTCGCCGTTCGGGAGAGACGCAGCTTCGGCGAGGTATCGCAGCGCGGTCGCCGCGCCCGCGACGCCCGGGTCGGGCAGCGACGAGAAGAACGCGGGCGGGGGCACGACGCGCGCGGCTGGCCAGAGCTCGTCCGCGCGAAGGCGCGTGGGAGACCGCTGCGTGGTGTGTGCCGGCGTCGCCGCTAGGAACTCGGCGAAAGAAAGAAACACGGGAAGCGCTTCGCGCGCTCCTAGAAGCGGAGGCGGAGGTTGGCGAAGGAGGTGCACCGGCGTGTACGTGTACCTCTTAGTAGAGGTCGGGCGCGATGCCATGACGGCGAGCTGCATGACGATATCGCACGCGTCGCGCACGACACCTCACGCGCAGCTTGGAGTGGGGGAAGAACCCGGAACCGTTCCGTCGTTTTTTGAGGGGTTCGAGAAAAAATTGGCTCAACTGATTTTACAAAACGCACAGCTGTGCGCCGTGAGTCTCACAGCTTGGCAACCGGGTCCAACCAGGTCGTGACTATATCCTCGATGGCGATTTCCGCCAGCAAATACGCGGCTTCAGACGCTTCATCCCACGCCTCCGTTGGCGATAAACCTCGGGCCGCGGCGTCTTGAATCTGCGCCGCTAAACTCGCCGTAGCGGAAGCTTCTCGTTTGGACGACGTATCGACGAGCGTTCCTCTTCCTCCCGTGTTTCCTTTTGTTTTCATTTTCGCCAGCCGCCAAACCCGGTCCCTGGCCATTTTCATCATCAAAACCCGACTGTCCCCTTCCGCGAACTTGCAGCACTGCAGGAAGTCAGTGTGCTCGAACCCGGTTTTCGCCATGAGGGCGTACGCGCCAACCTCCTGTCGCAGCCTGTGCGTCATTTCAATCGCCTCGTCGACGGCCCTAACTGCGAATGTAAAAGAAAAGTGTCAATCTTGTATGGGCAAACAGCGTTGAGATTTGGGAAACACAATACGTACCCTTCGCCGCCGCGACGGCTTCCACTAACACCGAGTCCGGGCGCGTTTTTGACAAGAGCGACGCGCAAAGAGCGGACTCCACTACCCTCAAAAACCGCCCCGTGCGCTCGTGTCGTCGCGTCTCTTCCAAGTACAGCGATTTGAGCTGCGGGACGTCACTCAAAGCGCGCGCCGCCGGTGTCGCTGTTGAGTCGCTTTTACTCGCGCTCGGGACCCAGCAAGGTTTGTTATCCGTCGCTTCTTTGGTTCTCTGAAAAAGTAAACTCCGAAACTCGTGCGCGCCCTGCGCCACCGCTATCCTGCCGGTGAACAGCCGCTGCCCGATGCGGTCCATGTTGGTCAGTCTGTGTTTTTTAGTACCGCTCGTAGCCCCTTCCGAAGCATCACCTCCGCGTTCGACGTACACGCCTTTGCCTTGTTTTCCCTCCCTGACGGTAAAAACGTCGCAGTGTTTATCCAGCAAAGCCGTTCTGTCCATTCGCACCGAGTTAAACTCAATCGACGCGTTGTCCAAGTCGTTCCCCGTGGTTTTCGCGCCCATGTCAGTCAGCGTCACGCCTTTCCCAGGCCGGTTGTTCTTGTCGCGCAGAGGCACGAGAAACGCGCTTACGATAAATAAAAGAAAGTGTCAGTCTTGCACGGGCAAACAGTATTGGGATTCGGGAAAGGCCCAATACGTACTGCGGACCGACAGTTTCACCATTGACGATCAAATCAGCCACCACCACGCCCAGGCTCGCGGTGAGACCTTGCGAGATCCAGTTCTTCTTCGCGCCGGGGTGAGGGGTGTTTAGTAAAAAATACCCGCCTGCTTTGTTTTTGTCGTCGCACACCCAACACGCGGTGGTGTGCACCACCAAGCCCGAATTCACACCCGCCAGTCGTTCGGTGAGTGCGAAACACCCGAGCCGGCCAGTTCGTTGCATTTCTCGTAACTGATTCAACTGCCTCGCACTTCCCAGCTCCAAAATGGTCCCGGCGAACAGGTTGTACTGGACCGTGAAGCGGATGGAGAACCCGGGGCCGTGTTGAAAACCGGCTTAGAGATAAAAAAGAAAGTGTCAGTCTGGTATGGCGGTATGGGGATCAGTGGCGGAATGTGGAGGGAAATACTTACCTTGCGCTAACAACCGATGTGCTTCGAAGAACCTCCCCGGGTTCTCCATGAGGTCCTCGAATCTAAGCAAACCGGTTTTTACTAACACGGAAAGCCGGGACGCGGAGTTGTCACACGACGCCGCGGGCGTCGCCAACACCGCCGAGAGCTTTGAACGCCACGCGTCGCGCCATGACGCGCGGTCGTTTTCGGCTTCGATAATATCGCCAGTGGTACCTTTTTCCGAAACGGCGATTGGAGAAACGGATGGGCGCGAGCCTTGGTCCACGACGCCGTACGCGCCGGGCATCGCCGGGACGCGAATGGGGACAACGCAAGTGGTCGGGGCGAACGGGTTGGGGTGCTCGACGGGTGGGGGGCGTGTCCGGAGTGAGGTCCACTGGACGCGACGTGCGCTTTTTGCTGAGTCAGACGCTTTTTTTTGCCTCGACTCACGAAACGAAAAAAATCATAAAGCCACGACACATCTGAATCACTTCGACGCCGCGGTGGGCGCCGCGCTGGAGAAGCACAATACGATTCAAGAGGAGCTGACTGCCGCGCGAGCCCAACCGTTACGGCGCTGTACGACTTCGTGAAATCATTTCTGCTCGGCGCGCGATGTCTCCGCTTCCCACGGTCGAGCTCCCGTTCGAGTGTGTGGAGCGTATTTTGTGGTTCTTGTCACGGTCCACGGAGGGCGACGTCCGGGTGATTCGCGAAACCGCTCTGGTGTCTAAGACGTGGAAACGCGCCGCGGACACGGACGCGACGTACGCCGCGTTGTTGCTTCACCGGTTTGGCATCGATGACCTCAGCGTGCCGTTCACGAGGCACCGGGTCGATTGGGGCAAAGGTGGCGCCACATTGAACCGGCCTCCCAATCGTACACACGCCGCGTTCGACCCTGCGAAGATCGCTGAGGCGACGGAAGAGACGTTTCACCGGGACGACCTGGATTTCGGCGCTTTCGATTTCAGAACGCCCACTGATTTGTGGACCGTCGGCGAGATGCGCGCGGAACTCATGGGAGACCTGGGGCGCGACAGGGTACCTCGCTTCACGGAGACGCGAACCGAGCGGTTCGTCCCGTCGCCGAAATCGCAGAACGCCATGCTCGCCCGTCGCGCCCAGAAAGCCAAAAACGCAACTGAGTGTTTCCACGAATGGTTCAGCGACTTCGGCGACGTCGAGCCTGGGCTTTTTCGAAGAACTAACCGCGCCTGGCGCGTCGTGGAAAACGCCTTCACAGAGCAAGGCATGGCTTCCGTGCTTTCCACGATACTTCCCGGTGAAACCAAAACGCGGTGCGACGCGTTTGCCGACTATTTTCGAACACAAACGGCGGCAAAAAATCAAATGCACCCCTCGCTGGCGCTGATGTACCGCCTGAGGGGAGGCCAGATGGTGTTCTCGCCGCACGCCGCGACGTGCGGCGCCGGCGGTGGGAGGCTGACGCACCCCGATGTATTCGACGCGAGGTCGTGTCGTCTCGGTTTGCTCGGCGGCTTGTCCGTGTACGACGACAACCGGTGCGTATCCATGCTTTCCTTTGACCACGCCGTGGTGTGGACGCGCCGGTACCTTCTCCACGATGAAGAGGCCACATTAGTATCGTCGCCTGGGCTAGCGGAATACGACCAACTCAACGACATGTTTCGCATGGTACCGTTCGCGGGGTCGTGGCACGACTCCATGCACAACTCGTTGTGCGTGGATGTCGCACACGGCACCATTCACGCGCACGTCCCGCCGCTCGGATCCGCCGCGCCCGACTACCCGTGGGCGCCAGAAAACGCCGCGCACGGGGACGTCTGCGACTGGTTCGCCGAGTACGCGAAGCGCGTTGAGTTGGGAGTGTACCGAGTCGTGCACGACGTTCCGCCGTTCCGCTTGGCGGATATGGACCCTAGTGCGCCACCAGACATGGTCCTGGATGGGCCGATGATGTGGCGCATGCCTCGCGCGACGCTTGAAGCGACACAGCCGAGAGCCAACGAAGGTGAGACGACGCTGTACGAACACACGTCATTCGGCGCGCTTCGCGTGACCGTTGGTGTGACATATACGGGCCTTCAACCCATAGACGCACCAGATACCTACAACGAACCAGTGGATGGTCGGAACATCTTTGCGTACGAGGTTACCTTCACGCTGTTGTCGGAGGATGACCAAAGGACGGCGTGGGAAAACAGCGCTTCGACTGTTTTGGGGTCGTCCTCGTCATTCACGCCCGTACCAAAAGCGCGACTTAAATCCAGGCGATGGGTCTGTAAGGAAGCGGTCACTGCTAAGGCGTTGGAAATAAATAATCTCAACAAACCCTTCCGAAACGGAGACTTGGATGCAGAGGTGTGGTCTGAACCGGAAATCGTGGAAGGCGAGGGGGTCATCGGACTGACCCCGACGTTAACGGCGGGGGGCGATTCGTTTAGGTATCGTTCGATGACGACGTTTTCTCGACATGCGCCCGAAAAAATCTTAGATTCGTTTAGCGGCCCTGAATGCGTATGGGAAGCTTCCGTGCGCGGCGTGATGTCCGGCGGGTTCACGTTCGCCGCGCTCCCCGGGGGTGGCGCTCGCGAAGTGGAGTTCGTAGCGACGTCGCCCGAGTTTACCTGCAAAGCGCCGCAGTACGTGTTCGGGTAAGGGACTTGAAAGGATTGAAAGGGTTTTACCACCAAGACTTACTACCAAGACTTACTACTAAGAATGTACTAAAGACTACACGATTAAATACTACCTTGAAGGTATTAAAGACTATACGCGTGACTACTTCTCCTGCGCCCGCGCTTTCGTCGCGCGTTTGACTTTTTCAATCTGCACCTTTGTTTTCGCGATCGCGAGTTCGCGCGCGAATCGCATCTCTTCCGGTGCCGTTTCCTTGTGATTCGCGTTCGGGTCATTTCTGAACCTTACAAACGCCTCCTCCGCGGTTTCGCCTTTCGTCTCGAATCGTGACATGACGTGCGGCGAGGCAGTTTCCGAGAGAAACGCGGTGCGGTCCGAGCAATTTTTCGCCGCGAACGCGAACGGGGCGTTTTTTTTAAAACTGGCGTTCGAAAACACTTTTTCAATCGGAGATACCTCACCGCGATCCTCGGTACCTCTGAACGCCCTCGCCGTCGCCGCGGCGTGTTCCCTCGACGGTTCATCTTCCGACACCTGTACTTTCGGGAACTCGCTCGCGGCCTGGTCGTCGTGGAACACGGCGACGACGCGACGACCGGGAACCCGCGTTTTCGGCCATTGTTCGTTCCAACTTTTTGGCGCTGCGCTCGGGACGACCCCCAGTTTGTCCTCGCTTCGCGCAGCGGCGTACAAACCGGCTTCGCGCGGTTTAGCGTCGCGGAGGGACGTGGCCGTGGTGCACTCGAAACCACCAGGGTCCAGTCGACCCTCCAGGAACGCGTCGACTAAGCTATCAGAGGTGGTAGCTAAGGGACTGTTACCTGTGAGACTCTGGTCGTCAAGCGAACCGAACGTGTTTCGGTGCGGGGACGCGGCGTTTCCGAATTCCCCGAACGGGGATGTGCATGACTCATCGCGTTTCAGACGACCCTCGATCACACTCACCCGCCGCACGTTCAACTGCTTCGCGCGTCGCGCCGCGTCAAGAAACCACGACTCCGCGTGCCACGCCGGGTCGTGCGGATCCATCGCATGCGCGGAGATCTCTGGTCCTCGTTCGGAACGAAAGTGTTGTTAATTTTCGAAATACGCCGCGATGCCGAGGTCGCGCGTCACTCGGCGAGACGCGCGCATGACGTTGTGGGGTGCTTGGTCGAGATAGATGGGGCGATGCACAACTGCTATGATATCGTAACTCAAGACCAGACCTTTCCTTTCCCTAAACTACAACTTGCACCATACAACAGCCTCAAAACGGGTTATCGAACTCCCTCATGACCCTGGGTAGGTCCGTTGTCAGCACCTCCTCCAGCGCCTGCATCGCCTTTTTATCAATCTTGGGGAGTTTCCAAATCTGAATGCCTTTCATTATTTCCTTGAACCGCTGGAGATAAATAAAAGAAAGTGTCAGTGTTGTATGGGAACACAGTCTTTGGGGGGAGAGAAATACAAACACGTACCTTTGGGTTCGGCATGTCGCCGCGCGGTATGGCGTGTTCGTGCACGCACTGCTGAAACTCGTTTTCGATGTTGACCAGCAGTTTCTTTTGTTACTCCGCGTGGCCGGCCATGAGGGGCATTTGTTTCCGCAAATGCGCGATGAGCTTGGCGTGCGTGACGCACGCGCGGACTCTTTTCACGAACTCGTTTACTTTGCGGTCACATGACCGGCGGGGAACGTCCAGCAGGTCCTTTTTCAAATCGCTCTGTTCCTTTTCGAAAATCTCCTCCCCCAACTGGTTGTTGTCCGTCCGCACGGGTTCCGTGTTGAAGCTCCCGACGTACACTTTGCACACCTCGGGGGTCATGAACACCTTCCCCAAACTCCACATCAGCGCGCCGTACACGCGCAGTAGTTGCTGCGAGCTCACGCCGTCCGCTTTGTTTAACACCACGCGGACCTTGTCATCGTGTCCTCGTAAGCTAGAAATGACCGTCTTGAACTCGTCCGAGATATCCAGCTTGTACGGGTCGAACAGCAGGAGAATAACATCCGAACGCGCGGCGAACCACTCGCAGACGTGTTCGAAGTTGTACCCTCGGTTGATGCGTTGCTTTTCGCCGGAGAGCACCCCGGGGGTGTCTATGATAGAGATTTCCTTCAACAACGGTGCGTCGCACTGCGAGGCTTCGAACTTTGACAGGAACGAACTACCAAACGCGGTGAGCCCGGTGAAGGGCTGTGCTTGGGAAAGAAAAGGGGTTAACGTCTTTTAAGGCCACGTTCGTTACTTGTGCTGCGCAAACACGTGGCCGTTACTTTCCTACCGTACGTAAAAGAGGGGCGGTAAAACGCCGTGTCCCCGGATTTGGGAAACGCGCATCACCGTACCTTGTCCGTTTGCACCGCCAGGGTTTGCCCTGGTGTGGTTCTGTTTTCGGGGCCGTGCATCACCACCACGAACCGGTCCGTGGTTGGTTCGGGGCCGATGTGCGAACCAGGGTACTCCCGGCCAAGCAAGTGTTTAATAAACGTGGTTTTCCCCGTGCTGTATTGCCCCAACAACAGCACAGTGGGCTTTCCCTCGAAATCGCCATCCGTGAGCAACGGCGAGTAGAAGGATCCGAACCGCAAACTCTCCTCGATCGGCCGGACCTTGGCTTTGTAAATTGCTTTCAGGCTGTCGATAATGCTCGTCGCGGCTTTCGCGTCGATTTGGGTCTTCCCGCCTTTTTTGGAACCGCCGGTCGCTGCCGGCGCCGGCGCGCCGGGCAGGTTGTTTCCAAGCGGCGAAGAGCTCGTATCAAACGGGTTGTTCCCCTCTCCGCTTTCGTTGTCGATGCCCTGTAGCTGTGCAATGGGCAGGGTGTTGTTTGCGATTTGTTGGTCAAGCGACACGGCGGTGATATCACCCGCTTCCGCGCCGGACTGCGCGAACGCGACGACTCGCAGCGCCCGGACGAACTCGGTGGGTCCCAAAAATCCCGCCCGGTTGCTGTCCGCGAGCTGCCACGCCCGGGACAAAACGGGCTGGGGCAAGCCAGATTTGGCGAAGAACTTAACCGCGTCCCCGCCCGTAACCCGGCCGTCGTGGTCATCGTCCGCCAGGGGGAACCAGCGGCGGTAGGTGGACTCGTCGTCCGCGTACGGCATGGCGAAAAGATGGAGGGTGTTTCGTGTTTCGTGCCGTTGTTACGTCGTAGTTAGTTTTGTCAAGCGGACGCGCGGTTCCGAATCCGGAAACGAAGTTAGTACGTTTAGGTTTAGGTGCTTGTGACCACACCGCACAGGGGAACCGCGGGCCGAGCGTTCGTTTTCCGGAAAACGCGTCCGCGAAGCGCACGACGAAGTGTCAGATCGAGGGGTTCATCAACTCCATTGTAAATTAAAATGACACTTGGCCAAAAGATGTATCCTCGTCACGTCCCCCAAGGTTACGTTGACGTCAAGCACCTGTGCAGTCCTGACCGCACGCACGGTCGGCGACGTCATCACGCGAGATGAGCTACTCGTACCTGTTCAAGTACATCATCATCGGTGACACGGGTACGTCCAGTCCGGCTCGCCGCGCACCCGGGGGCGGACCGCGTCGTGGCTCCCCGGCCTAAATGTTTTGTCCCGCGGCTTTTCGAGGCGACGAGGCCGGTGGTCTCCCGAAACACGCGTGTGGTACCCGGCGTCTCCGGAGGCCACGGAACGCGAGCTCCCACCGGGAGACGTAAAACAAACGCACCACGACGCACAATCGACGTCACACCAACGCGTGGGTGACCCCACCGGGTCCCCAACTTTTACTCGGGAGGGCCAAATCTCATTCATCTTTTCGAGGTGCTTTTTCTTTCAGTCTCGACGCGTCGTCTGACCTCCCCGCTCATCATTTAATCACCCAGGCGTCGGCAAGTCCTGCCTTCTTTTGCAGTTCACGGACAAGCGGTTCCAGCACGTGCACGACTTGACTATCGGTGTTGAGTTCGGCAGCCGGATGGTGAGCATCGAGGAGAAGCAGATCAAGCTCCAGATTTGGGACACCGCAGGGCAGGAGAGTTTCCGATCAATCACGCGGTCGTACTACAGAGGCGCCGCGGGTGCGCTGCTTGTGTACGACATCACTCGACGGGACACGTTCGAGCACCTAGCGAGCTGGCTTGAAGACGCGAAACAACACGCCAACCCTAATATGACCATTATGCTGATTGGCAACAAAAGCGACATGAACCACAGGCGACAAGTGAGCAAGGAAGAAGGCGCGCAGTTCGCGGAGACGCACGGGTTGATTTTTCTGGAAACGAGCGCGAAAACGTCGGAAAACGTGGAGGAGGCGTTCATCGGTACGGCGTCGAAAATATGCGAAAAAATCGCCGGCGGGCTTGATGTCTCCAACGAGAGCTACGGCATCAAGGTGGGGTACGGCGCGGGGGGGCGGGACGGGGGGGGGGCGGCCGCCACCGTGGGGTTAGGGCTAGGCGGAACGGCGCAAACCAGGGGCGCGGAGAGACCGGGATGCTGCTGAGTTGTAAAACAATTTTCGATTTCCAGTAGCAAATGTGTAAAACGCTTCTCACGTGGCATCTTCCACACACCCCTCCACAACCTCCGCGCGCCCGGTCGCACCGCCACGCGCATGGGCTTTCTGCAGGCGAAACTCGACCCAACCGCGGCTAAGAACATCATGTACATGTGCGCGGCCGCGCCTTTCGTCGCCTTCGGTGCCCGCATGATCAAGAGCGCGATGGAGTACGTGGACCCGATCTGCAAACGTCGCCGATCTGCGAGACGGCACTAAATGCTTTTGATCTCCACCGCCGCCGATCGCGTTTCTCGCGTGCCTGAATGCCCATACACGCCTCGC
>Ga0114998_10001423_pt1 | contig 18430 bp, 11 predicted proteins | sample ArcticOcean_MG_C_5_FD_87044 | JGI IMG/M metagenome (GOLD analysis project Ga0114998, IMG submission 87044) | Marine microbial communities from western Arctic Ocean - ArcticOcean_MG_CB4_138 | ecosystem: Environmental > Aquatic > Marine > Oceanic | place: Arctic Ocean: Canada Basin | collected...
CGGTGGGCGTTATTTGTAGCAATTGCGCGATTAGATTGAAATAAGTTTAATATTAATCATATACTAATACTAATACCAGTAAACAAAGAACAAGAAAATTTTTAATCATAACCGTATTGTTGATGAAATGTGAAATATCTTTTACAGCGCAATCCAATCTTTGATTTTGCGTCGTTTCGTTGATTATAATTAAAATACTTTTCGCTTGTTGCAAATTTCTTTTATATATACTACTTTTTGCCCCTGCCTTTACCACGTCCGCCTCCGCCACGTCCACCTCCACGACCTCCGCCTCCTCGTCCACCTCCCCCTCTTCCACTAGATTTGAAGCTTTTCTTTTTCGAATGTTCTTCTCTTCTTCCTTTGCGAATTTGGTCGGCATTTTTAAGCTCGCTCGGTGCGCCGTCTTTGCTATGTTTCGAATTATCTTTAGTATGGAAATGTCTCTTAAATCTATTCATGCCGCCACCGCGACCAGAACCACCACTGATTTTATTTCTATCCGCGTTGTTTTCATATCGTTTTTGTGTTTTCTCATCCTCGATTTCGCCGACTTGCGAAACATATCTATTCGTTTTGGATTGCCACTTTTTATACGTTTTACCGAGCGTATCGGCAGAAACGACCTTCCCGGCTTCGTTTTTAATACGTTTTCCAGTCTTTGAGATTTCATTAGGATCGACTTGAACGTAATTCTTCTTCTTCTTGTCCCAAATTTGAACCAACTTCTTTTGCTTTTGCATCGAAGCGCCATCTTCGGCAACGATATCCATCGTCATATCATCCAAATCATCCATCGTCGCGCCTTCTTTCGTACTCAAACCGAGCTCTTTATGATTAATCTTACGAGGGACGACATCTAGGAAGAACTCATCGTCTTTGAACTTACCACGTGAAAACGCGTCTTGAATCTTTTGCTTCTTCTTTGCTCCAATATCTATTTCAACACTGCTGATATTTTCTCCTTCGTTCCCTTCTTTGTTGCTAATATCATCATCATCATCATCATCATTGTTTGCGAGGATTGGATCTTCACCCTCACCTAAAGGCCTTAACTTCTTAACCCTTCCCTCTCCCGTATTCTTCATCACGATGAATTTCGCGTGCGCTTTACGTTTCTCGCTCATAGCGTTTACTGAGACTGAACTTTTCCAATTTTTCCCAATTTTACCAGCAGAAGCGAACTCTGCCTCTAAAACGGTTGCATGTGGGCGATAATTCTTCATGCCTTGCATGAGTTCAGCGAGTTCTTTAGCATTCGTATACGTCGTTGTGTTGATAGTTCCTCCCGCGCTCGATGCTTTGTGAAATATAGCCGCACAAAACAAAGGATGTGGACCGCACTCTATTAAAGGTCTCGCTCTTGCCATTGATTCCGAGCTCGCTGGAATGCGTGTCTTTTGATATGCCTTGTACGCGTTAACGGTTGTTTTCTCCAACGCTTCTAATTCAACATGTCTTTCGTGCAATTCGCGCACACGATCGGCGAGCAAATCTAACGACCCGATTGGAAACGTTCCAAGAATCGATTCTTCGTTTTCATCGCCCTCGCGGGCTCTTATTTCAGCCTCTTCTTCGTTCTCTGGCGGTACGATTTGCGCCGCTTTTATTTTCCGACCCAAAAACAAATGTAAATCTACGACGTATCCTAATTCTTCCTTGACTAAAATGGAATGCGCTATACCTTTTCTGCCAGCTCTTGCGACGCGACCTACTCTGTGCACGAAAAGTTTTGCCGAAGCCGGGAAATCGTAATTAATCACGTTATCGAGTAAAGGCACATCAATACCTCTCGCGGCGACATCAGTTACGACAAGAACGTTCGCCTTACCCGATTTAAACGTCGCTAAAGCAATTTTACGAGCTGAAAAATCCATCGCGCCAAAAATTGAAACCGTTTTATGCCCCTCTTTTTTCAACAACATTTCTAAATGTTCCACGTGATGTCTCGTAGAAGCGAATACTACGGTTTGCGACTTTTCACTTTCGACGACGGTTTGTAAAATTCTTAATAAGGCGGCCAATTTCTCCTCCTTCCTCACTAAAGCGAACGTTAACCTTAAATCCTCCGATATCTTCATCTCGGCGTCTAACCTAATAACTCTCGGCTCTCTTAAACCGACTTTAACGAATTCGGCCAAAGCGGACGGCAACGTCGCAGAGAACAGCAAAGTCTGCCTCGATTGACTCACGCTCTTCATGATATCCCCTAACTGCTCACTAAATCCCATCTCGAGTAACCTATCGGCTTCATCTAAGACGACTTTCTCGACTAATCTCAACGAAAACGTCTCGATTTCGTTCACGTGATGCATCACTCTCCCGGGCGTAGCGACTAACACGTCCGGATTATTCGCCAAGTCCTCGAACTGCATTTCCATTGAATCACCACCGACTAAAGCACAGAACCTTAAATCCGTAAATTTCCCTAATTCTCTCACTACCGTAAACGTTTGCAAAGCTAACTCTCTCGTCGGCGCTAAAATTAACGCCCTGGCCCCGTTCCTTAAAGAGTGCTTCCCTAATTGACTCAAAACTGGAACGACAAAAGCGCACGTCTTCCCTGACCCAGTCCTGGCCATGGCCACTAAATCACAATTCGTCATCGCGATCGGTATCGCTTTCCGCTGTATCGGTGTCGGTTGCCTAAACCCTTTTCTCTTAATCGCTTTGTAGATTTCTTGCGGTAAATCCATGGATTCGAAGCCGCCGGATTTCCTCCTCTTCGACTCGAGCTTCTCCTTCTTAAGACGACGACCTTTTGGCTTCTCGGTTTGCTCGAATCCGAAATCGACCGCTTCATCGTCATCATCATCATCATCATCGAGTGATTCTGATTCTGATCGCTCCTGCGACGATGCTTGTTTTGATTCCTCTTCGATCGTTTGTTTTCTTTTCTTCATCTCTTTACTTGTTCGTATTTGTGGGGAGATTTCCAATGCTCTTCATAAAACGATAAATTGATATTTTACTCCTCCTTCTTTGCTTTGACGCGATTGTTACTGATAGTACGTACTAATAACACGAGCAGAGTGAGTGGAGATATGGACGGAGAAGATCGCGTTGATCGTGATGATGCAGCAAAGTCGAATGCGATGATGGTTCAGGCGTTGAACGAGGCGAATGCAATTAATTCAGAACTACTCGAAGTCGTAAAAGCGTTTTCTCGAAGTGTTGTAAATATCGATAAGCGCTTGGCGAGGATTGAAGATTTAGGTTTAGAATGGAAGATGAGAATGGAAGCGATGGATGCGAGTCCGTTGTGGAAGTTCATTTGTGATAAGGGCGGGGTTTGTCGAGATATATTTGAGAGACATATCGTAACGAAGTTGAGTGGAAATGATCGGAAGTTTTTGTATTCAACGAATACGGAAAGTCGCGAAGCGATGAAAAGGGCGAATATTGAATTGCGAAATACGTTTTATATTGTCGAAATGTCTTCAAGGTCAACGTTACAACTTGATTGGGAGCATTATGCATGGGGTGAAAAGGGAAAGCACGCTGATGGAACTGAGTACACGAAGGACCAGGAACAGTTCAGCTATCGGGTCGCATATCGGGTCGCATATACGAACAAACTTGATTTGCTTCAATGGCTACGCGAAGAGAAAAAGTGTTCGTGGTGGGATGAGCACATGAGTAATATTGCAGCAAAACGAGGTAATCTTGCAATGCTTAAGTACTGCGTCGAGAATGGATGCAAGGTAGACCAATGGACATGCGTAGACGCCGTGATATCCGGCAACCTCACTTGTTTGAAATACCTACGCGAGAAGAACTGTCCGTGGACTTCTTCGACAGTTTATTGCGCGCGCAAATACAATCGAATCGATTGCTTAAACTACGCTCTCGAACAGAAATGTCCTGAACCAACTGCGGCAGAAGCGGCGAAATATGCTTCACCGTTGTTTGCACCGTTGTTTGCATTGTTGTCCTGATAAATTATAAAACCTTTCGCGACCAAAAATACGAGCGCGACAAAAATAGAAAAACTGCCACAATAAAGACAATAAAAAACACGATTTCGTTCTACGAGAGAATGCACTCTAACCTTGATATCAACGACTTCGAAGACGATAACGATGACGATGATGCAGTCTCCGACGATGGTTTCGTATACGCCGAAGTCGAAGTCGTCAGCGTCGAAGGATCAGATTTCTCCGAAGTCGATGAACTCGAAGAAGAAGAGGAAGAAGAAGAAGAGTTGACCGAAATAAATATCAAAGCGATTATCACGAACGAGGAATATGACTCAGAACCACCAAAGAATAAAGAAGCGAAACAAACGAATGACGATGAAGAGAGTACGCGTGGATTGCAAAGTCGCGACGTCGTCGCCGTTGAAGAAGAAACGACGATGGCGATCGCAGAAGAAGAAATTAAAAGTCCACAAAAATTTAATAATAATATCGGGACCAACAACAACGATGACAACAAAGACGAGCTGAAAGTCGAATTCGTTGAACGAAGAAGAGACCGATTCAATGAACTCGTGGATAAGCAGAAATCGAACCAAGATGTCGCACAGCTTTGTGAACGATTGAAGAAGGAAATACAGACACATAAGACGCATCGAGTGAGACTCGAGCAAGAGAAGCGAGAACAAACGAAAATAATCAAACGACTGAAGAAGGAAGCCGAGGAAGTTTTTGCACCCGCGATTGAAGATTTGAACACGAAATATACACTCGCGATGAAAGATAGAACGATGTTGACGATTGAGAGGGATAAGTTAGTGAAGAAGTTGAAGATTTTGGAAGCAGAGAATGAGGGTTTTAAAACAACACGCGAGGAAGAGGAAAGTGCTCGTTTGCGCTCGACCTCGAAAAAGGAAAAGCGGAATAAAAGACCAACAACGCAAAAACCAGAACAACCAGAACAATATCAAGACAAGCAAGAGGAAGAAATACAACTACTAAGTTATGATGATATGAGGAATACTAATAATAACAGCAATACGTCGTCATCGTCGTCGTCGTTGCTTAAAAAGTTCAAACGGAGGCAAAGAACTGTAAAGTCTTCAAATGAAAAGTCGCGCGTTAGAAAAGAAAAAGCTGATATTCTCGAAGAAGTCGTCGTAGTCGTCGCAGAAGAGGAAGTAATGCAAGGAGAAGAAACCGTAGCAACCAACGGACATGATCATCGTCAACAACGACAAAGTCAATCGGTCGTGAACATATTGCACGCACAGCTTATTAGTAATGATAATAGTCCAGAAGACGAGACGATTTTAACGTCTGCAATTCACCCATCAAAAAAGTGTATCGTTCATAGCTGCGGAAGTACAGGAGGGTGGAAAATGATCGATACGCAAAATGGTGAAATCATAGCATGTTTTGAAAACGTCGGTACAAAAAGTGCTCATCCAAGTGCGATAACGTTTCTGAGTTTTTCAGAGACTGGGAAAATGTTAGTGTGCGGCGACGCGCGAGGGTGCGTATCTCTTTTCGATTTGATTTTGGCAAAACGTGTTCTGTTTTTTCCGGCTGTAGCTACTACTTCCGCACCTTCACCGGAATTATCGATAAATTCAAATACGTGCGTGTTTATTAATGATAATAATAATAACACGAATGGAAAAGTAAAATATTGCGCTTTAAGTTCCGATGATAAATTCCTCGCGGTCTGTTATTCTAACAGTACCGTATTTAAAATATTCAACGCGGGCAAACATTTTCAAGAATCATCCTCAGGAATACCATCATCATCATCATCAACAACAACAGCTGATTTGTTATTATGTGAAGTACAATCAAAATGTTCGTCTGATATTTCAAAAATTGATTTCATTAATGATTCGACCGTTATAGTTTCGGACTCGAAATCGGCTTATAGAGTTTCGTTTTAAAAAGTCTTATTATGTATTATTATTATCATTATATACGAGCTATTTTATTATTATTCTACTATTTTACTTCTTCTTCTCAGCACCTTCTTTATTCTTTCCCTCTTCGTTTTCTTTATTGCCGTCTTCTTTCGTTGAAACTACTACTGCTGAATCCAAGTCGCTTATACGTTCGCGTTCTTTTTGCTCCATTTTGTTATTAATCAAGTCATGTAATGCAATGACAGTACGAATCAAAGCTCCTAAATACGTAACCAACGCCATATCATTCGTTTCCGTCGCAAATGCTTTGACGTAAGTTTCCAAATTCAAATTCGGCAACCCGTTAAACGCGTTTTGCAACTCGCCCAAGATCTCCTGATTCACCGGCAAAGTCCCGTTCAAAACGAGTTCCATGTACTTCTTAATCTCCTTCAATCTCGTCTCCAAACCTCTCAACGCTCTCGCTTTCTCCTTCACTTGCGTCGACAACGTCGACACCGTCGCATCCTTCACGTCTCTCAACAAATGCTCTACCCCGATCGCTTCCGGATCGGACGCCTCGATCGTACACGGTACGAACTCATACGTCTTCTGTTCCTTCTGCGTCTGCGTTCCATCCTCCTTCACATCGAGCACTGCCCTGTACGCATTCGTCGGCGCATCATCCGCAGAAGGACTTAAGTTAACAATAACCAACACTGGATCCGCGCAATACTTCTCAAACAACTCGCCGACGTCCAAATCGTTCTCGCGAATCTTCGGCCCGGTTGAATACCATCCGACCACTTTCTCCTTCGCGTGGATCCTCGAATGCATTCGATACATTTGATCTGCGTACGCGTGGTCAAGAAACCATATCGACGCATCCGACGGGTCTTCCTCGAACGGAACCGCGAACGAAGAAGTGATATCTAAGCGTTCGTTCTCGATTGAACCGAGTAATACGCCGACTACTCTGCGTTCGTTTTCTCGTTCATCATCATCATCATCATCATCGCCCTATTATCATAAATCACGAACGACACATTAACAAAAGTAATAATCACTCAATATACACACACACACGCACACGCACGCACATAATCAATACACAAAAATCACTAAATAAACGATAAAACAACAAAAGTTGTTTCAATGTGCGTGCACGTGCGCGCTCGCGCGTTGTTTGAGATCGAGGAAAACAACTTTCTTTCATTCAAAGACACGTACCTCATCGACTCTCTTGTAATGATCGACGACTGATAACAGAACTAACGGATGAACGATGACTTTATTGAACTGTTGTTGTTGTTGTTGTTGTTGCTGTTGTTGTTGTTGTTGTGTTTCTGTACTTTCTTGTTCGTCGTGATCGTTCTTCGTCGCAGTCGTCGCAGTCATTTTTGGATTTACTTTCTTCTCCGCCTTTAAAAGAACTTTTAATGAAGTAAAGGAAGAAGAAGAAGAAGAGAATGAAACGCTTAAAGTTTGACCGAACGCACTTATGATCGATGAAGGATAAATAGTACGCGCAAACGATCGATTCAGGATGACGAGGGCAAGCAACAGAACAAACGTAATTGAATGAACTACGTCTGAAGTCCGTGTTTATCGTTCGATCGATTGAAACGACTCGATGGGCGACGACGTATTCAATCTTTGAACTTTTGATCTACTGATGGAAGTTTGACCGATCGGGATCATCGTCGTTCGCGCGAGTGTTAGATGTGTACGCATATGATATCGTTCCAACGATGGCAAAGAGTTGATCGATGGACGATGTCTTCGACTGGACGGTTAGACAGCGCGTATCGAAAGAGAGAGAGAGAGAGAGATTAAGAGAGGAAAATAATACGAAAACGTTTAAACATTTAAAAGTGATGAGAACAACAATGAGATGTGTTTTGATTTCTTTCGATGAACGATAGAGATGGCGGCGACACAAAAACATACGCTCAAGAAAACTCTGCGTTAAATAAACACGCGACGATCAAAAAAAAACACGCGCGCAAGAAAGAAAACGATCGATCGCAACCAAGGAAACGTTTGTTTCCTCGGCTCGTTGGATTACTGTTACGCATAGAAACAGTAAATGGGCGTCCCAGCCTTTTACAGATGGCTCTCGGTGAAGTATCCAAAAATAATCACCGACGTCGTAGAGGACGAAGAAGTCGATTTGCTCGGTGGAAAGATAACGATCGATGCATCGAGCGCGAACCCTAATCAACAAGAGTTCGATAATCTGTACTTGGACATGAACGGGATCATACACCCGTGTTTCCATCCAGAGGATAGACCGGCACCTACGAGTGAAGGGGAGGTCTTTGAGAACATTTTTGCATACATCGATAGACTGTTTTTGATGATTCGACCGAGGAAGGTTTTATATTTAGCGATCGATGGCGTAGCGCCTAGGGCGAAGATGAACCAACAGAGAAGTAGGAGATTCAGGGCAGCGCAAGAGGCCGAGGAGAAGAAAGTAGAGGAGGAGAAGTTAAGAGCGAAGTTGATGAGAGACGGCATCGATTGTCCGCCAAAGGTCGAGAGCGGAGTCGTGGATTCGAACGTGATTACGCCCGGGACGCCGTTTATGGGGAGATTAGCCGAAGCATTAAAGTTTTATGTGAGGAAGAAGCAGAATTTTGAGAAAGGGTGGAGAGATATTACGGTCATCGTGAGCGATGCGTCGGTTCCAGGCGAAGGCGAGCATAAAGCGATGCATTACATAAGACAACAAAGAGCGAGCGCCGAGAATGGGTATGATCCGAATACGAGGCACGTCGTATACGGTTTAGATGCAGATTTGATCATGTTAGCGTTGGCAACGCACGAACCGCACTTTCATATCTTGCGCGAAGTCGTTTTTCAACAAAAACCGAACGAATCGATGATGGGGAATAAAATAGACCATAATAGTAAGAAAGTTGCGATTGCAAGAAAACCGTTTCAGTTACTATCGGTGAACATTTTACGAGAGTATTTGGCTTTAGATTTAACTCCCTATCAGTTGCCACAAACGTTCGTTATCGATAGAGAGCGTTTATTCGATGATTTCGTGTTTATGTGTTTCTTTGTCGGGAACGATTTCTTGCCGCATTCGCCGACGTTGGAAATTCGCGAAGGCGCGATTGATATGCTCATGACGATTTATAAACAAGAGTTGGGAAATTTAGGTGGACATTTAGTGGAAGACGGAACGCCAAATTTACGACGTGTTGGGCAATTCATTCGCGCAGTCGCGCAGTTTGAAGAGCAAATTTTCCAGAAACGAGCAAAGCGCGAAGCGCAAATGCGTTCGAGACGTAAAAAAGAGAAAGACATGTCGAGACAATTTTATAAGAATAACAATCAAGAAAGTTTAATAGGCAGAAGTGCTTTGGGAGGTTCAATAAACGCGTCCGATCGTGCACCAGCGTATATCGCCGCAAACACCAAAGGCGTCAAGCGCAAATCTGCGCAACAACCAGAGGTGAAACCAATCGGTAGAGATGCCGAATCGAACGTTTCCGCAGCCGCGGCCCTGAAAGCAAAGTTACTCGGTAAGAAAGTTGCCGTGAAAACTGAACAAGTAATGGCCAAAGAAGCAGAAGCGGAAAAGACTGAGGATGATGATAAAGAAGAAAAAGACGAAGAGAAAGAAACTACCAACAACGACGCAAAAAAGGCAAAGATTGAAAATGCGACGGATTTGTTCAACGAAATCAAGAGGGAAGAAACCGAAGATAGAGAAGATTCTGGATTTGAATCCATTGAGACCGACGACGACGTTCCGTTTGAGTTTGTTCAAGCCACTGGGGCAGACGCGAGACCGGGCGATTGGAGGTGCCCGACTGGATGTGGCGATATGCAAAAGACGCGCAAATCTTGTTTCCGATGCGGGTGCCCGAAACCGTCAGAAATCCCTAGACTAAAGAAAGGCGATGCAATGGAAACTGCAGTATTTTTAAAGCAGCTCGAGGAAGTTTTAGAGCAAAAAAACGATCGCGAAGATGAATTAGAAGCCGATAACATTCGATTAGGGGAAATGGGATGGAAAGAACGATATTACGACACGAAAATGGGCTCGAACGATCTTCATTCGAGAAGAGTAGTCGTTCGAAGCATGGTTGAAGAATTCATCAGAGGTTTGTTATGGGTCTGTAAATATTATTACGAAGGCTGCTGTTCGTGGGGATGGTTTTATCCATATCACTACGCTCCGTTTGCGACCGATATGGTTGACCTTGAGCTCATTTCGACAGAATTCGAACTCGGTAAACCGTTTAAACCATTCGATCAGCTCATGGGAGTTTTACCAGCGGCTTCAGCGCACGCGTTACCTCCAGCGTTTTACCCATTAATGGCCGATGAGGACAGTCCAATTATTGATTTTTATCCAAAGCATTTCGATTTAGACATGAATGGTAAGAGATTTGCGTGGCAAGCCGTCGCTTTATTGCCTTGGATAGACTCTGATAGACTTTTGAAAGAGACGAGGAATTTAGATTGCACGTTGACCCCTGAAGAGGCGAACAGAAACATGATTAATATCGAGTTATTATACGCGCACGAAAAGTTGCCAATAACAAAATGTATGTTGAAAGTCGCCAACGTCGCTTCAAAGATTGATGACGAGGATATTCGTGAAAAATGTGCTTTGAAAATTCCAGCCGAAGATGCAAACGGTGCCTGTGGCGAAGTCTTACCGTTGAAAGCTTCAGAAGGTGAATGTTGCCCGAAAATGATCGAATCGCCGATCGCTTCAGAAGCGAATATTAACGAGAATAGGGTTGTTTGCGCGCGTTATAAATTAGGCACGACGAAAGTTCCGCCTCGTTTATTACCAGGCGTCGTATTACCGAGACCAATTCTCGATCGTAGCGACGTCCCACCGGCACCGAAACTATTCATTGAAGATCCGCGTTTGCGAACACAAGCTGTTCCAACGAACGGAAACGCAGCCGGTTTGAACGACGCCGGTAGGCGCATATTAACGCAATCTTTACAAATGCAACGAGGATATCACCAGCCGCCGCCGCAAATGCAACAACAACAACAACAACACGGCTATTACCAACAGATGCCTCCGCACATGCAAAGCAACAGTGCGTACGTGCAACCACCACCACACCAATCAGCAGCGAACGCCGCTTCGTATTATCAGCAACCGCCTCCAGCCTTGTATCAACAACAACAACAACAAAAAGGCGGATACGCTCCCGGCGGTAACAGATTCGCTGCTTTACGAAGACCACCACCTCCTCCTCCTCCACCACCTAGTTCATAGACGTAGACGATTGGCAAGGACGAGGACGACGGAACGATGAGCATACAAAGCTTGACCGGATAGAGACTCAGATTTGGAGATCGGCGTCGCCGCCGCAGCTGGTTTCGAAAAGTATGAAAAGGAATTTGACATGAAGCGTTTACGCAATCTAGTAATTTGACAGCACACTTGCGCGTGCATTCAGGCGAGAAGCCGACCAAATGTCACGTTTGTGAGAAAGCGTTCACGCAATCTGGTAGTTTGACAGCACACTTGCGCGTGCATTCAAGCGAGAAGCCGTTTAAGTGCGTTGTCAAATTACTAGATTGCGCAAACGCTTCACGTCAAATTCGTTTTCGTATTTTTCGAAACCGGCTGCAGCGGCGACGCCGATCTCCAAATCTGAGTCAAAACCGTGCAATCCGCCAAGCAGATTTGGACGAGAACTTTGTTCTACATAGACATAGACTACTCATTGCAAACCAATTATTACGTTTACATAATACAGTATTAAGTCGTAAGTAGTTACAGTAGTACAAATCATATCTTCCATCATCAAAAAACGTTTTCCTCTCTGCATTAAATTAAAACGCGCGCGCGCACACACTCCTGCGAGAGAATAATTCAAATGAGATACGTCTCCACCAGGGGCGGCTCCGAACGAACGACGTTCGAGCACGCAATCTTAACCGGCTTATGCCAAGATGGCGGTCTCTTCGTCCCGAGCACGATCCCAAGGATCCAAAAACAAAAAATGCTTCAAATGCGCTCGTTATCGTTCGAGGAACTTACGATAGAAATAGTATCGATGTTCGTTCTGGAGTCAGATATACCGCGAGAGCGATTACGAAAAATCGTTCGAGAGAGCTTTAAGGATTTCAGTCGGTCGATCGATGATGATTTAGGGGTTAGATTTAGTAGGAATCCAAGCTGCTGCGTTCCATTAGTCGTTTTAGATAAAAAAGATAGGAACGAGAACGATGTCAGGATACATGTGGCAGAGCTGTTCAAGGGCCGAACGCAAAGTTTTAAGGATATTTCGATGGGGTTTTTGTGCCTCTGTTTAGAATATTTTCTGACGAAGAGGAAGGAGAGAGCGAGTGTGATCGTTGCAACGACTGGCGATACGGGACCGGCTGCGGCGAACGCGATTGAACGCTTTTGCGATAGAGTAGACGCGTGGGTCTTATATCCTGAAAATATCACGACGAATCAAGAGAGGCAAATGACGACATTGAATGGTGATAAAGTGAATGCGATTTTAGTGAGAGGGTGTGAGAGAGGGTGCGATGATATCGATGACGCGTGCGCGAGAGTTTTTGGAGACGAAGAGTTCGTGAGCAGGAACGGAATCACTAGCGTGAATTCGTCGAACATTGGGAGGATTTTAGCGCAATTACCTATTTATTTCTGGTGCTATTTTCGAACGATGCATGGTAAAGTTAGCGAGAAGGATATTGAGAACCATACGATGACGTGTGTGTTGCCTACTGGGGGTATGGGTAACGCCTTTACGGCTCATTTGGCACGCGAGATGGGATTACCGATGACAGAAATCGTCGTCGCTAATAACTCAAATGCAGCTGCTCATGAAATCGCAATGACCGGCGAAATCGTAAGAAGAGAACTAACAGAAACGTGCTCTAATGCTATTGATTCAGTGGCTCCATATAATTTATGGCGAAGTTTATATTTATGTTGCGAAAACGATACCGAAATATTACGCAGAATACAAGATACGTTTGATTATTACGGTCGAGCTACGTTACCAAAACGTGTTTTGCGAAATTTCCGCGAAACATTTTTAACGACTGATGTTTCAGATGACGAAACGTATGATGCCATACGATACAACTATAAAAAGTTCAATTATCTCGTCTGCCCGCATACAGCGGTCGCGTTAAGCGCAACGTATTCTCTTGGTTTGAATAATCACGACGGGGAAAACGCAATAGTAGTTATGGGGACAGCGCATCCAGCAAAATTCGAAGACGCGATTAAAACGGCATTGGAAACGAACACGCTTCCAGAAGCAGCGAAGCATCCAAAAATTGAAGCTTTGAAAATGGTATTCCAGCGCAAACGAGAAACGAACATAGAAACGCTCGAGGTCGCTTTACGAAACGATATAGATGCCGTAACAAGAGCTCGCAGAGGTAAATATGTAAACATGAAGAAAACTACTCGCGGCGGCGGCAACGAGACAACAACTCTTTCAAAATTTAAGAGAGGTAACAAACCAGAAATACCAGCGTTCTTGGTTATAAAGTCAGAGGATGATATATACGGACCTTCTGCCGCCAGCGGCGGCATAAAGAAGAATCCAAGAAGCGAAGGAGAGAACAAAGCTCCAGGAGAGGATGATAACAACAACAACAACAACAAAGACAAAGACCGATCGAGAAAAAAGAAATCGTCGTCGTCGTCATCAAAAACGGCAGAAGAACTCAAAGAAGAAAAATGGAACACGTGGACCAAAAGACTCTCGATAGTATCCGCAATATTCTCAATATTCGTCGTGTTCCGGAACCCAAACAGGAACGAGACGTTCGTTGACTCTTGCGCCTCGTCCGTGAGACGAACTATTGCAAACCTCAATAAGAAGAAGCGGCAGAGTAAGAAAGAAAAAACTCCTTCTTCGAACGAAACTCGCTCGGTCGCAGAAAGACGCAGGAAACTCCTCGCGAAGCCGACTATATACGTACGCGATCGTGTCGGTAAAGCGAGACCGATGAATCCTGCTTTCGAAGCAGAATAATCATAGCGTTTTTTTGTTCCTCAGAGCGTTGTAGTTCTAGTAGTAGTAGTAGTAGTAGTAGTAGTAGGACGCCGCGTCTACCGCGTATCTATTTAGCAAAAGACCACGCGTTCACGCGTTCATTCGTAGCCAAACAAACATACTGGCTGCTATGCCTTGTGAAAGAAGTTGCTTTAAAAAATCACGCCTTGACACATAAAAATACTGCACATCGCGAGGAGGAAGAAGAACAAAAGGAGAAAGAAGAACGTGAGGAACGACCCAATCATCATCATCATCATCACCATCATCATCTTCTTCTCTCTTATTTATTATTATTAGGATGGGTAAGCGCAGGCGCAGCGAATCTTCGTCATCGAGTGAATCTTCATCTTCATCTTCTTCATCTTCTTCATCTTCATCTTCTTCATCTTCTTCGGAGGGTAAACGGAGACAGAAAAAACGAAGGAAAGAAAAGAACGCGAGAGATCGCGATGATGATGATGATCGTCTCAATGAATTACATGCGTTATCCGATCGGAAGATACTTGAGAAACGAAAGAGCGCGCGTTTGAAAATCGAATCGTTAGAGAGAGCGTTAAAGAAAGCCCAAGTGGCCGTAACGAAGAAGAGGAAAAAAAGCGAGTTCGAAGAGAGGAAAAAGGAGGGACCGGAACGACAGAGGAGATTCGTGACACCGAGTGCACTCGTTAAAGCTGATAGTGATAATAACAATAATAGAAGGGAGTACGATGGACCAATCGATCGAGAGCAGCAGCAGACGCGCGATGATGTCGATTTGAGGAAGAACGAATGGACGATGGCGAAAGAGGAACGAGCGAGAAAGGTCGTGATGGAGAAAGTTCATAGACAACAAGTATTCGTTCCAGTAGTAGCAGAGCCGAGGAAAATACAGAAATATGGCGACGGTGATGATGACGATGCTGAAGATGGGGAAGTTAAATTCAAAGCGCCTTCGGGCGAGATGAAGATGAACGCTGGAGCGAACCCTTACGTTCCTCCGAGTAAAGCGGCGGCTAAGACTTGGACGCGACCTCCAACGATTCCGAATAGAAATAAACTTCAACAAGGGCAGCCGAAGATTCCAGATGTCAACAGCAGAGGTTTTACGAGGCATCGAAGTGTTTCTCCCGGCATTCATGCGAAAGATTTAGCGCCTTGGACGATGAGCGAAGAGGCCAAGAAACCTTTGCCAACAACAACAACATCTGTGACCGAAAACGTAAAAGAAAAACCTTTGTCCACTCTCCCGGAAACGATCCCGGAACACGAAGAAGTTACAGTCCCACCACCACCGCCAAAAGCGATTGAAGCGAGAACAAATCAACCCGCCGTCAGTACAGAAACGAAGAGACGAACAAGATCTCGCTCGCGCAGCGTTGAACCACAATCTATCGTCTGGCTTAAATCAGAGACGAGCAAATACACCGTGAAAGCACTCAAAGCGTTGTTAGAAGAGAAAGCGTTGAGTACGGATGGTTTAAAAGCAGATTTAGTAAAGCGCCTTGACGAGGCGAATAATAACGCTTAAAAGTGGAGCACTGTCACGAACGATTTAGTTTTTAGTTTTAAATGTACGCAGACCACGTTCGCTCGCGATGGATCCGAATTCATCTTCTTGTTTATTAGTTGTATCGACCGCGCTCGTCTGTTCGTTTTTAGTGCGTTTTTCCAAAAATAAGGAACGTATCTGAAATTCGAAATTCCAAATCACAAGCATCAGTCGAAGGACACAGACCTTACTGTTGATTAATTGATTCGATTTAATCAATTAATTAAAACGTTCGTACGCATTAAATCAGTCTCCATTCGCGGGTTTCTTCGAAGAAAATGTCAAACAGCGCATTCACTGCGAATCAAATCGAGCGCCTTGTCTGTTTGTCTGGACTTAATGCGCAGTTAATACGCATCGGCACAGAACACGATCCTTCTTTGAAGTTTTTAAAGATCACGAACGATTTAACGAAAAGCGCGAGCGATGCGCAATTGACTTACGAGGAAGGTCAATTCGTGCAGGAAGGTGCGCGGCTTAGTGAAGGTGTAGATTGGGAGGACTCAGAGGAAGAATGTATGTTCTCGAGAGCGGCGAATCAAGATCGGAAGAGGAAGAATGATTTAAGTACGAATGCTACTGCTGCTACTACTGTCGATGATGATGATGTGGAGGAGGAGGATGTGAAGGATTTGAACGAAGAGGCGGAGGAGGAGGAGGAGGAGGAGGATTTCTATGACGACGTTGAGTCGGAGGATGAAACGAACGAGATCGATTTAGGGAGAGATTGGGCCAGGATGCAAGTCGTGCTCGATCGAGAGCCGCAGTCTGAGGCTATGTTTGAGCTATGGAAGCGCGATAAACAAGAATGGTTAGTGCAAAGTAAACGCGCTTGGAAGAAGCGGCACGATGAGTTAACGCAGAGGAGGAAAAAGGAGAATCCGAATTATACGAGCGGGTTCGTGAGCGGAGATCGCACGAGAAGAGCGGAGGATTTAAGTTTCGTGAATAGATCGAATAGGGCCATGAATTATGTGCAAAGAGGCGTCTTTTCCGTCTTTACCGATGTAGCTCCGGTGCAACAAGTAAGCGCTGGCGGTAAACATGGGCCGAAAATTGCCGTGAACATGGCGTCGTTAGTAAAGCTTGGATTTTTGAACGCCGGTCCTAAGAAGGTTTTCACTGTATATTTAGGGAACGTTTATACTGGCGAACTGACGGACGAGGGCGAGATCATTTGCGATTGTATGACAAAAAAGTGCAATCGCAATACGTATATGAGTCCGAGCGCTTGGACGATCCATTGCAAGCGTAACGTAAATCCGAGTAAAAAGGGAGACGATGGCTGGAAATCCGCGCGTTATGGGAATCCAGAAGGGCATGCTTTGGAGCATTTCAAAGTCGTATACGAAGCGTGGAGAAACAACGTTAAACTCGATGTTAGCAAACAAAATGGCGACGAAAATGAAAATGAAGACGATGATGGTGATGATAGCTTAGAAAAGAGACAGAAAGATGCAACTATTGCAGAAAAAGCGTGCGTGAACTTTTTACCCGAAGGTACAGTTTACGATGGTAAAGTATGGAACGACAATGATGATTCAAAGAGCAACGAAGATGAAGCTGAAGAAGATGATTTCGAAAAGAAGACGACTCCAAAAACTCTCGAGAAGACGAAAATTCTACCCAGAAGAGCTGCGAGCGAGAATATAAAGAAATACGTAGATGCTGAAGCCGAGGAACTTGACGACGAAGAAGAAGAAGGAGACGATAAGGACGACCCAGATGCAATGTTAATAGATTAGAAGAGAACAGCTCGTCTTGGTGGTGGTCTAGGCGCACACATAAAACATGCTGGTACGGTACGTTGTAAAAATGTATTCAACTCATACGCGTGTAAACGTTTTATTATTAATAATATATTTTAGAAATATATACTACGGTAATATTGATATATAACTCTCTCTCTCAATTCTCTTTCTCTCTCGCCCGCCCCCGCTCTCCTTTCATATCGAAATATGCAATGTGGTTTTATTGTTTGATTTTATATTTCTCTTCTCTCTCTCTCTCTCTCTCTCTCTCTCTCTTTCTCATTTTGTCTCTCATTAACTTTTTTATATAGTAATTAATTGTGTTGGAATCTGCACGCATCACCTCTATCGCACTTTCCTTCTTGGAACGCGTAGCACGTACCAGACGCCTTGGGCGCCGCGGCATTCTTGTCGTGCGTGAATCGGCACTGATCGCCTCTGGAGCATTCACCCTTCAAGAACGAAAAACACACGCCGCCGCCGCCGCCGCCGCCGCCGCCGCTTTCACGACCGCCGCGAGACGGCGGTCTCGAGCCACCACCACCGCCTTCTTCGTGCGAGAACTTGCACGAGTCACCACGCGTGCATTCGCCACGTTGGTTAGCGTAGCAAACTGGGGCACCAGCGCCGCCGCCGCCGCCGCCGCCACCGCCGCCACCAAAAGTCTTCTCAGTTCCGTGAGAAAACTTGCACTGATCGCCCCTGCTGCACTCTCCACGCTCGTATGCATAGCACTTCGGCTTATCTTCCCCAAATCTAGCCTTTTTCGCGTTCTTACATGCCTCACACCTCGTCGGTTTGTTCTCCCACCCTTTCGAGTTATAAAACTCTTGCTCGCCTTCGGTGAACACGAAATCTTCTGAACAATCTCTGCACGACAACGTCTCGTCCTTGAACTCGTCCATGACTTTGCCGCCTTTGACGACTTTGTCGGACTTTTTGTGCACGACGAAATCTTCCTCTTCCTCCTCTTCCTCTTTAGCGACCTATCATTATTATTATCGCGATTGCGATGTATAGAAAAGAGAGAGAGAGAGAGAGATTAATGTTAATATTATTTCGATGATGATGTATAGAAAAGAGGGAGAGAGATTACTGTTAAGCGCACGCGCGTTAAATACAGGGAGCTTGTGCCTGTGTTCCCCTCGCCCTAAAAAGAGGTTAAAACGCCCTACTGTTTTAAGTCCAAGCCTGGCGGCGGCGCATCTGCCAAACACGCACACACACTCGATCCGATTACGTACGACTCAATCAATCAATCGCGCTCGATCACGAACACGACGAAAACAAAAACAACAGGTCACAACACACTCTTAGCTAA
>Ga0114998_10001425_pt1 | contig 18420 bp, 13 predicted proteins | sample ArcticOcean_MG_C_5_FD_87044 | JGI IMG/M metagenome (GOLD analysis project Ga0114998, IMG submission 87044) | Marine microbial communities from western Arctic Ocean - ArcticOcean_MG_CB4_138 | ecosystem: Environmental > Aquatic > Marine > Oceanic | place: Arctic Ocean: Canada Basin | collected...
AGTACTGGTAGCGTAATATTCAGTATAGACCCCTTCCTAGATAAGCAAGTCTTCTCTGTGAACGCACTAGGTGCAGATGCAGGTGTATGGCAAATAGGAGACGGGAAAGGCCCGGGGGTATCACCTGCTAAAGTTATACAGTTTAGAGATAAAATTCGTAGAATGTCTATGCTTGATAGTGACAAAGGTGGCTTTACAAGTGATGCTAATAAAGAACGAACTAAAGCAAAGTTTCAGTCATTATGGAGCACGTTTAAGAACTTATCCGATGATGAAAAGGGAAATCTTAATCCTAGTAAAGATGAGAATGAGTTTCTGGTTTGGGCTAATAAACTTTTATCTATTAAAATAAAAGGTACTTAAATGAGCGAATTGAGTGAGCTAGATAAGATAATGATTCAGGAAAATATATTTGACACTGGGCAGGAAGAAGAAGAACTTAGTGAATTAGATATGTTAATGGCGCAAGAAGGTATTACAGGTGATGCAGAGACTTTACCAACGCTACCAGAAGAAGTCAAACCAGTTAAAGAAATGAGCAGGTTAGACTTGTTACTAGAGCAGGAGGGTATGGCACCTTCTTCCAAAAAAGGTATTACAGTTAAAAAGCCTGATGGTAGCGAAGGACTTCATCTTATTGATCAAGATACTTATCAATTCCCTAATGGTAACATTGTACGTGATACAGGTTTAGGCGCTCCTGAAGTATCTCATTTAATTGAAGATGATCTTACTTTCACCCGTGGAGAAATTGGAGGAAATACAGCTACTTTACTTGGTGAAAAGGCTGTAAGAGAAGAAGGATTCTTTAACGAAAACACTACTGGTGAAAAAGGATTCTTTGGACGTGATTTAGGTACTTCTGATAATGATAGGGGTCAATCTTATTCTAAATTTATGCTCCATACAGGTGCTGGTTATTTAAGTAAGTATGCTAATAAAGATGATGTCTATACTTCAGTTTTTGGTAATCTAGAAAGAGCTAGACGTAGAGATGAAGGTAAAGAAACTGAGTGGGATAAATTAGTTGAGGCTCACAATGACCATGTGAGTCAGGGCAAAGTAAGTATAAAACCATTTGCTATTAATGAGCAAATCTATGCTGCTGCACCTGATTTATACGCAGGAGTAGCGATACGTAGAAATGATCGCACTATTATGAATGAGACTAAACCTTGGCAGTTAGGCCAAGCCTTTAGTATGGGGTGGGATCATGGCATTATAGGTGCTACTACCGCTGTTGGTATGATTGAAGAAACTTTCAAGGTAGATTCTATAGATAACTGGGGTTACGCCCATGCAGAGTCTGTTAAAAAAGAAGTAGAAGAAGCTCCTTGGATGAGAGACATGCAGGCCTTTGATAAAAATGGTGACTGGACTCTAGACGGAGTATCTGAATTTACTAACTACGCCTTTTCTAACTTGCTAACATCCTTACCTGTCATGAGTGTAGGTATTGCAGCTGTAGTAGCTATGCCTGCCACTATGGGCCTTTCTCTACTTGCTCCTGCCGCCATATATTCAGGTAGTAATTATGACGAGCAAAATAAAAAAGATATGGCTGATGCTATAGTAGGTGGCATATTTATGACATCACTAGACGTACTAGGTGTCAAGTTAGGTGGTGCTTTTAACAAAACTAATGCTATGGCACAACAAATACGTACTAGTGAAGGACGTAAGTTACTCGTAAGTGAAGTAGCTAGGACGCATACAATTGGTACTGCTGCTAAAGTTAGTCGTCTGTTAGCAGAGGCAATTAAAGAAACATCTACAGTAACAGCAAGAGACTTAAAAGTTCTGTTGGATGGAACAAGCAGTATGTTAGTTAGATCAGGGCGGGTAGGAGTTGAAGGCCTTAAGGGTATGACAGCCGAAGGTGTTACCGAAGCCATGCAAGAATATATAGCTATTAAAGCAGAAGGCAACAAAATAACACCAGAGGAAATGCTTAATAGATTATTAAATGCTGGATTTGCTGGTGGCACACTTGGTGGTGGCATGTCTTTGGTAGGTACTGCTGGTGAAGGTATTGCCGATGCACAGGTAATAGCAGGGCTTGAGACTGCTACTAGGCCTACAGACTCTTTAGTTACTAGAGAAATAGATAGGACTACTCACTCTGGTAAAAAGCCACTGTCAGTTGATGAAGTTATAGAAGTAGCAGAGGTTGCCCCAACTAATACTTCTGTTAAAGATGATACAAGAGGTCAAAACTTAGATGGGCAGGGACAAGGGGAGAAAACAGAACCACCTAAAGGCAGATTACAAAAAATATTAGGAGGCTTACCCGGTCTAGTAAGAGGGCAGTTAAAGGAAGAGTTAGATAAATTCCAATCAACACAATATATGAGTTACTTAGGTTCCATCCTAGGTGTTAACACTGGCAGAGGCGGATTAGGGTTTGAAGATGAACGTCGTCGATTAGTAGCTAAGATTACTGGGCATAAAGCTTTTGATGGGTTGTATACTAGTACTCAGGCAGGTTACAGAACTACTAAAGAATTTTCAAATAAAATTTATAGTAGTTTGCCATTGCTTGAAAAAGTTTTTAGAAATATAGGCCCAAAAAATGGTAATATTAGTGAAGAATTATATATAGAACAATCTAAAAAACAGATAGCAAACATTTTAACTAGGTCAGAAAAATCTTTTAACTCAAAAGAAGTTCAATTTATCCAATCTGTCTGGGAAAGTAATTACGAAGCTAATGATAGTTCTTCTGATACTGCTAGTGTTCTTAACAAGACAGTATCAAGGCATTTAGTTCACAAGAATGAGAATAAGCTAGCAGCTATAATGTCAAAGAAGCTAGGTATATCATTAACAGAGGCTAAGAGAGCTATTATATTGTTTGTGCAAAATGACCAGTATGCCTCCCCTATAGATGTGCTAGACCTGTCTGAGGCTAATAATAATAAGGCGTTGCAGCAAATATTAGATGCAAATAACAATGAAACTATTGCAGATACTTTTGAGATGATGGGAGCATCTGAGTTTCTAGATTCTAATGTCTTTAATAATGTGGTTAACAACGGGTCTAGGGTAGCTAACAGATTAACTCATCAAAAGTATTTAGGTGATAATGGTAGTAAGTTAGCTAATCTTTTAGACTTAGCTCTTGCTAATGGTGAAATTACCCCAGATGAAAAAGTAAAGATAGCCTCAAAACTAAAAAATTATATGGATCAAATTTCAGGAGATTACCATCGTATAGATAGTAAGTTTTATAGGAATGCAATAAACAATCTTGGTTTTTTAACAGCAATAAGCGCATTACCACTGGCAGCAATAAGCTCTCTTGTAGAAATAGGTTTTGTTTTGTTTCAAAATAACCCCAAACCTATGAAAACAGCTTTTGTTTTAGCTAAAGTCGGTATAAAAGAAATGCAAGCCACCATGAATGAAGGTCTTGCGGTTTTAACCCGTGGCAAGATACCTATGGCAGAGTATACTCATAGGGAAAAATTACGCAAAGGTGGGTACTTGCTTGACTCTCAGGCCCCTGCTGCAAGACAAGGTGCTGAAGTTAGCCCTAGGCAGGCCGCTGGATTGGGTATATTCTTTAAAGCTAGTGGGCTAACAGGTCTTACTAATATACAACGTTACGCTAGATTAGCTATGGCAGAAGACTCAGTATCCCATTGGGTCTCTCAAGCTATAACTCATGAACCCAAAGCGGGAGAGCCTTCTAACAGGTTCCATGCTGAAGCCTTGGAGCAGTTAGGGAATTTAGGTGGACAACCTGATATACTTATTAACGCTGTTAAACAGTTAGATGAGAATATTAACAATCCCGACCTAAATAATATAGAAGATATTACTGCACCAGTATTAACTCCAGCATACTTGGATCAATTAGAAAATGCAAAGTTAAAATTTGTTGACATGGCAATAGCTATGCCAGCAATAGGTAATCGACCTGCTTTTTATAATGACCCTAGGTATCGTTTGTTTACACAATTCCAAGGTTATATATCTACTGCCACAGCAGTTCTATTACCAATCATGTATGATAATATGGGTGGTAAAGAAAGGATGCCTGTAGCAAGGTTAAATGCTGTTAAAACTTTAGCCTCTCTTATAGCTATATCTATGTTTGCACAGGCTATGAAAGACTCAGTTAAAATGGCATTTGCAGATGATGAAGCTAAAGATAGAAAAGATGATTATCTTAGTGCTTGGGGTGAATTTATGCGTGGTATATATGGTTCAGGAGCTTTAGGGGTATTAGAACGTCCTATAGATTTTGTTTTCCCACTGTATGGAGACAGATCTAGCTCTATAGGTAGGGCTTTAGATAAAACAGGTATTCCTTTTGCTAAGGGATTAGCAGACACTGTTACATCAGAGTCTCCTAGCTTATCCTATCTTGATAATGCTGGAAAAGCTGCTTATAGCGTTGCCACACAAGACAATAATGCTTTACGTAACACAGTTAAATTAACAATGCTCCAACCCTTTGGGGATTGGTTAACTACATACAAGGGAGAGTAATCAATGGCTAAAAGATATAGTAATCAAAAGGATGGCCCCGAAATAATACGTAATGCACAAAACGCATTTAACACAAATCCAGAAAACTTTGGTAAGGAAGAGCTAGCTCGTTTAATAACTGCTGCTAAAGCGGAAGAAGCTATTGAAGATGCTATTCAAGCTGGTGAAGATCCAGAAGAAATACGTAACAGGATGCTAGCGGGGCAAAGCTTTGAAGAACAAAGAAGTGCCTATGAAAATATGGAGATGGATCAAAGCGGAGAGAATATAGTCCCCTTAGGCCAAGGTTCAAATCAATCAGATTTAAATCTTGGCTCTAATGTTGAAGTAAGGCCTGGCCCTGATTTCGGGGGTGGTGAAGTAAACACTAGTAACAGAGGGGTGCTTGAAGAAGGTCAAGGACTTGCCGTAGTTGATCCAAATGCTTATGATCAAGAAGGAATCAGTTCTTTGTCTACGGAAGTACCCGAAGGCAGAAACCTTGCAGAAGTAAAAGCTTTTGATCCTGACGAAGTAATTATAGAAAACGATCAGCGAGTACCTGTAGAGGAAATGAGAAAACGCTACAATGAAACTGTAGACTATCAAAAACAAACTCAGGCTGAACGTACTATTGATCTTGAGAATATGAATCCTAGTAGAGAAGCCTTTATAGAGGCTTATCAACATAATATGGCTGAAGGGTCTCCACAGTTACAAGAAGTCTACGTCATGGCTAACAAGGTGGCAGATGCTGTTCAAGGTTTAAATATAAAGATATCTACTCCTGACGATGTAGAAAACTTAGGTACAGGTAATGATGTATCTGAACTATTAAAAAAGCAATTTAATACTTCCCCTATGGCTGCAGTTGTTGCCACTGCTGAAGTATTCGCTTTATTTAGTGCGGCACTGACTAGCTACAAAACTACAGGGGATAAAAAGAACTCATTCGAAGAAGATGAATTCAAAATAGCAGAATTATTACAACATAATCAAGTTATGTACAACCCTAATCAGGCAGATGGGTTTGTTGGTATTGAAAAAGAGGCATTCTATAGGATTATGTTTGCAGCTGTTAACCAGAGAATAAGGGCATCATCTCAGACAACAGGTAACCAATCAGAGATAGCTTCTGTAGGAGGTCAATTAGTTACTGGGCTTATAGAACAAGCAGGTTATATAACCGAAGAAGACTATCAGCCATTAGACCAGAATACGCTTTCAAAAAAAGGACCTATGCAAAGAGCTATCATGCTTACCCATGAGGGCATGGTTGCTGGTGATAATTTAAAGGGATTTAAAGGCCAAGAAAAGGTTAGATCTCAGTCCGGGAGTGTTAGTGCTGGAACTAATAAAAATATAGCTAATGCCACAGCAGACAGAGAAACTGCCTACAGGGGTGGTACTAGGAAGAAAGATGAAGTATATGTTATAACTAAAGGGGAATCTCTACAGCAGGATATGGCTAACCATGCATCTAATGCTACTAAAACTTTTGACCCTGAATCTTTCGATTTCTATCAACTTTTACTTTCAGCTTTAGCCAATGGTGAATTATCTTCGGATGCAGAAGGTAGAGCCGAAAGTATTTTTGTTAAAGAATTTGCCAAGGTAGGTGAAAAAATACTAAAAATTAAGCCAAAGCAAAAAATAGGCTTAGATGGTACTTCACTGTATGATGTTCCTGTAGCTGACTCTCAGAAGTTTAAAACAGCTATGAATCAAGTTCGTAAGGGTAGAGCCTTAATACAGCGTACAACAACAGGGTATGCTAGGTATAATAGCGATGGCACTCCTGACCTATCTAGTGCTATATCTTCTCATAAAACACCTTCTTTTTATGATCGTGCTACAGGCCGAGTATACTACTTAGCTGAAGACTCTAATGGGCAGGAATCTAGAACACATCGTGGCATACTTACAGGTATGAAGTCAGATGTTAATATATCACTTTTACCCGAAGTATTAAACAATTTGCCTGTTGTTAAAAAGAGTCAATTTGATTCATTTACTAATTGGTTAAAGGGTGGTCAAACAACTACTACTACTAGATACGTTTCATACATGATTGCTTTAGGTAACCTGCTTGTTAGGGGGTCTAGGGACATCTCTAATGAAGCAACTCTAAAGTTACTAACGGGTGACCTAATACATCAAGCGGCAAAGAAAGGGCGTTCAGTCCGTAAATTTTTAGCAATGAATGCCGAAAATCAGACAGCACTTTTAGAAGATGTTAAACAAGGCATTATAGTAGAAGGGCTAACCCCGGTAGAACAAGGGGATATACTTAACATACTAAATGAAATTGTAGATTGTGGAAATGCCAAAGAAGCAGGCGCACAACTAAGAGCCTACACAGTTGCCGCAACATTAGAAGATGCTTTAATTAGTGGTAAGTCTACAGTATTTATAGCATTACCTACTGCGGCTGATATGAAATCTGCTGGACGTATGTTTGCTGCAGCAGATAGACTTGATCATCACACTGTATCAAGAGTAGGTATAGCTTTTAATGAAGTAGCAGGTATGGTGTTAGGGGAAAGAGATTTACATAATGCATTCCCTGTAGGTAACCCTAGGATGTTCTTTACAGATGCTCTCGTGGCGAGTATGAAGGACGCAAAGCAACACCCTAAAGGTGTGGAAGGTTACATAGAGTTTACCCCTAGTTTTTCTAATTCAGTAGCAGTATATCTTCAACAAATGTTAAATAAACAGGGGCCTACATTTTCAGATATGGCGGCTAAGTTGATACTGATGGTGGCAGATTATGGAAAAGCATCTAGCCAAAATCAAACAGAGGTATCAGCATTTTTTGAGGAAGCCAGAAAAGAACATCCTGATATATTCTACAAAATGGAAAATTCTTTTAGTGATGCAAATTTACCTGATGGTTCTATGCTTAGATTCTTTGAAGAGGCTATGTGGAAAACTACAGTTAAAATAGTAGGTACTGCTAACTCCAGAACTATAAAGTCAATGGCAGAGTCTATGGCTTTGTCTAATATACAGCCGCATTTTAGGGCTTATGGCAATAGAAAAATGTTAGTAGGTTCAGGGGTGCAAAAGGTAATACCTGGTGCTACTCTTGAAATACAAATTAAAGAAACTGCAGAAGTAAGGAAATATCAGCTTAAAGAACGCCAATACACGGATGACCCTACAGCAGCTACCCCGGGCAAGATGCTAGAGAATGGTATTGATTATTATCAGGCTGGTGTAGCCTCTGCAGCAGTCAATGCTATAGGTGCCTTTATGGGCCACTCTAGAGAATCAACAGCTATGATTTTAGCTCTAAATAGAGTAATAGAGAGGTTAGGGGAGGGTATATTCCTAGATCAAGTTTATGACTCTATAAGCCTAGAGCCAGAAGCGGCTATGCTTTACGAGCATTACTTAAATGAATTTGCATTGTTTGAAGTCCTTGAAAATAACGACGCTCATCAATTCTTTAAGACTTGGAGGAATGAGATGTATAGAGTCAAGAATGAAGTTGTTAAGGCTGGCACTATAACATTAGGCCCTGAAGGAGAGTATCATGGTTGGTCTACAAAATTAGATGAGGAGTGGGCTTCTTTAATTAGAGAAACACCAATAGAAAAGATTAAGAACGATGCTTTTCAGGAAAGAATTTTAATAGCTGAGAAAAAGATAGCTGAAAAATTAAAAGAGGCTTATGATCAAGGCATATGGAGTCCTATCCCCTTCGATATTAAAGGAAAGGGTGGTGAAAAAATATCAAAGCTTGGTTTTGATTTTGTTACAAGGTCACCCAATCAAAAAATATATGAGGTAAGTGGTACTAAATTTGCTGTATGGTTAGAGCGAAATGTTATTTCAGCTATTAATAAGAATGGCACAAAGCTTTTTAGACCTAATGATAGTAAGGAATTGAAGAAGTTCTTTGCTAAAATGAAAGCAGTTTTAACAAAGGCCTTTCAGAAGGGAGGGCTACCTCCTTTATACGAGTCTATTGAAGATAGGGTTAGATACAACTCTGATTTCTCAGCAATAGGTGGTATACTAGAGGATTTTCATGACTAATAAAAAACCCCACAAGATATCTAAGAATTAACTTAGGTACCTTGTGGGGATTTTTTATTTCTTTTTATTACTCATAGATAAAAGATCTTTATAACCTTTCATTGCAGTGCTATATACTTCGTTAGCAGACTTTTTTGCATTTTCAGCTGACATGCCTTCTTTTATATAGCCCATTTCATTGCTATCACGGAAGTGTTTTATCACGTACTCAGGGCCTTTAGGTGTGTACAATAATTCTTCGGGTATAAACACTCCTACTCTTTCCATATCAGCTTGAAATTCTTTATCACTATAAGCATAACCTCTTAGAGCACTTTTATTATAACTTCGCATTAATAAAGCTCCCTTGTGTCGTTTACAACACCATATATTGTGCTAAAAATTAATACACCAAGCCAAATTGCTACTAAAATAGCCATATTAAATCTCCATTCTCCAACTATTTAGTAAACCTTGGTCTGCAAGCAATAGTTGGATATGCTTCAGGGCTTTAGTAGGGTTTTCATGTGTAGATATGTACACATTATTAATATCTCTATTATACATTAGTTCAGAGGGTAATCCTTCCTTAGCACAGTAGGCCTTGTCATCTATATTCGTAAACCCACGAAGAAACAGATGATTATAATTTTGTTTAATCAAAACACCTCCTTAACAGAAGAAGTAATCAGAGTCTAGGACTTCTGACACATCTAATGTACCTTCTTTAGGTAGTTTAATGCTGCCCATATCTGATTTAGATAGGACGTTATCTTTAATATGTTCGAACTGACCTCTAGGGCCATACATATCTACGAATACTTCTTTTATTATGACCGATAACTCATCTACATCACAAGCATGTGTAGCGAAAGAGTCATGTACCGGGGCTATATCTCCGCTAAACTTATCTACAACTAATGCCATGTGTGAGGCATCTTGTGAGTGTATATAATTAGGGGCAATACCGGATGCATACCCTTGTTTATCGGGGATTGTAGTTTCTACTGCTAATACATGCTTAAGTCTATTACGTGAACTTATTCCCTTTAATACAGAGTCTATCTTCCATTCCTTCATAAGATAGGCTCTATACTTCACAGGGAAGCCAGAGGGTGACACCCAATTTAACTCCTTAGCACCATTACCTTTGGCAATGTAACTAGATATCATATTAAACTCTTGGCTTAGTCTGTCTAACTCAAGTATATCCTCATTAGACTTTAACTTGTTACGTTGTATAACTTTCTTAGCAGCTATTAGCTTACTTCTATCGTGCTTAGTAACAGCTTTACCTGTTATCTTGTGTACATAACCTGTCTCTCCTAACTCATAAGCAGCTAGTTGTTGGAGAAAGGTCTTAATTGTATCTGCACTAGGACATACTGAATTGATAGCTTGTATAACAGACCTACTAAGTAGAGTACAATCAAACATATCAATGTTGTATTGATTAGTGAAACCTTCAGTGTAACAGTCTTCATACATATTATCTGCTATACGTGAAGTTCCAGCAGCATACTGTCGTACCATAGTAGCACGTTTAGTAATACCTTTCCTTATGTGCTTCATAGGTATCTTACGTAGATTAAACCAATCAGGTAAGATGTCTACTAATTCTTTAGCTACTTTAATATAGAGATCACATGGCACATCTGTCTTGGTTAGACCTACCATAGCACCTGTTACAAGGTCTTTACTCATAGCAGCGCTGTGTTGTATACCATTACACATACCATCTATAGGGATGGGTAGATGAGAAATAACTTCTTCCCCTTCTTCACAGGAATTCCATGCTAACCACTCACAGGCACATGCAAAGAATACTATAGGCTTCTCACAATCAATAAATTGACCATTGATAGCAGTGTTTAGGACCATATCATAGTTCTGTTCTAACCATCTAACTCTATCATCAAGTGTCATCTTATCTACGGAAATAGATTCTAACCCTTCCCTTTCTAACAGTGCTTTGTAATTATACTCACACCAAGAAGGGATAGACTCTACTGCATACGATTCATTAAAGCTATTAGCCGTGTGTATAGCCAACCATGTGACACCTGTAGAGGTCAAGGGCTTTCCTTCTCCGAATTGTAGCAAACCTCGTGCTAGATCACCTCCTTGATAATTCAGGAACTGCTCTCGGATATAGTATCTCCCCCGATAGTCTACATCAACTAACTGGAAGAAAGGTTTACCATATCCTTTAAGGGTGCTAGCCTTCTCTTTGATGATCTGGAACTCATAATTTTTACTTCGGGCTTTAAGTACTTTCTTTTTCTTGTTCCAGAGATCTACTTCAACAGCGTAGCAGTCCTTAGTATCCTGGGTCTCTTTCTTCTTTAACGCTGCATAGGCTTTACGTACAGCTAACATAGAACCAGCTTCAGGTAGGGCTGTTTCCTTATGTAAGAAGTAACCAGTGTCACTCACCATAGCATCATAGACACTCTCGTTAATAGACCACTTCATTTTGTTTAAAGAGTTAAGTGATCTAAGCCAAGGTTCATCGATGTATTGAGGGAACTCACGCTCATCTTGTACACCCCATCTCTTGATTGCGGGGTACCCTAGCGTATTTAGTTCAGTAATACTCTCAGGCTTGTGTAGTACAGTGTTAGGGAGTAAAGACCCTTTAACACAATTAGGTACATCACTGATGAAGCCCCAGAGAGGCCCCGGGGTTACTACGTAGGGCGCTGTGATAGCTCTATCAGAGAATCCTTCTTCTCTAAATGTAGAGATACAGTCTTTAGCTTTAAATGCTTCTACGAATAGATCGCCAAGACGTATAGCCTTATCTTTAGCTAGAGGTGTACCGCCCATGTAAGCACTTAGGGTTTCGCCTATAGAAACAGACACTGAGGTTAGCTTAGCCATGCCTGCTATGTCACCATTAGCATCTCGTGAGAACTTTAATTGCATTTTCTCAGATGCTAGGTAGACCATTGTGGGTAGCTTGATTTTATAATCAGGATAGAAGGCTAATACGATACAACCTGTATTACCTCTAGGGCTATTGGTGTTAGCCTTTTCAATACGTTCAACTAAATATTCAGCTATTTGTTCGATTAAATTCATCGCTATGCTGCTCCGTTAGAATGATGTTAAGTATTCGTGAACTCTACTACCTTCTCCGTACATTTCTTTTAATTCAGGTCGTGACATTATAGCATTTAATACATCCTTTTTGGGGATTTTAGTATCTTTTATTCTGTCTATTATCTCGACTTTATTTATATCTACTTCATCCTTAGTTTTATAAGCTGTTAACATATAGTTTAGCTCATATAGTAAGTTATCTAAGGGTGATAACAGTAGACCTGCATCTTCTACTACGCAACTTTCATATCGTAGTGGTTCATTCATTGACTTCTCCATTAGTAAATTTCTCTATCAATATCAAACATACCAAATATAACACTGAACACCATTACAACTACCCAAATTACCAATAAAATTCCCATTAGAAATCCTCCTTTATTGCGTTAATACTTGTTAATCGACCTGTGTCAAGGTCATACGATGCTGCACCTGCACTACCTGTTACACCTGAGAATCTGTTTTTGAGTACAGAGAAGTGTACTGTACTACGAACTATAGGATCATCTGACGTTAAGTCTCGTGAGAAGCCTATGATATCAAAGGATACTTGCTTGACACTACCTGAACCTTTAATATCATCTAACGAGGGCATCTTACCTTCTTCAAAGGACTTACCTTGAAGACCTGTCTTACGCAAGTGACTGATTAAGCCTATCCAGACTTGATGCTTGTTACAGATACGTAACAGTTCATTCATCATTCTATCAGTGGCTTCGTTACCTGTTAACTTCTCTACACCTTCACTTACAGCAATAGTTAAGTGGTCGAGTATAAGATACTTACAACCCATCAGAGCTAAGTACTCTATCTTATCGACTAGGCTACCATCAGATACAGCACCTTGGTGGTCTAGCAGAATCAGACGACCATCACCGAACACTTCATCGAATGCTTTACGTTCTTCTTCTTCTGTAGTATCACCTGTAGACATATCTTTCATAAGCTGCATACCGATAAACTTACCAGCAGTGTAACCTACTGATTCTTCTAACGATATCATACCTACTTTCTCTTGAGTGGTACTGAGTATATGCAGCACAGTTTCTTTAATGATACTACTCTTACCGATAGAGGTACCTGAAGTAAACAGTGTTATCTCACCTTGCCTAATACCTTTCAACTTATCTTGTACAACAGACAAGCATGGAGGATAGGGGATAGTGGGGATTTCCTTCTTATCACGATAGGCTTCCCATATAGATTCACCTGACATTATACCAGCAGGATTATAAGGTTGTGCATTCCAGATAGCTCTATTAACTTCCATGAATCCGTGCTTAGTGTATTCATCAGAGGCATCTTTTTCTTTACCTTTAACAATCTTAACCTTGTCGTAGCCGCATATCTTAGCTAGTTTTAAGATCGCTTCTTCGCCTGCTTTGTCTGCATCCATCCACAAACATATCTCACCGAATGATCTTAGCCACTCTCGTTGTGCAAGAGGTGCCTTCATATTGCTTGCTGACGCTAAAGAAACTACAGGGTATATAAATCCTTTCTGGTCATAAGATTCAGCTATAGCGAGAGTGTCTTCTTCTCCTTCTGTTATTACAAGTCTCTTGCCTCCCCCTGAGAAGTTCTGTTGACCGAATAACTGGTCTCCCATATCGCCTTGAAATCTAAAAGTCTTAGGCATTGATCTTACTTTACTACCTAGTTCTTCTTGGTCTTTATGATAAGGGTAGTACACAGTATCGACTTGACCATTGGAATCATAAGAACTTCTGACTCCGAACATCTCGGCTACTTTCTTACTTATCTTTCGCTTGGCAGCAGTACCATAAGGTAAACCGCTTACTGGTATTACTGCCTCCGGTTCTACTTGTGTGTAAGCTTCCTTGGGCTTTTCACCTTCTTCGTAGTTGTAATAGTTGGTTGAACAGCTAAAGCAATAACCTGATAAACGATCATCGTCTTCTAAGTATACTGCAACTGCATCTGAGCTGTCACATTTAGCGCAGCTACTATGCCTTTGAAATTGACCACTTCCCATAACGTACTCCTTGTTTTAAATTTCTGTTAGTGTAAAGCCAATGTATTCTTTACCACGGCCGACTACTTTCTTGGTTGCTGAGATATTCATAATTTGTTTATCATCAAAACCAAACCATCTTTGTAGTACATCTAACAATGTTTTAATAGGGTTGTCTACATCACTTAATGACGTAGCAAACCCCCAGCAAATATCAAGCTTGAATCGCATCTCTGCTACATTACGATTATCTGGTATTTTATACTCAAATAATTCTAACGCCATTAGCTCTTCAAACTTCCTATACTTAGCACTTTTCTTGCGCTTTAAAGTATAGGCAGCATTAATTGATAAGGGTTTTACAAGACATAGCATATGCAGTTCCCATAATTCCTTACTATAGTTAGACATCTAGTATCTCCTTTTCGCCTGTCACTATATTGTAGCGTTCATTAGGTTTTTGACGGATATAGATTAAGTCAGTCATAAGCTGACAATATTTTAACCAATCAGCTTCATTAGATAGCGTCCGGTAAGCTTCTTTTACTGTTGCTAATCTCTTGGACGCTGGCACCATCATCAGAATCTTTTCAGCTTTCTTGATACCTATGCCTTTAATACCGGGGATACCATCTGTGCTATCACCTGTTAAGATTTGCAGATGCAACATTAAATGCGCACCATCAACATCCATTGGGTGGTGTATATCTTTTTGAGGGTTATACACGGGTACAGGTACAGTTCGCAGATCTTTGTCTGGACTGATTATGGTACCATTGTTAGCCATAGCAAGGTACGCTACTACATCATCAGCTTCTTCACCATCAGCTTTAATAGCCTTATAGTGATTGACTAATCGCTCGTATACAGCAAGCATAATAGCTTTCTTTTCAGGGTCTTCCTCAGACTTTCGGTTAGACTTATACTCAGAGTATATATCATGGCGAAAGTTCCCCTTACCTTTAACAACAAAGGTTACATCATCTATATGTGCCCACAACTCTGACAGTACTGCCTCTATAGAATGATCTAGTTTCTCTAAAGCTTCTTCAAGTGTTTTATCACCCCAAGAAGCTACATATACTAATGCATCAGCATCATAGTAATATTTCATTAGTGTACCTCCAGATAGTCATTACCACATTTAACATCACCTGCGCACATAAGAGTAATACCGAACTTCTTAGGTGTTTCTTCAAAGCAGTGACGAATGATTACTTCAGCTTCAGCAGAATCTTTGGGGTCAATTTCCCAGCTACACTCATCGTGATATGCGAGTAGTTGTAGGAACTTAATACCTTTAGCTTCAAAGCCTTCGTTGATATCTACAATAGTGTGCTTGAAGATAATAGCTTCTGTACCTTGAATCAGATAGCAGAATGCTTTGTAAGCATCTTCTACAATAATCTTTCGACCATCAACACCCATTAAGTATCCTCGTTGTGCAGCAGTTTGTGATCTTTTAGTAAGTTCACGCAGTGCAGGCCAGCGATTTAGAAACTTATTCTTAGCTTTATTACCAGCAGCTTCAGGTATACCTAAGATACTTGCTAGCTTGCGACCACCAGCACCGAAGGCCCATGCAAAGAAGAAAGGCTTAGAGTCTGCGCGACTACAACCTATTGCATCAGCATTTTTCTGGTGTATATCTCCACTGATAATTTCATTGATGAACTCATTATCTTTAGAGAAGTGTGCCATGATACGTGCTTGGTAGGCAGCACCATCAGCGGATATAATAGTCTTACCTTCAGGTACTTTGAACAGCTTACGTATCTCAGAACCATAGGCAGCTTTAGGTGAAGGTATATTGGCTATACCGATATGGGTTTGTCTACCTGTGGCAGCACCTATATCTATTACATCACCATGAAGACGACCATTCCAGTACATCTTTTCCCAGCCTGTTAATACTGAGAGCCTAGCACGAAGAGTAAAGAACCTATCTATCATAACACCTGTAGGCCCCATACGAGTTAGAGCAGTAGTGGTTAGTTTAGGTGAAGTCTTTACGAAGGAACCATCAATACGCTTAAAGTTCCAGTCATCCCATACAATACCTTTGCGCTCTAAGTAATCTTTAAGATGATCTTGATTACCTATACGTGCAGGAGTTAGTATAGTTCTTTGGAATTGAGCACCAGCCTGAATAGGTGGCGGCACTTTGAGAGCGTCAGAAGGGTCTATGTAAGTACCAAGGTACTCGCTAAGAACTCTAGCAGATACAGAAGTGTACTCACCATTCTTCTTATACTTAGGCGTTTTAGGTTCTTTATCAACTATGATAGTGATATCACCTAGCAGGGGTTCAACAGTCTTTTCTATATGGGTTAATTCATCTTGAATTATTTCCATCAGTTTAATCTTACCTTCTTGATCAAACTCCCAGCCGTTATGACACTGCATGGCTGTATAGTGAGACATTTTATGCTCAATGTCAATGGCTTGTTGATACTTATTTGAGGTTCGTTTAAGTATAATATCAGCTTCACTAAATACTTTTCGGTATATAGCTTCATTGACTGTAACGTCTTGTATACAGTAATCCATCATTTCAGGTGTATATTTAGACCAGTCATTGTAATCGCCTTTGGGGAATAATAAGTTTTCACCCCATGACTTCATACTATGCTTACCTATTCTGTTAAACTGATTTAACCTAGACATTATTAACGTGTCATAGATTTTACTGACAGGGATATTATAATTAAGCACTTTAGCAATAGCAGGGCTATCAAACCTAATGAAGTTGTGACCTATGATACGATCAGCAGCTTCTATGTAGGGTATGGCAGCAGCATTATCAGGCAGATTCTCATCATAATCTGAGAAAGATAATGTTTCACCACCAACTTCTTTGATTGCTATACACCAAATTGTGGTTAAGTCTGTTAATAACCCATCAGTTTCGATGTCTACAATTATATTTTTCATATATCTCCTTATAGGTCTTGGCCCTCATTAGAGCCACCTAAGTTAAGTTTTTCGGGGGTAATGTACTTGTCTTCTATAAGCACTTGTTCTAGTGCATCTAATACATCTTCAGCCGTTTGATAGCCTTTGGTGTATTGTTTTACTAGATCAACTACTTTTTCAGATAATAACGTAACATTTTTACTCATAATAATGCACCTTGAGCGATTAATATAATGGCGGTTAATGAACTACCTACGATTAAACCTAATATACCACTAGACATTTTAGCATTAAAAAGATTATCTTTTAAAAATACAGGGCAGCGGTCACTATGATCACGTTTGTAGTTAGCTCGGTTTTTACCCGTTTTACCACAATGTTCACAAGTCCAAGGTTTTTGTGTTGCTTTTATTTTAATAGACATACATACCTCTATGAATAAAGGGGCCATTACAGCCCCTATTTAGTTTAAAAGTCTGCGGCTTCTACTGCATCACCTTCAACACCGAAGTCATCACTATCAGACTTTGGTTCGTACTTCACTAGATCAGTGATTTGAACAGCTAACAACTGTACACCTGTACCAGCTTTGCCATTGAAATTATACTCATAAGAGAATAGCTTCACATGACCTTTAGAGCCATGACCGATATTACGTGGATTGATAGCTGTTTTAGACTTAGCAGAATCTAAGACTTCTGGAGCTTCATTAACGTCACCTGCTTTATTAGTGGTAGGACGCTTTACGTTACCGAAGAAGTAGCCGTCTGTGTCATGCTTTTTAATACCTACACCGAGATCAGTTAGACGCTTTGCAGTATCTTGATCATTGGTTCGAAGCTGGACATCCCAGATATCGTTACCGAATGGTGCGTGAGAAGTAGCGAGATGAGGATAGTGGAATTCAACATCACGAACTACTGCTACTTGGGTACTATTGTTTGATTTAGACATAATTTTTACTCTCTATATTAATTGATTTTACTACGTTTTATTCTTTTAGAAGCTAATCTTCTAGGTAGAATCACCTATTTACGGCCCCATGTATTGTTGATTATTACAACATACACAATTACGATCCATATGACTACACCTGTTAGTATCATTATCGTTTCCCATTATCTTCAATGTTCTTCTGAAGACGTTCAAGATACCACAATGCTTTACCTAAGTCTTGTAGTACTGAATCTTTCTTACCTAATCTGAACATATACTTATAAGCATTAGCTAGACTGGCTGCTTGAGAACCACTCCAACCTTTAAGTACATGGTCCATGATATCAAAGTATTCAAATCCGGGCACAATTTCTTTGTAGTGGCCGGGATTGATAGCTGCTTCTCTTAAGCTTAGTTCATGATCACTAGGGAAAATGTCATTTATCTCAGCTAAAGATGGACCAGCACGATGAACAACACCTGCTTCATCTATTAAGTCATTTGCTTTCTTTGTTTTCTTCATTTTACTTCTCCGAATTGACCCTTCTCTTTAAGGGTGCTATGATTAAACTTTAAGTTTCTTTAACATTAGTGATTTCATTCTACGTTTTAAGGTCGATGCTGCCCAGTTGACGGTCGTACCTGTAGTTGACTGCCAACCACTAGTGGACATAGTACGGACGATGTATCTGTTTTCATAGACCAAGAACGCAGGGTGTTTAAAGTTATGGGCATATTGTTGGACCATACTTCCATGCTTTGTACTATCTAGGTTACGGCTTTCCCATTCTCTTACTACCTCCATTTGTTTTGTATGTGATATTGGACGTCTTACTGTTACTACAACAGCAGCGTATGCTTCATAGTCCTCTTTAGTGTTTACTAGTTTTACTACTTTTACAACAAAGGCTGTTCGGCCTGCTATATCTTGTAGTGATAGATTTGCTTTGTGAACATCACGATACCATGAGGCTTTTATACCTACA
>Ga0114998_10001426_pt1 | contig 18408 bp, 12 predicted proteins | sample ArcticOcean_MG_C_5_FD_87044 | JGI IMG/M metagenome (GOLD analysis project Ga0114998, IMG submission 87044) | Marine microbial communities from western Arctic Ocean - ArcticOcean_MG_CB4_138 | ecosystem: Environmental > Aquatic > Marine > Oceanic | place: Arctic Ocean: Canada Basin | collected...
AATAATGCGACGACGACGACGACGACAAAACAAAAAGAACAAGAACAACAACAGAAGATGGTGATGGTAATGGTTAATAATGAATATCAAGATAAATCCCACGAAATTCATTATGCAGAAGTATGCGACGACGACGAAGGCAGAGAAGATTTCAACAAGAGGAAAAAGAGAAGAGATCCTTTAGCCTCTTTAGCTCGAAAACGTGAGAAGAATAAGGATGATGAGTTACGCATAAATTTGGTAACGAAAGGGTTGGAGAATTTACTCACAGAAGGCAATTTAAAGATGAAAAAGAAGAAGAAGAAGAAGAAGGGAGGAAGTTCATCTTCATCATCATCATCTTCTTCTTCTTCTTCTTCATCGAGCAGCAGTAGCGATTCAGACTCGGGGGGAGAAAAGAAATCACACAAGAGAGAAAAAAAACGAACGAATGAAGCGGGCAACACCACAACTGCGTTATTATCGCTTGGAATGGGTAAGAAGAAAAAGAACAAGAGAGGGAAAACGGTTATTTCACAAGCCGCCACATCCGCCGAAGCTAATAACGTTTCGTCGTCCTCTGACAAGGAAGAGCCCGCTGGTTTAGCGTCTCTCGGGGCATGCCCGTTGCTTTCGCCTCTCGTATTAGGTGAAGGCGGCTTTGTTCCAATTGCAACTCTCGAAGTTTGTACGGGAAAATATTGTAGACGGAATGGTGCATACGCAATTGCAGATGCTTTAAAGAGCGAGCTCCCAAAAAATTGGCCTTGTGAATCATCAGCTGGCAGGTGCATTGGAGGTAAATGCAGAGACGGTGTAAACATTGGCGTTCAATCTTCTCTTGGATACGAGAAATTTTCAGGAATGGATTTAGCAACCGCGAGAAGTGTTTTCATTCCAATGGCTTTGAGAACGAATGAAATTAACGGAACCGTCGACGAAGGCGACGGTGGTAAGATTCTTTCTTTGAGTTCTCCTCAGCAAACGACAAAATCTGTTGTAACTCAATCGATGGATAGCGACGCGCCTAAGGGTTATATCCCCAAAATCAATTAGCTTTTCTTAGGTACTAGGTACTTTGTAAACATACATCATGTAATTCTTTATTATTAAATGTTAAATACTTAATTTTTTCGCGTCGTGTTGTCTCTCAATAATCAAATTTCCTTCTTTATAAATTAATTGGTGTGTAGTTCAATATGGCGAATAATAAAAATCGCCGCGAAGAGCGAAAGTTCCGCATGATGGAGTTAGGAATAGATGATAATGATAATGATAAGAAGAACAATGTAGAAAGAACAAACACTGACGAAGATGTTGGAGCAACACCATCATCTTCATCATCATCATCAAATAATAATAATAATAATAATAATAATAATAACACGAATATCGCGGAAGCATTTTCTGGAGATAAAACAAATCAGATTGTGACAAGAATACAATATTATTATCGTTTATCCGGTCTCTCAGAGTATCCATTAATTACATTAGCTCTAGGAACGATGTTGTTTTGGTTACTAATCTCTTTTTGTTCATCGTTGATTTTCGATTCTTCATATGAAGGTAATGGGTTGAAACTAAGACCGGCGAACGCACTCCCGAGACGGTTCAGATTTGGCGAGAACGGCGTACCGAAAGAACGCGCGAACGCTGTAAGAATAATGCCAGCTTCTGATTTCAGACATTTTGATGAATTAAAATCGTTCATGCACGCGACAGAGTTAGCCGGTTTGGGTGTAGACACAGAAGGACATGTTTTGAAACAACGTCCGTTAATGGAGTTGAACAAAGCGAATTTAAAATCGCTTTTAACATCCCCACCACCACCATTAGCACCAGGAGAGGAAGAGAAGAAAAAAAGAGAAGTATACGACGTTGATTTACCGAAAGGATTTAATCGATGGGATGAAGTGCATCAAAATATATGGAGAAAAGCAAAAGAGAAACACATTCAAGAATTGCGCGTAGAAGCTATGCTAGAAACGCATGCTAAAGCAACAAATTTTATTATGAACGATAAGGATCATAAAGAATTAGATAAGGTCTTGCAAGAAGAGTCTGCCGAGAGAGCTAGAGCGCATTTACAACACGTCCTACGCGAGCACGATCACGATAAGTTCCCGTTGCAATTTTAAATTTATTGTTATTTTTGTTGTATTACGGTGTGCATTTATTAGGTATACACTGTACAAGCAAAGTTTTCGATGGAGTTGATTGAATATTTCGTTGGGAAATGGGAATAAATTGACCAAAGCTAATTTGATTCACATTCTTAAATCTGAGAATGCGCTGACGGCTGAGAATCAAACCGCAAGAACCAAAAATTTATTATTGTATGTCTAAATATAAAAACTAAAAAATTAATGTTTCCATAATCGCAGCATCTTATCTTTCCCTCCGGAAGCACCTTTCGTTCCTAATGGTGACCAATCGCACGCGTATATTTCATCCGAATGCCCGGGTAAATCGAGCTCGAGTTTTTTCAATCGAATGCTCCATACTTTCAACGTTGAATCTTTCGATGCGGATAACACAAATCTTGAATCTGCACTCCATGCTATTTGGTATACAGCTCCGACATGTCCTCGAAACGTGCATACGAAATCTCCAGTCTCGCCGTTCCATAATTTGACTGACTTATCGAACGACGCGGATGCAAAATACTTGCCGTCTGGTGAAAAAGCGACGTGGTTTATGAGCTGCACGTGACCGGTCAATCGTTTCAAGGCCGTTTTCGAGTGCGATGGTTCCCATAGGAACATCGTGAAATCATCTGACCCACTTATTAATCGTTCGGGTTTATTTTTCGTCAATTTTTTATATCTTTCCAAAGCTTTTTCTTTTTGACTTTCAAACGAATCTTCCTTCTTGCCGGTTTCATCAAACGCTCCAGTTCGAAGCGCGAATTCGGAGGATAACGCTAAAGTATTGACCCAATGCGCGTGGCCTTTAAGCTGCCGAACAATTTTCCCATCGTTTGCATCCCATGCGTATACAGTTGTATCTCTACTAGCGGTATAAATCAATCCTTCGCCGCCCCATTTGATTGACGAAAGTGCTCTAGAATGCGCCGATAACGAAAATAAAGGAATTTTTCTATTCACGTTCCATACTTTTGCTGTACCGTCTGCGGATGCTGAGACGAACCTAATATCGTTTACAGATTTCGTTGCATGCATTGGTTCCCAGCTTAAACCTACTATATGCTTTTTATGTCCCTTCAAAATCCCTTTCGATTCGCCAGTTATTGGATCCCACAATCGAACCATGTTATCCATACCCCCGCTCGCTATTATAGTCGCACATGGTGACCATGCTACGCATAAAACCCAATTCGTATGCCCTTTACACGTAACTTTTGGCCCTTCACTTTCATGGTTCCATAGTCGTACGGTCGTATCGCCGGACCCAGAACATAAATGTTTCCCGCACGGTGAAAACGAGACGGATAGAATTGCCTCTGCGTGTCCAGGAATAGCGGATGAACATCTCGTCACAGGTCTCACTCTGAACAAAGCTTGCGGTGCGTATACAATCTTCAAAACTTGTTCCATAGATTGTTTCGTCTTTTCCAAATGTTTTCCCAAATCAGTAATCAAAGTCTGGTCGTTTATATAAAACTCGTATGGAAGTTTCTCCTGTTGTCGTTCTCCATCATCTTCTTCTGACGATTTGTTCCTTTCTGATTGTAATAGAGTATTTAACAATTCTTCTAATTGTTCTGAGGAACAGTCTTGTGGTAAATCTAATTGTGGCCCCGCTTTATTTCCATCCGTATCGACCAGTTGAGCGATGATATTTATTCTGCTCATATTGTTATTGTTCATTTTTGATGGCTCTACAGTATTAGTCGTCGTCTTCATGCGCTTATTAGACATGATGATGTCCTATTTATTTATTTATCGTATTTATTTATTTATTTATTTACGTAATAAATACTAGTAAATAAATAACTATATCTTAATATTGTATAGTAAGTACGCCTCACACTCTCCTCTCTCTCTCTAGTTATACATACGTGCGCGTGTAGGAGTGTGTATTATTTATGTTGATTATATGTATCACGCAAATATTTTATCAATAAATGGCGGCACATAGGTGCAAAGATTATTATGATGCTGATGGTGCATTTCCCTCACAAATAGTAAATACTGCTACTAATACTACTACTAATAATATGTCCAATAACAATACTAATACTAATAATAGGAATAGAAAAGAAGAAGATGACGACGAAGGAGAAGAAGATGAAATAGGCGATTTCGAAGATTGGGTCGAACAAGACGACGTAGGAAATAACGCAACTCTCCTTCAGTTAAAGAGAACGAAGTGCCTTTTCTCCAACGTCGTACATGAGACGAGTTCTTTGGCCTTAAAGGCGGCTAAGGACGAATACGGGTTCTGTTTGAGACAATTTCTTCACAATAATAACTCTAATAGTAATCATCATCATCCGAACACCAACAATGATGATGATGATGATCTAGAGTTCTATAATGCAATTAAAGTAATCAACTTCATACGTAAAATGGTCTCCGAAGAACAGAAAACTATTAAGAAAATGATGCTGGAAGGTGAAAGGGAGAAAGATGATGATTTAAATAATGATAAAAAAATTGCCGAGAAAGTTTTGAGAAGGATAGATGAAGGCGCATGGAAAGACGATGTGTACTTAATGCCAGTTGATACAAGTGCATCGGATCCGTTATCGTATGAATGGGAGTCATATGTATACGAAGTAGAAGAAGAAGAAGACGTTCATGAAGAAACTACTGACGAGAATAACAAAAAGGAACGACGCGTCAATGACGATGATAATAATAATAACAAAAAGAACCTTTTGATGATATCTTCTTTACAAAACGAAAACGAACAATTGAAATTGAAAGTTTTTGAAATGATGGAGAAATTAGGAATGATTAGCGAAGAAGAGGAGAGGAAAAAGCTCGCTCCAATTGCAAACGTCGGAGCGAATATCTCAAAAAGAGTAAATTCACCTAATAACGCAGCAATAGTAGGCGAAGAAGAGTATAGAAGCATGAAAGATTATAACATTACGAAGGAAAAAGAAAGGAGACAAGCACAAAACGTACAAGATGATGAAGAAATGAGAGTTCGAGATTCTGACGATAACTATTTTAACTCGTATTCATACTTTGAAATACATAAAGATATGCTCTCGGATCAAACGCGCACCGATGCGTATAGAGACGCGCTTACGAAAAATCCAACTTTAATGAACGGTGCAAATGTTCTCGATGTTGGATGCGGAACTGGTATTCTATCCATGTTCGCCGCAAGAGACGGTGGTGCGAGAAATGTTGTGGGCGTCGACGGTTCTTATAGAATAGCAGATGTCGCTCGCATGAACGTAGGGGCGAACGATTTGCGCGAAAAAGTTGAAATCATCGAAGGAAAGCTTGAAGATATGGAAACGATAGACGCGGCACCGTTCGATATCATTGTTTCTGAATGGATGGGGTATGGTTTGTTCTTTGAATCTATGTTAGATACGGTTTTATACGCTAGAGATAAATATTTGAAACCGGGCGGAGCGCTCTTACCAGACGTGTGTTGCATAAAAATTGCCGGGTTCACGAAAAAGGCAACGGTTGATTTTGATTTCTGGAACGACGTGTATGGGTTCACTATGAAAGAGGTTGCCGTTCAGCAAATGGAGCACGCGCTAGCGACTGCGGTCGTGAAACATATCGAAGGCGAGCACATTGGAACGACTGAAACGGAAATTTTACGACTCGATTTGTGTAAATGTTCGGCGAAAGATACAGAATTCTCGGCAGAATTTGAGTTGAACATGATCGATGCGAGTAAAAGTGAAACGATATATGGCATCGCTCTATGGTTTGATACCGAGTTTTCGAGCAGATTCTGTAAAGAGAATCCAGTCGTGCTTTCGACGTCACCTAAAGAACCGAAAACGCATTGGGTGCAAACGGCTTTGCATTTCCCAGAGCCTATCGTTTTAGACGGCGCGTCTGCTTTAAGTATTAAAGGACGAATTAGTATGGCAAAAAGTCCCGAACACGTGAGAGGGTACGATATTAGTTTAGAATCGTTCAAATGCGATGCGAATGGGAACGCGTGCGGTGAAGTTAGCAACGGCTTTTATAGATTATGACGCCGTAAGTTATAATATGATCCACTAAATTTAAAATAAGAATTATATATTGGTACCGGTACTAGTACAAAATATATTACGATAATAATAATAATAAGAGTACGGGGTATGGTACAATTACAATCTCCACTCTAAGCCTTCGACGACTTCTAACGTATTAGAATCTGGATCACGAAAGAATATAGCCGGTCTCCCCGATTTGCTCTTCGTATATGGAACGTTGTTTTCATCAAGAGCGTCCATTAAGGGTTGAATGTTTTCGCACCCAATACAAAAATGTCTATCGCGCCCGCCATGTTCAGGTCTCATTTTCAAATCATCCGGGTCCGGGTTCTCGAGTTCCATTATATGTATCATCTCGTCTCCAATCCATAACCAGGCTCCATCGTACGGTAACTTATCTTTCGGTCTCGCTGGATTAATCGCTAATCCTAAAATGCCTTGATAAAACTCCATCGTCCTTTTCATGTCCTTGACTATTATTGCAACGTGATGGACGCCGGTTATTTGTATCTTCTTCGCTACTGAGTTTGTTGGTAATATCTTTGTCGTTTGGTCAATGTCTGACCATTCTAAAATCTTCCCTTTATTGTTAATTATTACTTCTTCTTCTTCTTCTTTTTCTATTTTGTTAATATTATCAGTATTAGGTGATGATGATGACATTGATAGCGATAGACCTCTACCGCTACTACTTCTCTCGTTCTTCCTCGTCAGTCTGTAATTATATTGTTGTTGTTTATGATAAACTCTATTATCATTAGTAGTAGTAGCAGTATTTTTATGACGAAGATTATTACGATTACGAATTAAACTCGACGACGAACTTATGTTAATAATAATTATTCTATTATTATTACTATTCGTCGTCGTCGTTGTTGTCGTTGTTAACATTTTGTATGTAATAGATATCGAGTAAAAGTGAGTAATTAAGTGATACTGTCTCTCTTTATAAAATTTACTCGCGTCTATAGATAGATAAAGAGATAGGTAAAAGTGGTGAATTATCTTTGCTCAGCATCAGATGCTCACATATTTATCACATCCATCAACAATCATCCATCAGTAGCGAGAGAAAAAGAACCATCATCATATTTATACTAATTCGGTTTCGACGACGACGACGACGACCGTTGCAAACTAAAAAATGAGCGATAAACAACAACGCAGATTAGAGACGAGGAGAATACACGACCAACTCTTATTAGATGAGTTGAAGAAACATATGAACCAACAAAGAGAGTATAAGAACGATTTGATAGATAATTGGGCAGGCGATCAGGAATCGGATTATTTAAACCAAATGAAAGAAGACGAGAAACCACCACGAGTGAAGAAAGGCCCGATGGCAAAGAATAAACAACAGAAGAGTGATGAAACGAAATGAAATGAGAGAGAGAGAGAGAGAGAGAGAGAGAGAGAGATGATTTAAATGAAATTATAGCGGGTTTTGGGTTTTGGTTGAGAGAGCTGGTTAAGAAAAATGAAAGTTGAATGATGGCACATACCTACCTACCTACCGACCTAATTGCACAATTGTTTGGAAAGATGTACAAATTTGAACACGCACGAATATATGACTGACTGATTAATTATTTCTATTAATATTAGACTATATTATTATTATTATTATTATTATTATTATTATTAGGTACTTAATACTTTTTTACACGTGATCATTTTCATCGCAATCACAATTGAAACGGTCTACTTACGGAGGATAAATCGCATTCGATTTCATTCACGGCTCTGATCATCTCCGGCTTACCTTTAATGTTCATAGCTAAACCGCTATCGATCATCCAATTTACGTAGGGGCCCCATACTTTCTTATCGCAACGTAAAGTATTTTCATGTCCTACGATGACTAAACCTCTTCGAGCTCGCGTAATAGAGACGTTGACGCGTCTCGGGTCGCTCACGAAACCTAAACTTCTATTCGCATTCGCTCGTACCGTTGAGATGATCATGATTTCCTTTTCTCGACCTTGGAACCCGTCAACCGAGGAAACTTCAATACCACATTCGCCAGTTTGTCTATCGACACCGGTTTGAATACCATTCATGCGAAGTAATTTGCGCAAAAGACGAACTTGAGCGGCATAAGGAGTGACAATGCCAATATCTTTCGGACGCATTTCTTGCGCGGATAAGAATCCTTTCAAAATTGAAACGACCGTTTCGGCTTCAGAAGGATTTGAATATGAATTCGAGTCGTTTGTCTCCATCGCGTTCGATGTGTGCGTTGGCAAATAACAAATTGGAACATTCGGTTGTGGCCAAGCGAAACCTCTAGGAACCGGTCTATGCGCTCGAGGCGTTCCACTCTTTAATTGCGAGTCATAAAACGCATCGCTTGGGAATTTACCCAGCGCTGGATGCATTCGAAACTGTGTATCTAACATATACGGTTTAACACCTAATGAAACGAGTCTATCAAAGAGCGATAAAGATAATCCATCAAGCTCTGCTTCTCGAGAAAGGATAGTTGGCGGCAACTGCTTATGATCTCCCACCAACACAAGTTGTTGACAACCTCTAGATATTGGCACTAAGCTCATAGGTTCCGTGACTTGAGACGCTTCATCTAACATCACCGCGGAAAAATTAACGCGATCTAGAAAATCGCTTCCAGAACCTGCACAAGTGCAACATACCGCTTGCGCGTATCGCACTGCTCTAATCTGAGCCTCGTACGCTTCGTGTTTCGTAGAACCCTCCGGAGCTTGATTTTCGAGTTGATACATTGAGAGATCTTGCCTGACTGCTTCGGTGCGTCCGATTCGAATGACACGAACGCCCGCTTTTGCCAAGCCTTCGACTAAATTGTCAACAGCGGTGTTACTATCGGAAGTGCATAATACTGGACCTCGACCAATATTTATCAAGCCTCGAACGATCGCTACGGAGGTATGAGTCTTTCCTGTGCCAGGTGGGCCTTGAATCAAACTTAGGCGTCGTTCAAGAGTTGCAGATACTGCGCGTTGCTGAGAGTCGTTTAAATTGAACTGACGCGTGACATCTCGTACAATATGCTCATATCTACCTCCATTATGTTCCGCGCAAAGATTTGCAACTTCGTCTTCCTCGATGGACTCAAGCCCTTCAGCAAAAGACGAACTACGTTTCATTTCATTTAGGTGAGTAACACCTCCCTTATTTGCATCAACTTCGTCGGGTTCTGCATGTTCAGAATGCTGGAATCCTGCGGTTAAAACTTTCCTAAACGCCGGATTAGTTGAGCATTTCGATTTCTTCAACGGGTCAAGCGGTTCGAGTAAATCCCTCATCGCTTGAACTTGTCTCGAAAACGAAACGCGATTAGCGAGTTTATCGACGCTCCATCCTTCTCCGATGATATCTTTAACTTCACCATGATCCAAGTTGATATGGATCTCTGTTTGTTCGAAATTGACAAACTCAATAACGCCCTCGAACTCTTCGAACTCGACTTCCGGAGCCGCCATCGGCCTCGGAGCTTGCGGCAATGGAGGAGTTTTATTACCACCTCCTGGGACAAATGCTGCTGCAGTTGCTTTGAGTGCCGAATCTAAGGGGGGCGGAGGCGGTGCAGGTGTTTTTTGATTATTATTATTATTATTAGATCGGTACATATCAGCCGCTTCTGGCGTCAAGTCCGCGAGTGATTCGAACGATTGAACTTGCGGTATACTTTTTTCGGGGGCTACGTATTTACGAACTAATACAGAATCACCTCCGGATAATATACGCTTCCCATCCAAGACGAACTGTGATTGCAAGCAAGACATTGGTGTAGGAATCATCGTGCGGCCATCTTTTCCTAATTTAGGTTTCGTCGAGAGACATAATCGACCGTTTTTCCAAGAAGAAGCGGAAGCGACTAAATCCGTACCAGCTGGCGGTCTTTTCGCAATTCTCTCCAAGATCTGTAAAGATTCTTCGCAAAACTCTGTTAATAGAAGCCGAGCGTTTTTAGTGAAATAGCCAGCAGTAGCTGCATCAGAATGTTCGACTACCTTGGTTAACGGACAAAGCGCGTTCACGAGCTTTTTTGCGTCTTCCACGGCGCACCTACACGGAACGGACATTAAAATCTCACAAAAGCGTTTGAGTGTCATCTTAAAGTTATCTTTCGACATCGCCTCGGCTACGAATGCAGCATGTTTCGCATGATTCGCTTGTAACAATCGTAAAATAAGTTTCGTATACGTATCCTCATCAACGGTCCCGTTCTTTGCGGTTTGCAAAATATTCCCCTGGTTCGGCTTTAGTCTCTCTTGCGCGTATTTACTGAACCATTGAAAGGCTTCGCTTACTTTGCCAGTATCGAGTTCTCTTCGTATGTTTTTCCCGTACGATATTTTCTTCTCTGGTATGTTTTTAATCTTCTTTTGTTGATATTTGCCACCACCGTAGGCGCCGCCTCGTCCATGATTATTATTATAGCCACCACCGTATCCACCACCATTATAATTATTATAATTATTATAGTTATTATAGTTATTATAGTTATTATAATTATTATTATCATAGCCATTATTATAACCACCACCGTTGCCGTACATTTTGTTCTTGTTCTTATTCTTCTCAAGTTTCTTAAAGAACGGCTTCTTACTTACTCCTCCTCCAATAAGTCGTCGCTGCTGTTGTTGTTGTTGTTGTTGATTATTATTATTATTATTATCACTGTTCAGTTTGATATCGTTTGAGTTCTTATCGTCCGCTCCCTTTTTTGTCTTCTTCTTTGACATCTACTTGCGTGATGTATACTATTACTATTATTACTATTATTATTATTATTATTATTATTATTACTCTTAGTCGTCGTCGCCGTCGCGCGCTCGGCCGAGATAAAAAATGTAGTAAAGAAAATTCAATTCTATCCAGCAGCAGCAGCTGGCATCAGCAAGCGGCAAGTGGCAAGTGATTAATTACTGGTAATGTGTAAATTTTCTCATCATTATCATTAGTTTAATAATAACGAATATCGTTACATACAAAGCTATATAATAATAATAATAATAATAATAATAATAATAAACTAACGGCTGTTTTTCAGCGCTTTTTTTCTAAAATGACCAATTAATGTTTACTGCCATAGTGCGACAGAAACGACGACATCATCATCAGTACCTCGTCGCACCGTCATCCATTTCTTTACATTAAGCCGGCGACGAGCATTCCTAAAATCAAAGCTTTTTCGCCATGCGATGAATTGCATGCTGGCAAAATACGATGTGCTGCAGCCCAAAACGCTTTAGTGTATTTTTCGGACATCTTTTCCGTACCAATTAAACCTTCTTTCGTGAACTCTTTCGGTAAATACGGGCGAACCCAACTTTCGTACATTTCGATTGGACCAAACTTTATAACTTTCATGTTATTAAGGATGTACATTGTGAACGAAAATAAAGCGACGGGTGCGAAGAGGCTTTTCAATACCATTTTTACGCCAAAGAAAATAACGAAACCGTAAAGCATTGAGGTCAAAAACTCTTGCATCTTCTTCGGCACCGAGTCGAATTTTTTCACCGCCTTTTTCCTAAAACTCTCCGCCGCCGCTTTGGATTTAGCGTACGCCGATGGACAACCTATTGCAAAAGAAGAAGAAGAGAACACTCCTACGATAAGAAGAAATCGTACAATCAACGCTGATTGAAACTTTTTATTACTATCGTTATTATTATTTTCTTCTTCGTTATTCCAAAAACCATCATCATCGTTATTACCTCCAATACCACCTCTTCCTTTACCGTTATTATTATTATTACCATAATAATCATCAATTATTATTATTGACGACAACGATGATGAATATGATTGATCATTGAATCCTTCGCGACCTTTGATTTTCTGATTCTGATTCTTTTTATTATTACTATTCCCTATATTATTATTACTGAAACAAACAGTTGAAGGAGAACGCCTCGTTCTCGTTTGAATTTTAATGTTATTTTTGTTATGTTTTCTATTGGCTATATGGTTATATGAAGTCATAGCATTACTACTGGTCGAGCAACAATTGATTGTTATGAATGGCATCCTCTTCGTCTTCTCAATTATCAGCGGGCTATTATAATTATATATCTTGCTTTTGGTTTTATTTTGTTGTTGTTAATGTGAGGGCAGCATGCAGTACAAAACGGGTTAACGAGTAGCGCATTGAGACAACTAATGATAATAAAATTTCAATTACAATACTCACACACGACGCGACAAGCGTAGCAAGTTATAAAATAATAATATATTTATTCCTGCTGCTGCGGTCGTTTCTCGTCCCCTGGGCGATTAAACTCTCTCTTCGCGCCTCTTTGTGGCCTTTGGCCTTCCTCTCTCCCAGCTTCTTTATCAGCAATAGCTTGTTGCATCGTTCGCGGATTTGGACCTTTTGGTTTCCTCGGCGTTGATTGTTTTCGCTTCAAAATATCTTGCTTGTTTTCAAAATATCGTCTACGTCTGACTTCGTTAATATGCCCCGAGTTCATGACTTGTTTGCGAAATCGTCTCAAGGCGGATTCACCGTTTTCGCCTTCGCCGACGTTGATCTCTGTCTGGAATGCGCCCTTGAACGCAAAAATTTTGCTTTGATTGTTTTGCTGTTGTGCTTGTTTTTGTTGCACACCTATTTTATTTTATGTCACACATTTTAAGAGAAGAGAAGAGAGAGGTTTATTTGTTAGTTTGTTTTAAAAGAAGATAGACGAGTGCTGCGTTGTTTTGTGGGTGGATAAACAACCCTGGAATGGAAGGTTTTACAAACTTCGCCGTCGCTCTCTTCGAGAGACGCGCTGACTCGTGCGACGATTCAATTGCGACAAAACCAACGAAATTGAATAGAAAACAATCCTTTCAATCGCTTTTACAAATCTTTCGAGTCATTTATTGTGTCACGTACGCGCGTTTAACTCTTCCAAGGAGAGAGGAATTTAGAGCGCACGCGACAGAGGAACTTGGACTCTCTTTGCAAAGAACTTTTACTACGAGAGACGGAGACATAATAAGCGCATCGAACAAAAGCGCGAGCAAATAACGACACGCGATGATCCGAACGAGTAATCTAACCTCTATTATTCGTTAATGATTTTGATGCAGACGTTGGAACCGAAGTTCCAACTAACGCTACTCTACTTGAAAGGCTAAACATCCTTATTAATACTCTATTATTTTTTCGCGTGAAATTACTGACGCGCTGATTGATTTCTATCCATCAGCAGCACAGCGAGCTCTTTTTCTCTTTTTTTTATTTCTTCGAACTGATTTTGTCGTTTCGATGCAGAAGCAGACATGGCAGAGTCAAAACACGAAAAAAGGAATCCCACACAGCAGCAGCAGTCAAACTCAAATAATTAGCCTGCAAAGTAATAATACTACGTAAGTAATAATACAACGAAGTAATATTAATAGTAATAGAGTAACAACGAAAACGACCTCGTACTTCTTCTCGCACGATAGTACTGTACACATAGTCGTCATACATAACACAAAAAATGTATAGCAATTCAGGTAATGGTGGTTATGGAAACAACAGTGGGATGCCTCCACAGGAGAAGAAACGCATAAGGGACGCAGAGATGCGAAAACTATACGCCAACTCATGGACGACTGATTTAATGCACTCGCCATGTGAACGACCTGGGTTTTGCGTATACGCTTCGTTCTGTTCAATGTGCGTCGCATGGCAGCAAAGAAAAAAGCAAATGTACGGCTCCTTAGAAGGCTACACGTGCTGCAACGGTGGCTCGTGCATATCAGGTAGGTGCGGTGAGAGGAACAACCCCGAGATTTGTTTAGCGTGCGAAGTGTTTTGGTGCTTCCCATCATCAGTCGCGACGACTCGCTACTTAATACAAGATGAACAGAGAGTCATGAACACGAAGTGCGATAATGGGATAATCGCGTTTATGCTTTTAATGAATCAATTGGCGTGCATTTTCAGGGTCGCGGCAATGGTATCGAACGACGATTCTATCGAGCAAGCGGCTGATATCCTCGACTGCATCTCGGATATGACGTACTGTTCCGTTTGCGCTTGTATGCAAACGCAACAAGAAGCTCAGATTGATTTCAGGAACACATCGCAAGGGATCGGCGGTCCGCAACCCGTTTTTGTTGCTCCGAGACCGCAACAAATGAACACCGGTGGTAATGGGTCATATCAAGCGACTACTAACAACTATCCAAAAGTTTAGATACTGGTACTCTATATAAAAGGAAAAAGAAAACGCGCTACATAGGTATACTATACCAGTACCAGTACTAGCTACCAGTACAATACTACAATACATTGAAATACATATACTACGAACTATGAACTAATAATGTAAGAACTTTATACGCTAATCTTTGGCTAACTTACATTTCGTTTGTTTCGTATCAATCTTCCCGCTTTGAACTATTCCATTCATTAATTTTTCGCTATCTGTGAACCAAGCAAATCTAGGCTTCCCGTCGGCGCCGACGTCTCCTTTATAAAAAGCCAAGCGGTCTTTAATATTATTTATAACCCCGGCGTGCCACTTAAAATGATGCACGGCTACTTTGGCATCGCTAAATCTCGATTGTGTCCATAACTTCTTATTATTATCCGAAGTCGAGCATTGCACGCCTTCGGGGAGAAACGATAAATTATCGTGTTGCGCACATTGATATTTATACTTTTGCGGATATTTCGCGTACGGTGTCAAATGATAGACATCTTCTAAATCTCCGTCGCCTCTTCCTGGGCCGCTTAAATACGCTTTCGCCCTCGCAGCTCTTAGAACTTGATGATTTCCTCTATCCGTTCGCCAATACCCTTTATAAGCCATGGTCTTAAAATCTCTTCCGCCGGCGACGGTTTTAATTACCGCGCATTGTAAAGGAAATTGCTGAAACATCAAAGGCTCTGCTTTCAATTTCGTTAACTCTCCAGTTTTCGATACTCTATCTACGTACGTCCCACGAACTTCGTTATATCCTTTTCTATCCATCTCTCTCAAGAAATCAATCGCCGATTTTCCTCCGTACGAATGGAACTCGTCGTTATCCGCGTGTATTATCCAATCATTTGGCGGTACTTTATCTAACAACATCATTCGATATTTATACATTTGCTCCGACGAATATTGTGTTAACCATTCGTAATATGGAATTTGCAAACTGTCTAAAATTAAAGCGCATTGATCGAACTCTTTCGTACGGAAACCGGATTTCGAATTAATCACGACCAAAAAATGCTCAGCCTTTATTCCCAAATCTCGGTAATGATTGACGAACTGTTTCAATAAAACTGCGCCGTCGTAATCCGCTGCTACTGATGTGAATATCCACACATTTTTAGTCTCTGTCGATGCTGATATTTCGTTATTATTGATATTATTTATGTTTTTATCTTCTTTTGTTGATTTTTTCTGTTTCAAAGGGAGTGGTCGTTGTTGTTCGTTCGCAGTGCCTCTTTCTTCTTCTACTTCTTCTTCGTTCGTTATGAACACGAATCGTTGTCCTGGTTTATTAATATTAATATTATTGAATATGAACGATATGACGATGATTATTAAGAGTAAGAGTGATGATAGAAGAAACTTTGATCTCATTTGCTTCGAATAAGCGGTTCTTCTTCTCATGTGCTATTTTGTAAAGTGCTTCTGTGAAGTGTTTTTAAAAAACAAGTTTGGTTTGTTCGTCTTTAAAAAATAAAACGTGATTTCATGATTATTAATACTCGTATGAGAAGAATTGCCGTCTGTCTGTCAATAAATTAGTAGTACAAATTACAGTATTATATAATGAGGTCATCAAGGATTTCTCTCTTCTTCTTCTTCTTCTTCTTTCTCTTCGTCATCATCATCATCATCGTTAAAGCGCTTCAATGTGCACAGCTGCATCGTCTGCATTGGTATTGTCCGATTTCGGCGAAGTATTTACATCTAAAAGTTCCTCCTTCTTTGGAACGATTTCAGTCGTCGTCATCGTAAGAAGGGGAGGTTCTATTTTTATAGCATCTGCTGTTGTTACTGCTGTTGTTGGTGTTACTGTTGTTGCGGCGGGTTTCTCAAAAGAATTGCCAGCGTTAGCGTTGTTGTGGTTAACATTATTCTCTTCTTCTTCCATTCCGTTTTCAATTGGAACGAATTTTTCGTGCGCTTCTATATCTTCTTTCTCAATCTTTTCCTGCTCTTGCATTGGCAAAACGTCCAAAGGGAAGTGATTACGCCACCCCAAGTTTTCGAGCATTCTCCCGTACCAAGAAGAGGCTAAATTTGGCGTAATTGTTACTGGCGTTGAAAGACCGTTCAAACCAGCTCGAGGATCATTCATTTCGTTTGCGTTTTGTCCATCTCCTCCCTGACCAGCAATCATCGCGCTTGCGTTGTTATTCATGAGCAACATATTGTTCTGGCTCGCAATAGTCAAATAAGACGGACGACGAACGAGCTGAGTGCTTAAACTGTGATGAAATGCAGGTAAACCGATAACGGGCGAGTTCGCTCGCCAATCGTACGAATCGTTCGGGAGTCCCATTGCGGACGAAAACCCACCATTTCTTCTCAAATTTTCCATACTCATAGATGAAGCTAGCCTTCGCGGGTCATCCATCGTACGGTCGCTCATGTTACTCATCGTGTTGTTGTTGTTGTTGTTGTTGTTCATGTTCATACTATTGATGTTCATACTATTAATGTTTCCAAAGCCTCCACTCGCTTGATCGTTGTTGTTGTTCATCGTGTAATACTCTTTATCTAATCCACTGGCGTTTTTGCCACTTTTTATTCTTTGTAGTTCCAATAAACTGGCTTGGATTAAAGTTTCTAAACCAACGGATTCGGAACCTCCCGAATCTTCTCTATCTTGACTCGGTCCTCTCCCGAGCTTTTTACCGAGTTGCGATGGTTTTTTCGTCGGTGATTTCTTAAGTCGTTTATTATTATTCGCTTTATTCATTGGAAAAGTTTGTTCGTGTTCGTTGTTGTGTAGGTCATTCCTCTTATTATTCTTGTTGCTTATCATCATCATTTCCTTTTGCTGCTTCTGAGAAGTCTCCATCATCATCATCATCATGGACTCGTCGCAACTCATGGTTGTTTCTAATATTTGGCTCCCGCCTCGTTTTAACGAAGCTTGCTTCTGCAATTGACTCGAAGAGTGCTTCCTAGAGCCAATTGGAGATGTCTGCTGCGTTATTAGTGTTGCCGCGACCGATGGAGCTACTCCTCCTGCGACCAATGAAGGCATCATCATCGTCGCCTGTATCGCTTTCGGTGCTTTAATCGTCGGTGCGGGCGACGAACGTCCGCCGCCGCCTCCATGCCCTAACGTTCTCCTTAACGTAGAATTGAAACGATTTTTTACCTGATTATCCGTTCTCCCAGGCATCGAACGTGAAATCACTGCCCATTTATTACCATGTACGGAATGTGCCTGTAAGATTTGACTATCCTCCTCTGGCGTAAACGGCCCTCTCTTCACCGTTGGATTTAATTGATTGCACCAACGTAAACGACACGACTTGGACGAACGTCCTGGTAATCGTTCTGCGATAGCGGTCCAGTTCCCAGGTCCTCCTAATCGTTGAATCTGTTCTCTCAATAAGTTATCCTCCTATTATTATTATGTTATGTTTTTATAGAAGAAGATGGTTAAGATGATCAATATATGTATATATATATATATATGCATTGATTTCTTTCGCGAAAGCAAGTAGTAAAGTAGTAAAAGTAGTAGACATCACGGTCACGAACGAAAGCGATGATGAGCTGATGGTAACCACCACTGCAGCAGGCAGCAGACAGTGCTGACCAACGGCTTTCAACTGTAATTTTATTTTTTAACAAACGCGCGAGAACGGAGTCGAGGGACCCGAGAGCGCGCTGCCGCACATGACTACTACACCAGTGCAGGCAACGAACACCATTCGATTGAACATCGATCAGATTAATAAATATAGTTCTACATTTATATCGATCTGAAATCTTCCATTAAATCGTTCGCGAGTATGCTTTAGAAGAGCGCGCGCGACAGATTAAGCGGCGCAACGAACAAAAAAAAACAACGCAATTTCCGTCCCAAATTTCCGTTAGATAAGCGCAAAAATGGACAGTACAACAAGTTGACGAGAAACACGCTCTCTCATCGTGCGAATGCGATGATGATTACAAACCTCTAACGTCCAAGCCGATTTCACACATTTCTCATCGTCCATTTTGCTTAAATATTTTATGTTTTATTATTCGTAACTGACTGACTGACTGTGTACGTAGTTCGCGAAAGGAAGTGTTTGCTCCTTTTTTGTTTAACGACCTCTTTCTGTCTTTGTTGTGAGATAAGTA
>Ga0114998_10001430_pt1 | contig 18376 bp, 14 predicted proteins | sample ArcticOcean_MG_C_5_FD_87044 | JGI IMG/M metagenome (GOLD analysis project Ga0114998, IMG submission 87044) | Marine microbial communities from western Arctic Ocean - ArcticOcean_MG_CB4_138 | ecosystem: Environmental > Aquatic > Marine > Oceanic | place: Arctic Ocean: Canada Basin | collected...
ACTACTTTTAAACGCATCTCTCTTCCTCTTCTTATTCTTGTTCTTGCAGCGGCAAGTAAGCGAGCGGCACGGTGTAGTCTTGGAATCTAAAGACTCTTTTCTAAAGGCGAGTTTTTTATGCTCGTTTTACAGGGCTTAGGGTTTAGGGTTTAGGGTTTAATACACTTTTCCCATTTATTTAACGTTTTGTTGCGTTTGTGTTTATTGTTTATTAAGAGCAATAAGTTAGTCGTCTATGAACGATACTAATAAACAGTCCTGGGAACGAGGGAAAGGAATAGTTACGAACAAGCCTTTACCACCAAGCGCTGCCGCTTCTTTTTCTTCTTCTTCTTCATTCGTCGATAGAGCGAGTGCGAAGATAACGCGGCAGTTTGAGCTTAAGCAGGAGATTGCTGCTAGCGATTTTGGAACACGACGACAACAATCAACGTCATCGCCATCAATCGTTCATCATCAACAACAACAACAACGGCAGGGCGTTGACCAGCAGCAGGAGCAGGAGCGATCGTATTTCGAACGGAAGATAACGGAGGAAAAGAATTTCTTGGTTTTCGTGAAACCAAGGTATCAATCAGCCGGTTCCAGGGATTCCTGTGGCCTGTTTAGCCTAGGCCGGGGCTGGCAAGAGCTCTACGGTCGGCCTTGTGGTTCCAGGGAGATCGGCGTCGGCGAAGAATTCTTCTTAGAGGAAGAAGAAGAAGAAGAGGAAGAACGGGCGGTGGACGAAGCAGAGACGAGGAAGAAGAAAGATAGTAGTAACGGGACGTCGACAGCGCAGAAAGTATTGAAGAAGAAGAAACGGATAAGAGATCGGTGTTAAAAAGGAGGGATTGAGATTCGAGAGATGTTGGACGGGATCGAGGACGCGATGGAATCGAAAGGCGAAACTAGTTCTTCGTTCGAGCGCATACTCGAGCGAGTGGTGTTACGTGGGACTAGTCTTACTTTAGTGGACGAATTACTATATTTGAAGCGGTCGTTTTCTGAAGAAGATGAGATTCTGTTCAAGGTTTTGATGCGTATATGTGCCGGTAACGAAGCGTGCGCTACGAAATGTTTCAGAGATGAAGAAGTAATGGTTTTCTTAGAAACCTGTTTACAACGAGGTGCGATGTATGCTAACGAAAAACTGTGCAAGAACGTTTTATGCGTGTTAATTAATGCGATGCAATGCGTTGAGGAAACGCTCAAGAGTGAAATTTTCGAAAGGTTCGTATTCAAGAATATTGAGGATACGAGCGTACCTACTCAATGCGGGTTTTGGACTTTTACGCATTTGCCAAACATGTTTCCTGATTTGCAAAACGTTCTCGCTCATTTTGCGTTGTGCGCCGTGCGCAAAAATTCTACTAAAAGCGGAAGAAACGTCGATGATTCAACAAAAAAGAAAACTAAAAAAACGGAATCTTTAAAGAGATTGACGAAAATGACAAGTTCTGTTTACTTCTGTTGTCATATTTTTGGTAACTTGCTTCTCTCCTCGCGCAAAGATGATTTTGAGTCGTATCATATACTCGAATCACTTCTGGAGCATATCGTCGACGCCGAGCAGTTTCCTACGCTTTTTCGAAACTTACATCCAAACGCGATATATCACGCTAAACGAAAAGACGCAATCCTGCGCGCAAACCTACTCAACGAAATTGACAATAACGGCGACACCGAGGGAGACAAGAAAAAGCTAATCAAAATAGACGTTGACTTTTGCGACGAACAATCAACGCTTATGCATTTCTTGGCACAAATAGCCGTGAAACCAGAACGATCAAAAGGCATAGAATCTGTCAACGATGAAAACCCATACGTATTACCTGAATCTACGTTGGCATTTGTTCTCGATATGACTTTAGAAAGTGCAAAGGTATGGAAACAGCAACGACATGATCGGAACGATATCACGTACGCAAAACATGTTTTACGCGAGTGCTTATTTACTCTGCGATGTATTTCCGAGGTTGAACAAAAACCGCACTCTCCGGATACATTCGGTTTCCTCGCCGGAATCGGCGTGATTAGACTTCTTGTTGGTATGATCGTTGCGTTAAATCCACCTTCGGGAAGTCGTCAGTCCTCGCGAGCTACTGGTCCAGCAAGTGCCCCAAAAGAAGTACTAAAGTTTCCAATCGATGATAACACTCTCGGTAAAACTTTTGTCCTTGATAACTTTCCTACAGTGAAACCATATTGCGGCTATCGCGTAGATATCATCGCAACTTTAGCAAACGCATCTCACAGGAGAGCGCGTGTTTGCGAAGATATTCGAAAATTTGGAGGCGTCGCGGTCGTTTTGTCGCATACAAGAGGCGAAGAAGGCGATACTGATGCGTTTGATGAAGAGCCTTTTTTACGCGAATGGGCTTTATGGGGCACGCGAAATTTATGCGAAACGGATGACTTGATTCGGAAAGAGATCGAAGTTCTTGCCCCAGAAAAGATCTTAGAGGCAGAAGAGCTTCTGAGACGAGGTTTGAAAGCAGAGCTTAATCCGGAAACTGGAAAACCGAGAGTGGTATCTATTATTCATGATAGTAAAGTTGAGATGGAAACTATGGACGCTCTTGGAAAAAAAATGGCATCTTCATCATCCAAGATTTCGTCCTCGGAAACGAAGCAAGACGAAGAAGATGTTGAAGAGGAGTTTGTGATTCCAAAGAATTGGAAAGTAACCGAATTGTAATTATAAATTTTTGTACATGAACTATGTGATAACCGCGAGCGCAACTGGATTTAGTGGATATGCGCTCGTTGTAGATTTATGGGAACTACCGAGCAAGGTTGATACCTCTTGTTTAACAGCCTTTGGCATTAACATCAAAGCTTGCTTCATATTCTCAGGATCGACTGGGGGATTATATGAATTCGAGATTTTGGCACCATCTAAATCTGCTTTCAGTAAGTTCGCGAAAGTTTCAAAAGCGGTCTCGCTGAAAGCAGATTTAGATGGTGCCAAAATCTCGAATTCATATAATCTCCCTGTCGATCCTGAGAATATGAAGCAAGCTTTGATGTTAATGCCAAAGGCTGTTAAACAAGAGTTATCAACCTTGCTCGGTAGTTCCCACTATAAAAACATACCTAAGCATTTCTACTTATTAGGTCTCTAAAACTTTATTACTTTACCTAAAATCCATCCAATGACTACTCCGGCAGCGCTTGCCCTTTTCAACCAAAGTCGCCTTCTCGTTCGTGACCGTTTCTCTACGTTTTTATCTTGCACGAACTCTACTGCAGACTTATATTCCCTCTTTGCAACTTTGAGATCGAACTGTTTAACTATTCTAATCAGCTCACTTCTTTTCGACGTCGGGCTCCCTATTCTCTGACCCTCAAAAACTCTCGCGCCATGTCTTTCGTAGTATTTCACTAACTTCTTCTGTCTCGCGTCGGCCGTAGCGGTTACTTTAAACACGTTATCCTTCGCCGCATGTAGCTGCCCGTAGTACATCATTAACGACCCGTACCCGATTCCACGATACTTCTTCAACACGGCTATGTTCACGCCGTACCATGAATCCTTATATTTACACCCTTGCGCGAACCCGATCACTTTCTTCTTCGATATCTTCCCCTCATCCCCTACTTTGCCTGCCCCTGTCTTAATCACTAAAATCCACATCTGATCTTCTTCATCGTGCAGCGCACATAGTCGATCGAAAAATTGATCCTCGGACTCCTCTCCTCGATCGCAGCTCTTCGCTATTCTCAGCTCTTCAGAGAATGCCTCTGCGTGTATTTCGTAAATCTGTTTGAAATAGTTTCTTATCGCGCTGCCAGTGGAATCTTGTCCTTCGTTGATGACCTCGAGCGAGATGGTTTCAGTGATTTTATGGATGAGCATTTTACTCTGTATCTATCTCGCGAGTGCTTTATCGTTATCGTTATCGTTATCGTTATTGTGTGTGTGTGTGTGTTAATTTTTAGGTGTAGTGAAACGCACGCGTAAGAGCGCGAATAAAGTGTGGTCGTTATTTGATTTCTAAATGACAAGACTTAACTGTCAAATGTTTCGCGCTTCCCCTCTTTTGTTTCTTTCTCTATCTCTCAATCTCTTCCTGTTCTTCCTCTTCTTCTGAATCTCTTCTTCTGAATCTCTTCTTCTTCTCCTCTCGATCATATTATTATTGGATCATATATATAATTAGTAAGCGGCGTCGGCGGTGATCACGTCGTCGATTTTCAAAATCATCTTCACGACTTGCGTGGCCAACGAGAGCTGTTGAATTTTACCAACCATGGTTTCGAAAACGCCTTGTTCTTTCATATCGCTCGTACCAGTTTCTTTACAGTCAATGCCTAGGCAGAAGTTTTTCTCTTTGATTTGTCGAGCTTTGATAGTGGCGACGGTTTCGATTGGCGGCAAGCCGGAGTTTTCCGCGAGCGCGTTTGGGACTGATTCTAGAGCTTCGGAGAACGCTCTCATGGCGTATTGTTCGACGCCTGGGATTGAGTCCGCGGCGGCTTCGACGGCGATACCGCACGCGATTTCAGCACTACCGCCGCCGTAGACAATTTGCGAACTTCTTACTAAGTTTCTCGCGACACAAATTGCATCGTGTAACGAACGTTTAGTTTCGTCAACCATCATTTTGTTCCCGCCTCTCACGAATATTGTCACCGCTTTTGATGCCTTACAATCTTCAATTAAAACCATGCGTTCTTTAATTGTACCAAATGCGACTTCTTTGACCGAACCAGCAGAGCCTAATTTATCAGCCGTGAGCTCTTGGAATCTAGGGACGATTCGCCCGCCAGTGGCAATCGCGAGGAGTTCGAGCTCGACGCCGCCGACCCATCGAATGGCCGGTAAATCAGCCTGCATGAGCAAATGATTTGCCTCGTCGTCAAAACCCCATTGACAAATGATCAGAGTAGCACCAGAGTCTTTACATTGTTTCACCATATCCGTAAAATATTTTGCTTCCTGCGCGCGAAGTTCTTCGTATTTCTCTGGCGTATCGATATCAATTTTATGCTTCGTTTTCGGCTTTGGTGGTTCAAAAGGACACGTGAGAATGGCTATTTTCGCATCTTTAATCTCTTTCGCCATTTGCGGGTGCGAAATATCTTTATCGAGCACGATGCCGTTCACTAAACACGTATCTTCTAATTTCCCGCCAACTTTACCTTCCAACTTGATTAAATCTAAATTAACGTCTCTTCTTTCCAAATCCGCGACCGCCATCACTGCGTTTACACAAATCTCAGCCATCTCTCGCTTGCATCTATTCACAATTTTCGAACTCAACGTCGTACAACACGTCTGCACTAAAGGCTCAATATTATCTTTACTAAACTCAAACTTCTCCGAAATCTTCTCCAACTCCGCGATTGCGACTTTCGAAGCCATTTCGTACCCTTCCGCGATCCTCAACGGATGAATCCCTCGATCTAACAAAGTCTCCGCTTGCTCTAACAACGCCCCGGCGAGTACGACAACTCCAGTCGTCCCATCACCAATCTCATAATCTTGCGACCTCGAGAGCTCGACTAATAACTTCCCGATTTGATGCTCGACTTCCATGCGCTCTAATATCGTCGCGCCGTCGTTCGTGATCGTTATATCGCCATCGCTCGATTGTAATATCTTATCCATGCCCTACATAAACATCAAAAGCGCGCGCGCGCGCGTCATCAGTATCCGTATTACTATTACGACATTCAAAAAAAACACTACACTTCATCGCGCCGTAGCGCATACAGAATAATACATATACATACGCGCAGTCGTCGTACCAAAAAGAAAAAGAAAATGCGAGCTCGCTCTTTCCTGAAAACCAAGAGAGACATAGAGCGAGAGCGCGCGCGCTCGCCTTCCTCTTCTTCGCGTTCATCCGTATCCGTATCACTACACGCGTCGCGTTCAAAAGCTCTCTCTCTCTCTTACTCGGTAACTCGAAAATCCACAAGCGTTGCTTTTGGGAACAAACAGGAGCGAAAAGTCAACGAAAAAACGAAAACGAAAGGGCTTACTTTTGGGCCGAGCGAAGACCTTAACGTCCTAGCGACGCTCTTCGCGGCCGAGATGTTCTGCTTTTGCGCCTCGATCCCACTCAATCGTTGCTTAGTGGATTGTTCCTGGATTGGAAAAGAGTGCGAACGTCGGTTAATGATCGAGAGTAAGAGAGCGTTAGTTCGATTATGATTCTTCTTCTTCTGATTCTTCTTCGCTCGAGGATTGGAAAAATGCGAGGAACCGTGTTTTGTGCGAAATTTCTGGGATTCGAAAACGCGAAGAACACGAGCGCTCTGAGAAACGATTCTTAAATCTCGGATCGTTGCATGAAACGAACGCGCGCGTGCGCGAGTGTGTGTGTGTGTGTGTAGGCGTACCTTGATGATTAGGAACGGGCGTCCGTATTCATCGAATGCGAGCGACATCTTTCTTTAAAAGGAAGAAAGAGCTCTTTTTTTCTGCAGAGCAATTGCGGCAGAAAAAGTGCCTTGTTCCTATAAACCCTAAACCCTAAACCCTAAACCCTTATTATTCGTTCTTTCCTTTTTCTTATTTCCTTGCCCTTCTTCAAAATACGACTTCTTCAATTTTAAAGAGCGAGAGAGAGAAGGGGTTCTTCTTATGAACGTTTTCGGTACCGGACGGCCAGCTCTAATGATTACGATTGACATAAAATGAGAGCGAGGAATAGCACGAAAGGAGTTTAGGCGAATCGGCCATGAAGTGAGTGAACGAGTTATCGCGCGTTAGTTCGATTTTAGCAGTACGTGTACATCTATCTATCTCTATATATATAATTAGCGCTTTTAGGAAGACGCGAAGACGCGGATGATACCGGTTGCGTCGGCTGTTACGAAAGAGTCTTGAGAGAATGGCTCGTTCGTGTTCGCGATTGAGCGCGTTGGACCCCAACACGCGGTCGTTATTGGAGCAAACTGTTGTTGCTTAGAAGTAGTGGTATTTTTAGTCGGATCCCATGCCGCGACGACGGCGCCAGTCGCTTTGTTGAAGCATTGGAAGCTCGAGCCGGTTTGGCCAGTCGCGACGAGGACGTGTTCGCCGTCGGCAGAGACCTCTAAAACTGCGCCGGTTTTTATCGTCGTTACGTTCGCGTTCGTTTGAATAGAAGGAGTGAACGGCGCGCATACGTTTGCGAAAGCAGAAGTTGCTTTGAACGGCGCGCGCGCTTCGAATGTTGCCGCGTTACCGTCGCATGAAATGGCAAAAATTTCATCGCGACAGAATCTCGCGTTTACCCACATCGGCTCGGTTTCGAAATGTGGTCCAGACAGACGCGATATCGACGAGTTATAAATCGTCGAACTTCTACCACTACTACTACTACTACTACTATTGTTATTATTATTAGTCGGTGATGATGATGCCCAATATGCAGTATCGTTCATGCGTAAATCGAACGCAAATAATCCAGCAGTCGGTGCGGAAGCGAGCAAAGTCGTTTGACCTGTCGAACTAGACAAGTCTCCATTAATAGCGAGCGAGGAAACGCTTCGCGCGCCTGGAGCGTGGAACGTTACTGGCGCAACGCCGTTACTAGAACACCTCGCATCCCAGACGCGAATAGTACTTCCTTCGCCGGCGCATACGAGAATATTACTCGTCGCCTTCATGCATTCGATTGGTTTATTCACTCGAACTTGTTCGAAATTTTGAACAACCGTTCCTATTTTCGCGCCAGTGGCGAGATCGATTTGAGAGACGCCTCCGAATTTTGTGGCGCAAAAAGCAACGCGATCTGACATAGTTGTCGCAACGCAGCTTAAACCTTTATCTGGAATACGTATCAACGCGAATGGTTTTCGTGATTCATGGGAGAAGAGACGAATGACGTCATCGGACGAAGCCGCGAGAAGCGACGTTTGTCCACAGAGCCACGAATCCGGGTCGTTGTCCGCGTTAAGAAACTGCACGTGCACGACACTCGAGTGCACGTCATACGTCTGCAAAACCGTCGATGTGAATCTATGTTTCGCCTCTACATCATTTTCTGTTTTATTATTATTATTCTTATTGATTGCTGCGTTTTCGTCGTCGTCGACGTTATTAGCTTCGACTTTGTTTTCTTTATCGACAATGGTTTCTTCTACTTCGACTCTTCGTCTTTGTTCTCCTACCTTATTTTCCAAGTTCAAAGCGGCGGTCGTTTTCTCAGCCATCCATACCGCGTCCATATCATCCAACGGGGGAATCGCTTCGAATATACTCGTCCCTCCTAATTCCAACGCTCTCGACGGGTCTCGACTTAATAACTCTCTTTGCATCTCGGCTGCTTTTGCGTATAACGTCTCCTCTTTTTCTCGAAGTTGTTTCAAAGTATCTCTCAAACGCTTGCGTCGATCTTGACAATTTAAAATCTCCTCCTTTGCTCTTCGAAGCTCGATTGCTAACTTCTCGTCCGACGACGGCGGCTCTTTATTAGTACAATTTCCTGAATACGGAACGGCTGGCGTTCTTTGTGCTGCCGCAAAGATGGAAGATTTTTGTAATCCGCCAACAAAATGTATAGGCGTTCGATGGTGAACTGGCGGAGAATTGACGATTGGAGTAGGAGTAGTAGAAGTAGTAGCAGCAGCAGCAGTAATGGACGGCCCGAACGTCGGATCTCGATACGCAGTACCGGTTTGAATGCTATTCAAAAACGCCTCTGTATTAAAGCTCTCAGTATTTTCGTTCATAACTTCGCTCGGCCAAGGCACGGCGTTATTCCCGATCGGCGTCGGCGGAATCCCTCTCGTAGATTGAATCATTGGATAAAACCTCGGCGTTTGCTTTGTCGCGTGCCATGTCAAATTCCTCTCCCGTACTCTCCTCAAAATCTCCTCCGTCGGATCCACTCTCTCTTTATCATCCCGGTTATCAGAAAATGGTTCTTCTTCTTCTTCTTCTTCTTCTTCTACTGCTACTACTTCATCATCTTTCGCTTTTTCTTCGTCCACGCGGTCACAGAAATCGAGTCGAAAACCGTTCTCCTCGCTTGCATAATCCAAACCAGCGCGGCCGTTCTTCTTAATCTCCGTGCCTCCAACGAACACGATCGGTGATTTATCATCATCGACCCATTTCTTATGCACCGACCTCGCATTTCTCGCGTTAGCATCGACAGCTCCTTCCTCGGATTCAAAATCGCGCTTAAAATCGCTGAATGGCGAGAACTGAACGAGCTCCTCCTTAAAACAATTCCCTCCTCGCTCGCGTAATCGATTCGCACTTCTTTTCTCGCTCGTTCGTTTCTTCTTACTCGAGCGCTCGATCGTTCGCGCTTCATTGAATTCAAAAGTGACGTTTTCGAGGTCGACCATCGCTCGTAACGGTGATAAAGCCGAGTCTTCTGCAAAGTCCGCGCACTCCATGGATAGCTCTAACGGTTCTTCGAAGGATGCGGTCTCGCTCGAGAGCTTTTTTAGCCCTGTTTCGTCGTTTGAAGCGTTCATATGTGCGAAGTATGCGATTAAAACTCAGGTTTATGAACGCGTGAATGTTTTGAGGATTGGGAGAAAGGGGAAAGAGAGAGTTTTTGAATTTTTGTATGAAACCCTAAACTTTATACAAATTCGAAAACGCACACTTTTGTCTCTTTTTGTGTATTTTATTTTAATGCGCTTATATTATGTGTGTAATACATGCATGGAACGAGACAATGGAGTTAAGTATGCGATTAAAACTCAGGTTTATGAACGCGAATGTTTTGAGGATTGGGAGAAAGGGGAAAGAGAGAGTTTTTCTGTTTTTGAATTTTGTATGAAACCCTAAACTTTAGATGTGTGTAATACATGCATGGAACGAGACAATAGAGTTATAAGTATGCGTGAACAAACGTCGGTTTTAGGTGTTAAGTATGATAACGAGATAAAGAGTTATACGTATGCGTGAACAAACGTCGGTTTTAGGTGTTAAGTATGATAACGAGATAAAGAGTTAAGTATGCGTGAACAGACGTCGGTTTTAGGTGTTAAGTATGATAACGAGATAAAGAGTTCAGTACGCGTTAACAGACGTCGGTTTTAGGCGAGCCGATACGTTTCCACATCGCGAGACCGCCGCCGCGACCGCGAGCGGCGATACATACGTCGTCGGCGTAGACGAACTTGAAGAACGGGTTCGCTCCAGGTTTAGAGCTTTCGCTACTTTTCGCGATTGCGCCTTGACCTTCGGAGACTTTTTCCTCCGCGGCTTTCACTCGTTCCCATTTACCGTCGTCGATGTTGAAACTTTGAATGGCCGAAGCGATTCCTATGGAACATTTCGTGAACGTGAATTCGAGCATTTTTAACTTTTGACGCCAAACGAACGGTCCGTCGAAGAAGAATTTAATTGGACCTACGTAGACGCCATTTCTGATGCGTTCGTTTTCGATGTCGAAGCTTTGGACGGCTTTGATTGGGAAATAAGTCCCGTCGCCGTTTCTATTAACGTTCGCTTTGTTCTTATTCGTTCCAGTCGTATATATTAACTCAAACTCTCCGTTTAACATTTCAGCGGTGACTTCGAATTTCGATTTTTCGCACGCCGCAATCGCGTCGCACACATCTTCAACGTTTACATTCTTTGTCTCGCACGCTTCGTGCATGATTTCTATTGCATCGAATGGTTCTTTTGGATCTCCGTCGATCATAGCAAATTCTTTTAAACGATTAGGATCGCAATATCCTAATATTCCAGCATCTCTATGGTCGAAGAAAACTCTATCGTCGTCGAGCACGAACGCGCCACCTCGTTGTACGAGTAACTGATCGTTCTTACATACTAACTCGTCCCAATTATTCAAAATCTCGGTCATATTAGCTAATCTCAACGTAGCCATCTCAAACGGTCTTAAATAATCTTTCCCTAAAGTCAAATCCATCAACTTCCTAACCTGTGGCACATCAGCGTTCGAGCCTTCGACTAAAACCGGCTTCTTATTCTTCGACCCGAAATATCCCCCTACGACGGTCTTCAGCGTCCCCGGCGACCCGATTCCAGCGCACATCAACAGCAACTTCACCATACCGGGCAACTTCACCGGTAACGCATCGCCAAACCCTGGCGAATACTCAAACATCCTATACAAATCCTGTTCCTCCGTGACCGCTAACTTCTCCTGCGGGAATCTCGTACGTTTGCAGAAACTTTTTCCAGCTTCAACTGTTCCCAATCCAATCGCTCGAACTTCGATGTTATTCCGTTCGTATAAATCGATATCGTTCACGATAAATTTCGCGAGTTCCCAGGAATCGAAATCGGCGAGCTGCGTGAACATTAAGACGACGACCCTGCCCTTCTTTGGTACGAAATCATCCGATGTTTCCCCTAAACTTTCGCCATCGGAAACTCTTCGAAGATCTCTGGAAAAGTTTTCGATGTGTTCGCGGAATCTTTCGGTCGTCTCGCGAGGTTTTCTGCGCGGTGCTTTGATCGATACTTGCGACGACAGAGACGATCGTGGTCGTGTTTTATTTGCTCGTTTTGAGTTTGGTGTTTGTTTACGAAGCGAATAGTTCGTAGGCCGCGTTGTCGATTTTGAGCTGAACATTTTTTTTGCGTCGGATTTATGAATTATAAACGTAAAGTTCGAATTACAAAAACGGTTTCTCTTTGAACGTGAAATCATCGGAGTCTATGACGTTTGAGGATTCGGCAGAATTTTCTGCGTCTTCTTCGAATTCGTCTCGGTAGCTCGTCGAATCATCGTCGAACGAGTCGGATGATGATTTCGTAGCCGGCATCTCTTCTAACGATATTTCAGCCTTTTTGTTCTGGTCTAACAACAAGGCTTCTGCTGCCGCTTCTGCTGCTGCTACTGTAGCTGCGGATGAGTCGAATTGGAGGGCTTCGTTGACGACGGCTTCATCGGCTTCGTCGTCTTGCATCGGTTGTTTTTTAGCCTCTAAGGCGGATTGCTTTTGCTTTTGAAGTTCAAGTTTGGCCGATTTTTGCTTCTCGCGTATTCTATCGACCGAGACGTTGAGCTCTTTGTTATATTGTGCAGTAAGTGGATCACTGAACATTTCCTCGCATACTGTAGCCGAGACTGAGAACGTATCGCAACCGACCGACCCTAAATTTGATAAATCAACCGCAGAGCGAACGTTCTTCACTAAAACTTTCGATTCAGAGCCGCATCCTTTCAACGCCTTGATCATTTCTACAGTTTCTTTAAAACCATCTCTACCGGCGTCGTACATCTTACCAAACGTCGGTGCGACATAGCTCGCACCGATGGCAGCTGCCATTAAGGCCTGATGTGGGGCGAAAACGCCCGATATTTGCACTCTCGCGCCATCCGCAACTAAAGCGTTTGCGGCTTTAATACCTTCGTATGAACACGGTACTGCGACGACGATTCTTTGCGGATCATTCCTGGCCAAAACGATCCCGTTCTTCCAAATCTCATCCGAATCCATACCCCACGCTGGAACGTGCACTTCTTTCACGCAATCATACTCTAACGCCGCGTCGACTAAATCCAATAAAGTTTGAAAAGAAAACTCCGCGTCAGTCGCTTGCGCGACCGAATCCGACTTCTCTAACATCTGCACATTCGTCGTCACCCCAAAGAACAACCCAGTCGGCAACCATTTCCTCCACTCTCCATAATCAGCCGAGTCAAGAAATAACTTCACGCTCCCTCGCATCGACGCTCGTTTCGGTAACGATATATTCCTCAACATCTCCTCCCTCCGTTCGTCTTTGGACACGATCACTTTTATATCATCCTCGTCAATAGCGACTACTTCACCGTCTTCATCGACGAAAACGTTCGTCTCATCGTCATCACGATCATTACTATCATAATTCATATCTCTACCGACGACGAACTTCTCGACTAAATCATCCGTTAACCTCTTCTTCATTATCTCCTTCTCGCTGAGTTCTCTTAAGCTCTCTTTCACGTCCTCTTGTTCACCGAACGCGTACGTATCGACTGCGTTCACCATAGCACTCGCATTAGTAACATCGTCGTCGTCGTCATCATCATCGCGATCGTTCTCTTCTTCTCCAGCAAAAGTTGCATCGACACGCGCTCTCCTTCCCCGTCTCCTATTCATGATACCTTTATTACTGTCGTTATTGTTAGTACGACTTTGTTGTTGTTTGTGACGATGTGTCATCGTTCTTCTTCGTGCGCCGTCGTTGCCCTTACTCGTCGACGCGATCATTACACTACAACGACTCGAGCGACTCGCGATCATCATCGTATCTTCCTCTCTGCCTTTGTTTCTTTCTTTCCTCGCGCGGATCAAATTCAAAAAAAACAAATCACGAAAATGTTAATTGTTAAACGTAATGAAGAATTGGAAAACGATATTAACGAGAAAATAATTACGACGTCGTCAAATCGATTTCGACCATCAAAAGCGAGATCGAATATTCGAAACAAAGAACATAAAGAGAAGTAAAGAGCGATATAAAGCAGAGAGCGATAAATGGCATCTACTTCTGCGCAAAGGGCCGCGAGATTAGCTTTACAGAGAACTTCGTCAGAAGGGATCAGGAACCTGCGGCCAAAATTGTCCAAAGAAGGGCAAACGAGTAAACATCGGTTCAGAGTAATAGATTGTAAAGGAGAGGTACTAGGGAGACTCGCGGCGCAAATATCGCAGCTGTTACAAGGGAAAGATAAACCGACGTTCGATAGATCGAAGAGCGATGGCGATATCTGCGTCGTGATCAACGCGAACATGATCGGGGTATCGGGGAGGAAAATGGAGCAGAAGAAGTTCTATAGACATACTGGGTACGTCGGCGGTTTAGTCGAACGCACGGCGAGAGAAATGCACGAACGAGATCAGACGTTTTTGATAAGGAAAGCCGTGGAGAGGATGTTACCGGATAATCAGTTAAGGAAAGAGATGTTGAGAAAGTTACGAGTGTTCCCTGGCGAAGAGCACGCGTTCGAGGACTGCGAATTAGTGAAGTTCGAGATGCCTAAGAGGGCGTTGAAGAAGAGCGATGAGGAGGATGCGTTTAGGGCCAATGTAGAGGACGGGTTTGAGCCGTTTAATAGTGAGAAGAGGGAGATTTTGAATAAAAGGTTTGCGAAGAGTATCGAGGCGAAGAAAGAGTGGCGAATGGGACAGCGAGGGAAACAATGGATTGAGTTGGATTCGAAAAATGAGTGACAGAGAGAGCGAGAGAGCGAGAGAGAGTTGTAATGATGATACATACCTAATATATATATATATATAGATATAGATTTGGATAAATAGTTTGTAATTTTGTTTGTCATAATACACATAGATATAGTAGATTTATACACTCTTAATAATAATAAGTTCATGTGCGGCGGCATTTCCTGCCTGTTTACGTCGGTTGGTTAATTTAATAAATATTATGTTTACATTTTGCGTCATAATTGTCGCCATTTGTTGGTTTAGTCGTAATCGTATCCAGCTTTTTCGGGGTCAAACGTATCTCCGTCGATCATTAGATCTTCGTTCCGCAGTCGTTGCAAGGCAACCATTAAAATGATCCACATACATACGAAGGATAAAGCGGTGATGAATTCTCCAGTCCACATGGCAATCGCGGCTTGTACGGATTTTTCCAAGCGCTCTTCGGTTTTCGATAATCCGGTCTTTTCGCTACTATCTTTATTCGATTGATCTTCCCATAAATATTCGCACGTTACTAACGAATGTGCTTTCGGTAAAACTTTTATTAACTCTCTCGCTACATCGATGTTATTCTTTGCGAAATCGTAAGTATCGTACGGAATCCAAGGATCGTCCGAGCTTTCGACCAAAAAGCAACGACTCGCAAACGTAGTAGTATCAGTCGATTGCGCTAGCGTACATCTCGTGTAAGTTTCGTTAAAATTAAAGGCGTTCGTGTCCATATAATACCCCCCAGAAGTTTGGTTAATATAACCAGGTTCTTTAGTTTTCACGTACGTATATTTAGCGACACTCGAGCTGTTCTGATTATAAAAGTTGCAAACGGTGGATTCGAAGGATTCGAACGTCTCCTTCGAGCGTGCGGTTTGCTCGTTTCGATCATCATCGAGTAAATTTCGTCTCATTTTTCTTCTTTTAGAAAGACTTCTTCTTCTTCTCTCTAATAAATTTAACGACGACGACGAAGAAGAAGAATTACACAATTCGCTCGTTAACTTTGGCTCAAACATTGCGTTCATTAATCGTGTGCTACTCGTTTGTAATTTCATGCTTTCAAATGGATCGATTTCGAGCAATTTTACGTTTGCACCACTAATAGCATAATAAGTTGCCGCTCTTAATTCGTTCACTAACTTTAAGCTTTTCGCAGCGTCGGCGCAAGTAGCGATTGTGGAAATATCCACGTCGCTCGGTGAATTCAAATACGATTTTACTGTATAATGTGCATCGTCGAGTGCTACGCCGAGTGCCGTAACACCACCGAACACGACCCAAGTCAATAACAAAGCCATGGTTAAAAATATAGAGCAAAAAACGATCACTCGCCAGTTCCCTCGAACAATCGCGATGGTCGTAATCGCGCTCACCGCGAACAACACGCTCGTTAATCCTAACGAAGAATTCTCTGCCAACTCCGCGTTCGTTCTTATTTCATCTTCATACTCTTTCGCTAACGATTCTATGTACGTAATCTCTTCTTTTATATCATTTAAGCAGTTGCTCTCTTTAGCGTCGTATATCCCGTCCTCGTCCGCTCTAACCAACGCTTTCTCGATTTCGAAATAGCTCTCGTTCTTCAAAACGTTCATTTGCTCCTTCAAAGAACTCACGGCTTCAGTTAACTCCCTCGTGATCACGTTCCCGCACGAGAACACGACAAAACATCCACAAAATCCGACTACGGCGAAGAAAACCATCACGCCCTTCGTTCTCCTTAAAGCGCCCCTGGTGTACGGAAATGGCTTGAACACTCTTTCGCACTTCGAGCAACATAAACTAAACACGCACGTTATCGTCTTCAACAGAACACAGATCGCTATGACTACTACTAATATTATCGCAATCGATATGCAAGGCATCGCTTGGCCAATTAACATCGATCTGTATACCTCCGATCTTCGGTCGAACCTGACTCGTTCTACGATTTCGCCAGTGCGATAATCCATTCGTGGCAAATTAAATAAAGTCTTCTCCGGTAATCGTTCGTAAGGAAACTGTGCTGAATCGCTCAACGAGCTGACGAGCTCGTGAGTTAAATACGTCGAGAAGTTCGAGGCGAGTTCGTAGGCCATCGCCGCATGCGCAGATTCGGACATCTCTGTTGTTCGTTCCTTCCCGCTCGCGATAGAAGTAGTTTTTGCTCTCTTTTATTTTCTGTCGTTTTTCTCTACTGCCGATGAGTTGTGCTGGCAAGTTAATAAAAAGTCAACGAGATAGTAGTACGCGTGTTTTGAATCTACTCTTGAATCGATCCGAAGATGAACCGCGAATGAGATTGAGGGAGCCGTTGTTTGGTATACTTAAAAGAACCTGTTCGGGTTGGTTCTTTTTTCTTTTCTCGTCGTCTGCGTCTGCGTCGTCCGCGTCAGCGTCTGCGTCTGTGATCTGTATATGACATGTATAGACCATTGTAAAAAAGACACAGCAGGGACAAAAAGAGCTATCTTTTGAACTTTACCAAAAGCGCATAAAAAAGGAACGGGACGACGTTTACGGAACAAAATGCTTCGTCGAGTATCGAAGAATGCGATTAAGAGCGCAGAAACGAACAATACTATTGCCAGGGCGATTAATGACCATTTTTTCTGGCGTGATCGCGGTGAGTATCGATCGGTATCTCGCGCAGTAGTTCACGAAAACTTCCTCGATTTTGATTACGTGCAATTTGGCAGTGGTGTAGATCTTCGCAGATCTTCGTCTTCGTCTTCTACTGCGTCTACTTCTTCGAGATCTTCGATCGATCGTCATCGCGAAAGTAGTAAACGAGGAATGCATGTGACGAGAGCATTAAAAATCGGCGTCAGTGGAGTCCCAGAGGAGTTCGGGCAACCGAAAACCGGTGGAACTTCGTTCTTAGGAACACCGAAGAACCATAGAGAGCTGTTGAATAAGAGACCGTTATCGCCTGACGTGATCGATGTCGATGGGAAATCAGTGCATTATAAATTCCCAATCGTGGCGTTATCGTCGATTACGAATAGGGTTACTGGGTGTGTTTTGTCCGGGGCAGTTGGAGTTGGCGGCGTGATCGCTTGCGTCGGCGGCGCCGAGGCGGTTCCGGTGACGGTCGAGGCGTTTAAGAGTTCGTTTCCGATGTTAGTTTTCCCAGCGAAGGCGTTTTTAAGTTTCCCGTTCGTATATCACGGCTTTGCCGGTTTAAGGCACGTGATTTGGGATATGAGCGTGTTCGGGATCGATAACGAAAACGCGAAGAAGAGTTCGATTTTCGTGTTTGCGAGTTCAATCGCCGGGACTTTTGCGATGGCCGGAATACAGTTTTGAATCGTTCTGTGATCAATATATATATATCAAACAATATATATATCAGAGTGTTGTAATACTACTACTAACCTAATACTACTAACCTAATCTAAGCTCAACTGACCTAAACTACTGGTAAATATAACTACAGCACCATTATCAAATAAAAAGCTCGCTCGAGACGTGTTCAAGCGAGCTTATTTTGTCTACTACTACGTTTGCGACTGACTTGATTTTCTCTTCATCGCAGCCTTCTTCGAACTCCATCGTTTCGCCAGCAATAAACACACCAGCCATGTTCAGTGTTTCAACGCACGTGCGTAGATTCTTAAACGAATCCTCAATCATCACGCACGCCGACGGATTAACGTTGATATCTTTGCAAACCTCTTTAAAAGCTTCCGGCATCGGTTTCGCGAAATCGCCAAGGAAAGAAGAACCATAAATACCATCAGCAAATATGTACTCGCCATCAATACCAAGCGCATCTAAACATTTCTTTGCTTCCTTTTCAGCCGTATTCGTCAACAAAATAATCTTCTCGAATCTATTCTTGTTCTCTTTCAATCGCAAAAGCGTCCGTTGCGTCTCGCCCGTAACGTCTGGCTTCAAATATTCATACATACCTCTTCTTACGTATTCAGTGAACTCGTCGTGATCGACTGCGTACCCAAAACTCCTCAATCCTTTCAACGTTTGATTATGCCTCGCGAACGCCTCTCTTTGAACATCTCTCGCTTCTGCTCCTGTAAGAAGAAACTTTTCAATCAAAAACTTCCGTTGATTCTCTCTCACGTGTTCCAAGTATCCATTACTCGCTGGATATAAAACACCGTCCAAGTCGAATATCAAACACGTTTTCCCTTCTAACCACGAAGAGTTCGAAGAAGAAGAAGAAGAAGAAGAACTACAACTCCTACTACTACGACGACGACAACTTTTAAAGTCCAAACTCTTCTTCTTTCGATTACGATTTAACTTTGGAAATCTCGCTCTCACAGAAAAAGACTCGTTCGATACTCCTAAATTCATCCTCGAATAC
>Ga0114998_10001439_pt1 | contig 18319 bp, 19 predicted proteins | sample ArcticOcean_MG_C_5_FD_87044 | JGI IMG/M metagenome (GOLD analysis project Ga0114998, IMG submission 87044) | Marine microbial communities from western Arctic Ocean - ArcticOcean_MG_CB4_138 | ecosystem: Environmental > Aquatic > Marine > Oceanic | place: Arctic Ocean: Canada Basin | collected...
AATGTTTTCATAGGTTTCGGCACAGTTCGGTTCTATATTGAGGGCCTGTTTATAGAGCTCAAGAGCGGCTTCTAATTCACCCATTTTATGGACTGTACTCCCCATATTACTAAGAGCAGGAGCATAATAGGGGTCGATCGTGATCGCCTGTTTATAGGCCTCCAGGGCCGCCAGAATATCTCCATCAAGCGTAAAGGCATTGCCTATATTATTAAAATTTTCAGCCGAATCCTGGTTGTTCTTATCATTAAAAGAGGTGCCAGATAGTGATAGAGTTGAACTTGGATCTTGGGTACTTAATTCCATAATTAAAATCCTTAAATTTCGCCGTCTAAATATAAATTGCAAAAACCATGCCAGCCCATCCTAAATTTAGGAAAAATTTACTGCAGGCGCATATCTCGCAATCTATAAAAAAGTGATTTAATATCAGTTTTTTAACTGTAGCTTACTACGTAAAAAGATGCGCTAGCACAGTTATTATCACATCGTAGTTTTTACCATTTTTGATGGATGCACATTTCCAAGTGGTGAGCGGCGCCAGCGATAATTGCAGCCTTCCTCCCGAACACCAATTTAGTGCGCGCACCATTTAGTGGCGTCAGCGTAAATGGTGCGCTCTGGCATCCACCGAAGCATAACAATTCACGTTATGGCGCTGTCTAGCATATTAAAAATGTAACCAAAAATATTCCCAGACATTCAGGCTAAGTATCAAATAATAATTAGTTTTTCATAGTTTTTTTGATAGCAGCTGGTTTTTTTATAATATTTCTCTCATACCTAACTGTATTGCGTGGATCAATTTTTCTAATAATCAAACTGACGTCTGCTTCATTTGAGGCAGCTACTGTCATATAATGAGATTTATCTGCAAACATTGTAAAAGAGCGCATTAAATTAGTTTGCCCTCTATTTATATAAATAGATATCATTATCGCAGTCGCTAGAAATAAGTAGATGTGTATTGCGAATGTAAAAATGTATAAAATAAATACAACGGCCAAAGGCGGATATAGTCGATACTTTAGGAGCCACAGTGGGGGAGAAATCCAAGCCATGGGATCATGTTTAAGGTTCAAAATATCACAAATTCCACGTTTATTTCTATAAACTTCAAAATTCTCATAACTCTGAAAATCGCCAAACGTATGATCGCTAAATACAGACAACACGAGGTCCGTCTCTTCTTTTGTTGAGTAGCCGAATGTACTCCTTAGGGGGTGATCTACTAAGATATCAAATATCACTCCCTCTCGATAAAATGTAAGGAGCCATTTATTCTCACTACCTTCCTCTTGCAGGAACGTATCTCGCAATTGCTCATGTCCCTTGAGGTAACGCTGACCGTCAATCGCAATAAGAATGTCACCTTCTTGTAGTCGCTTTACGTAGTCCTGGACGGTAATACCGCTGGGTTCGATTTTTAATAAAAAACCCTGTAAGTTTTCTTGTTCAACAATAACATCTGGATCCACGGCAGGATCTTCTGCATTCTCCATTAAGTCATCAATCATTAGCATCAAACTTTAGAGGATTTGGAGTTGCCTTGGGAGCTCGTTTTTTGGTAACTACTTTTTTCATTGCTGCTATTTTTGCAATTTTATTCATTTCGAAAATGTCAGCAGACACCTTTTGTTGCATCTCAAGCAGTTTATTTACCTTAGCTTCCAATGCCTGTACTTGTTTGAAAGTTACAATGCTGTTCCCGTCACTACCAGGTTCATCCTCAACAGCATCAGCTTGCACGAAAAATTTCTCCATGTTGGAAAGCTGGCTGACAATTGTATTTTGGGTCACTTCCGTTTTTTCCTGAATGCTTTCCAGCGTTGTGGTAGCAAATTGCTGGATCAAGCTATTAACGTCCTGGACCGTTAGCTTGACGGCTTTCGAATATTTTGCCTCAGCTCCAGAAATATCATCAACTGCCTGCTTCGATATTGCTTTTAATTCCACCAATGCGGACTGAATTAGCTTCTGGTTTTCATTGTTTTGTTTAACAGTTTTAATAGAATCGTCTAATTTTGCGACATTTTCTGTAAAAATAGCCAAAGCTTCGATGGAAACATTTGAATTGGTTTTTAATGTTCCCAGAGCTTTATAATACATTAAAGAGGCTGCCCCAAGAGACACCAAACCAGCGAGGATAGCACTCACAAAAATAATCAGGACAGAATTGTATATCTTATTTGCCTGAATATTCACAACTTCAAACTGCTCTTTAAGGTTGTGAAATACTTCTGTCACCTCCGCCGCAGTATCAGCAGCATCTAGTGCCACTTGAATACTGTCCTGAATGTTATCATTTTCTGTTACTTTAGCTACCATCTATCAGAACCTTTTAGACGTTAATGTTTTAACTTTCACCGTATGGTAAGCACAATCTGTGCCAGTTGTTCCAAAAACCGATTGGCTAGGCAAAGATTTTGATTTGAAGTTAAATTTCTTACATCCCCACGGCCGAAGCTTATCATGTGTCACATAGAAATATAAACAATTATGACATGTTATTTTGGCCATATAATTCTAACAACCTTTAGAACTAAACTTTGAATAGCGAACCTCATAGACGCCAAAAACGATAGAAATGCGCCTAAGTACACCAAAACAGCTTTGATATGATGATCACTATCTAATAAATTGTTAGCCTCGAAAACAAGCCAAAGTGCTGCGCCAAAAAATGCTACTGAAGAAATCAACTCACCCGTTGATCTTTGATGTCTCTTCATATCACTAACCCCCATATTATAACTTTGAACCAAATTCATCATATAGAAGATCGCTTGGAATGTCTGGATCTTCAAAGGTTGGCTTAGCACCACGTTCTAATTGAAGCACATAAGCCAAAATGGAAGCAACCGCAGAGAACAAATCTTCTGAAACATCAGCGCCAATATCTCCAGTAAAGTATAGCGCCCTTGCTAGTAGCGGACTGCGCACTCGGCTAATACTTGCCTTGTCTCCTTCTTCGATGATCCGCAATGCTAGCGGCCCCTTACCCATTGCAATTATATAGGGTGTATCACGCACACCTGGCTCATATTTGAGTGCTACCGCAAAGTGCGTTGGGTTGGTGATTATCACTGAAGCGTCACTAATGTTTTCAACGGCCTGTGCTCGCTGGGACGCTTTTTGACTTGCCTCCATCTGCAGGCGCCTAATTCTAGATTTAACTTCAGGTGAGCCCTCACTATCTTTTGACTCATCTTTCATGTCTTGCCTGTTCATGCGCAGTTTTTGTAGCCACTGATGGCGGCTCCACAGGTAATCGGCCGCTCCAATTATAGCAAATATGGCGACTAAGGCTGCAACTAAAGACAAAAGAGACTGATAAAATATTTGGAATCCGTCGCTCAAAGATGAGCTACTCAAATAAAGTACCTTGGGCATAAATGTCCAAATAACTAACCCACTCACTGAAATCAAAAATACAACTTTAAATACTGATTTAACTAGCTCAACCAGACCTTTAATAGAGAAAATTCTCTTTAATCCGCTTAACGGATTTATGCGGCTTGGCTTGAAGGCCATTGCCTTGCTAGAAAAGTTAATAGACCCTCCGACAATAAGTTGAGTGAACAGTACTGCCGCTAGAATTGGGAAGGCAAAAACTGCCGCGCCACCTAAAATCAGATTAAAAGCTAGTTCTGAACTAAAAACCCTCAGAACTTCTAAACCTTCAGGGTGATCCCACCTAAAAAGCGAAGTCCAGCCAACCAAAATAGTTTTTGAAAGCATACCAAGACATAAAAGAACAATTAGCCCCATCAGAGTTGAGCCAAGGACAAACATCTCTTTGGATGACAGGATGTCTCCGTCCTCCTTAGCTTTATCCAAACGTTTTTCAGTTGGGTCTAACGTTTTTTCTTGACTATTATTCTCTTCAGCCATCGTTCTTCTCCACAAGGAACGACATTAGCAGATCTATTATTTCGAGTAATAAATCCTTAAAAGCAAACGCAAGGGCATCCACAGAAAAATATAAAATTAAAAATGCGCCAATAAGTGTCATTGGAAAACCAAAAGAGAACAAATTCAATTGTGGCGCTGATTTTGTGATAAAGCCAACTGCAATGTTAACAAATATCAAAATAACCACAATCGGTAGCATAATCATTGCTGCGGATTTGAATAAGATTTCACTCGCGGACAGCCCGGCGCTTACAAGGTCACTATATGTAGTGAATTCACCTAATGGGTAGTATTCAAAACTTTTATGAATAAAGCCCAGGACCATTAAATGTCCGTTAATAGTAAAAAACGTAACTATTAAAAACATCATAAAAATCTGGCTTATTACAGGCGACTGACCGCCACCGGTAGGGTCAACTGTAGCAGCAAATGCTAAACCTGATGTGGCCGCAATTTTCTCCCCAGCCAAACTAACAGCTGCAAAACCGATATTCAAAACTAAGCCTACAGTAAGCCCAATAAACAACTCTTGCATAATTATTAAAATTAACTTGGGACCAAGCAATATACTTCGATCAGGAAATTCTAGAGCCCCTAGTATCCAAAACCCTAAACAAAACGAAAATACAATTCTAATTTGCAGGGGCACCATTCTACCACCAAAGAATGGTGCGGAAACTAAAAATGCGCCTACCCTTAATGAGGCTATCAACAATAAAATCAGAAAAGTGAACAGCTCCTGCAATTCAAGTCCCGGTAGCGCACCCAGTTCGTTAACTATAGGTAACAAACTAGAGACCCTTCCTGGATATTTCGTCAAATATGTAGGCAAAATAGTCTGTCATTTGGGTAATGGTAAAAGTGGCCATTAGAGACATGGTCAGTAACACAATAAATAATTTAGGGACAAAGCTCAGTGTCATCTCATTAATAGACGTCGCCGCTTGGATTAGCCCGATAAACAAACCAACAGATAAAGCAACTAAGAGAACCGGGCCAGCAACCATAATAATTTGCCAGAAGGCCATACTAAGATATTGCACATTTTGATCAAAAATCATTTTCCTATCCCACTACAAATGTCGAAGCAAGTGAACCAATCATCATGGCCCAGCCATCAACCAACACGAACAGTAACAGCTTGAAAGGAAGAGAAATTAGCATGGGTGAGAGCATCATCATGCCCAAAGACATCAAAATAGATGCAATAACAAAATCAATCACCAAAAACGGCAGGAAGATTAAAAATCCAATTTCAAAGGCAGTTTTTAATTCAGAAGTTATAAATGACGGTAAAACAATTGACAGCGGAATAGCTTTAGTGTTTTCAAAAGGCCCAACTCCAGCCATTTCGGCAAACATATTCATGGTATCGGTGCGCGTATTCGCAACCATAAATTCTTTCATCAAATCTGTTGCAATAGTTAGAGCCATCTGAGCTGATGTTGTGCCTTCTAAATATGGATTTAATGCAGTGTCATATATAATTTGAAAAATTGGGCTCATCACATAAAAAGTGATGAAGAGTGCAATAGCGATTAAAACTTGATTAGGCGGCGTTTGCTGGGTTCCTAGCGCCTGCCTTAAAATTGAGAGCACTATGATTACACGTGTAAAGGCAGTCATTCCCAGTACAATTGAGGGAACAACAGTCAACACTGTCATAAGAACAAGTATTTGTAGCGAGAGTGAGTATGTGGCCTCACCATTTTCGCCAATAGTAGAGGATAAAGCTGGCAGCCCTAGAACGCTAGCATCTTGGGAGAACGCCACCGACGCAACCAAATTACCAGCCAGTAAAATAAATAAACTGAGAATGAACTGTTTCATTAACTATCAAGCCCCACTTGCATATCGTTTGACGCTGGGAGCTGGATCTTCTTTGGCAACTCTATAACAGTTGAGCTTCCGTTTTTTCCAGACACCACCAAAAACGAAATATCTGCACATTCAACCACTGTAGCCGAAGCAAATTTGGAGAGAGGTAATGTACTGGCAATTTTAAGCGGCCAAGAAACTGATTTTCCTAAGACTACCCCGAAAAGTTTTCGACGTTTTAGGACCACTTGTGCAACCACAAGTATTCCTAAAAATACTAATACTAAAATTATCTTGCTAACGTCAAAATCAACCATAAAATCACTCCCCAAACAACATGGAGCAATAGTAATGCCAAACTAATTATATTGATTTAATACAATAGCTTAAGATTTATTTATAAGAGAGTCAAGTATTTGAACACGGTTGGAAATACTAAATACTTTCCATCCGCTTTTCTGGATCTACAATTTCTCCAAACCGAATTCCAAAGCGCTCACCTATCATCACAACTTCACCCTTAGCTATTTTTGTATTATTAACTAGGATATCAAGAGGGTCACCGGCCAGTCTGTCTAGCTCCACAACAGAACCTTCGTTCAGTCTCAGTAAATCTTTTATCGTTATTTCAGTTCTACCAACCTCGACAGTAAGTTCGACATCAATATTTTCTAATACTTTTAAGTTTTCTATGCCCACATGTTTTGTGTCAGCGCTCTCAGCTGTTTTCTTTTCTTCAGCCATTTTCCTTGTCCTTTTTCAATGAAATTCGTTTAGTCATGGAAACCGCTGCGTTTGCGCCCAATTTTCCGATTTCCGCGTGGTATACTGGCTCTCCAGATACCTTGACTACAATATTTTCAGGCATGGAGATCGGAAACGTGTCACCAACAGTGCTCTTCATCAGTCGCCCCAAGCTAGCTTTACTTCTTGTCAATTCAGCAGATAATGGCAATGGAATTGATAAAACAGCCTGCTCTAATTTCTGTTTCCAAGTACGATCATCCTGCACAAACTCATTTTGAACTCTAGACCTTAATTGCGAAGAAATAGGTTTCAAAGTTTGTAGTGGGTATAATACGTCAAAACTTGCCGGCTCTGAATCTGGCATCTGGACCATAAACGAACAGACGATTACAGTATCGGCCCCATCAACAAATGACACAAACTGTATATTTTCTTCTCGTGACAAAGGTTCAAATGTAGTAACGAAAAGGTCTTTCCACGCATTTTCCATAGCTCTGTTCATTCCATCAGTTATGATTTGAATGATACGTTGCTCTGTAGCAGTAAACTCACCTTTGGCCTGATGTAAGGCCTTTATTTTGGATCCGCCATAGTAGGAATTTGTCAAAATTGAGACGAACGAGGATTGAACAACTAGTAGGGAATTCCCCCTGAGAGCTTCTAATCTATTTGTGGTAACACTTACAAAGCTATCGCAACCTGCAACGTATTCATCAAACGATTTAACTTCTGGAGGGAACGAAGAAATACGCGGCATTATTCGCAGCATCGGGAGAAAAACAGAGCGCGTGAAGCGGCATATTTTTTCATTTATCATTCTCAAGGCATAATAATCGCCAAGCAACGAAAGGTCTTCTGAACCAAAATCAAAATCTCTTACTGCGTTCGTATCAAAAAGATCAACATCAGCCACTGGTTCCGCAACAGCTTCGAGCCCCCCCAGGAGAGCATCAACTTCGTCATTAGAAAGTTTTCGCGAACCAACCATTTAAATTTGGCCTTTTATTGAAGTACGTAAGAGGTAAAGTGAACACCTTCAACGCCGCCAAAACCCTCAAGGTCTTCCAGCTTTAAGTTGATTGCGTTTCTCATGCTATTGGCTAACCTATCTCTCCCGACTTTGCCATCAATGTCATCGACTGTGTAAGTACCCATAACTCCGAGAACTTCTGAGCGCAGAGCCATCTGATGTTTCTCAACATTTTCAATTACAGTCTCATCATACTGAGTGGAGATACCAACGCTAATCTGCAAAAATTGCTTAGATTTAAGTAGGTTGGTAGTAAAGTTGTCTGCGAATGTGAAGTATGAAGTTACAAAAGTCTCACTAGTTGGCGTTTCCTTAGTTACCTTTTGTTCCAACAGACCCTCTTCATTCAGTCCGTCCTCACTTGGAAGTTGACCTGCCTGTTGAAGTTTTCTTTCAATCAATGCTTCAACTTGTTCTACGGGTGTTTGAGCGGGCATAAATAAATATGCCCCCAGCCCAAGACCTACACCGACTAAAAGGAGCGGACCTAATCCAAATAGCGCAATTTTCTTGAAATTAATTTTTCGTTTCTTGGTTTCTTCGGCCATAATTTTTTCCTACGCGATCAGGTTCAAACTAGTTGAAGTTCTATAAGAAGTTTGGGATTGAATGTTTCGTGCTGTGTCTTGCTTTAGCACACTGTTTGCTTTGTCAGTAACCCTGTTTCGGTTCTGATTTGAATTCTGTCGTTGTTGTTCCGATCCACTTTGCATACCAACTGCAAAATTTGCAAGTTTCATGCCATTCTGTGCAGTAATTTGGAGTAATGAATCTTCGTTTGCCCTAAGTAAGCTTGCAGCAGCCTGTGTCTCGGTTACCATTCGTATATCTATCGACTGCTTATCCAACAATACGTTTACTTTTATTTTTCCAAAGCTTTCAGGCTCTAGATGTATTTCAAAATTTTGTTGGCCCTTCAAAACCTTATCGACAACCAGCATGCCAAGTCTTGAGGCATATTGGGCACTATAAAGTGAAATCTTGTTATTTACGCTCGCAGCTAACCCTTCCGAAACAGTTGACGGGCTGGAGTTGGATGAGGCTATGTTATCAAATTTGTTAATCCCAAATCCTGTAATATCAGGTTGGCGTCCCGTCAATTGTTCTCCTTGCGGGTTTGGACCTAGGAAAGTTATTGGCTTCATTTTCAAAGTGTCTGCCGCCTCGAAAAATGACTTCGGATTGAACACATTTCCATCCAGCTTTTTTTCTACCGCATCAGCACCAGTTTGATCTGAAAAGAATGGGTTTTTATCACTTTTTATGGAGCTATAAAATTTGTTAGGTGTAACCAAATTTAGAGCGCTAGTAATTGGGCCCACCTGTCCATCAATTTTAGTACTTGCAAGTAGTACTGAATTTTTTTCAACAATAATTTGTTTTTGTAACAAATCTAATGTTAGCAGCTTTTGGCCAACATTATTAACCTTAGCAACATCCTGGTTTGAAAGGTCAGAATTATTTGCTTCCAGAATTTGTTTATGAAAAATTGAATTGGCCTCCAAGAGTGGTACAGGCTGAATGTCTAATTTTTGGCTAAACTTTAATATCGGATGAGTCGAAGCTATGTTTGTTAGTATTTTCTCACCGTTTTTTGATGCATTAGACATCTCTCCTAAAGCTAGAATAAGGGCTTTGGTTTTTGCCTTCAAATCAAGCGGAACTTCAATTTCTTTAGTGATTTCCGCGCTTAACAGTTCTTGCGCCTCAGTCAAAAGCGGTGTAATTGCATTAGCACCGTTTCGGTTTCCACTTTGTAAGCTGACGTCAAATTTCACAAAATCAGGTAACTTATTGAGATCAGTGTCTTTGGGTATAGATAACCCAATTAGTAATTTGGACCTAGCATCAACATCTGGGCCAATTTCTATAGCCCGAGTGACGGATACGAGATTCACGCCTGGCTCCAGACCATCATCGCCTGAAATATCAAACAAAACAGTCGTTCCCAATTGTTCCTCTTCATCCATTAGCTGGAACTTAACTGGAATAAACGGATCATAATCTTTTTGTGTAACGCTACTTACCCCAAGTTCAATTGGGACTGTTAGGGGGATTAAAAACTCAGCTGGTGTTTTTATAAAATCATTTTTAGATGGATTAGACGAAAATGCTTCGTTTAGATTTTTCTTTAAATCACGAATATCAAAGAATATCGACGAGCTACTAGAATCTTTCAATTCTAAACGGGTGGAAATACCATCGGTTAGATCACTTAAAAAATCTAAATCCAGCACTTTTGAAATATTTGGTGCAGGCAACTCGCCTTTTGATCCATCTGCTGCAGTCTTCTTCTCGGAGACACCGAGAGCCACGACGAAGTCTTCAAATGTCGAAAACTTTATACCGGCTTCACTTTCACCGGTTTCAACATTAGGTCCCAGCGTTTCAATTCTAGAGCTAATAAAAGCACTAGTTGTATTCAAATGGACATCACTATCCAAAGCCGCACTAATTCCAAGTTTATTAATTACATCATCGATACTAGGATCGCTGGAAAGGTTGTCTAATAAAACATCCGACTGATTAATAACATTAGCAACGGGCTCGGCTAGTAAGTTCTTGGTGCCCTTAACAACCGGCACAGCAAGTAAATCATCGGCAACTTCAACACCCGGCACAGCAAGTAAATCATCGGCAACGTCATCTTCTGGTGTAGCAAGTAAGTTTTTGGCTTCCTTAACAACTGGTGCAGAAAATAATTCCTCGGGGCCATCAACAACTGGGACAGAAATTAAGTCCTCAACACCATCAACCGTTGGCTCACCAACGAAGCCCGGCCACACCAGACAGGAAATTGGCGTGCCGAGGACATCCATTGTCTCAACTGGATCAGGTGACTGTCCAAGACTACCGTTGACAACAGGTTCAGCCAGTACGCCCTCGGTTGAAATCTTGTTAAATAATTTAGCGTCTACCTCTCCCAAACTGCTGGCTGATTGTTTCTTTGTGGAACTAGTTTCTAAAGTGAGATCAGTATCTTCACCAGTTGCTGAGGTTAGTAAATCAGAAAAATTTGCAAAAAGAGCGTTGCCTTTCCCTTTTTGGATGCCCTTTAGGTTTGGCGATACGTCAGTTTCCCCTAAATTTCCGCCGCTGTTAAAAGTAATACTCATGGCTCAAGCTCCAAACTATTCCACATAGATTAGAGCAAGTTCTGTACCAATCACTCACGCCTCTTCAATATATTGGTATCAAACTGTTTTAATTCCTTAGATCTATTATCTTCAATCTTTAACTCACTAAGTTTTTCTAAGATTTTCTTACTTTTAATGTCATGTTTAGCAACGACTTTTTTTAGTTGAACCTGTTCGTTTGTCAAAAACTCAATCCGATTTTCCACCACTTCTTTTTGATGAATCATTTTTTCACGTAGTTTACTATTAATTTTTAAGCTGTGCCCGCTTTGTGGAAGGCCGACCTCTACTGTCTCCTCAATATTATAGGTCAAATCCGTTTCTAATTTACGTATTTTATCAATGTTTTCATTCATATTATTTAACTCAAATTGAGATTTAAGTTTTTTATTTTTGCTCTGACGATAAATTAAGTCAAATACCTTATGTTTTGCCATTTAGAACCTCTACGCTAACAGTTGAGTCAGCAACTCTTCAGTCCGCGAGAAAGAGAAGGATTCAGACTGATCTTGATGAAGAAAACTGACTATTTTTGGCCATAATTGAACCGCCATATCCAAGTCGGCATCTTGTCCTTGAATATATCCACCCATTAAAAGTAGGTCTTGGTTCTCTTGATAAATTGAAATTAGTTTGCGCAACTTGCGCGCGTTAGATGAGTGTTCTTTTGAGCATAAGTCACTCATTAATCTACTCACGGAATTACTTATATCTACTGCAGGATAAATACCTTGCTGTGCAAGCTTTCGCGAAAGTACAATGTGGCCATCTAAAATTGCTCTAGCGTTATCAACAATAGGATCCGAAACGGTATCATCGCCATCGGCAAGTATAGTATAGATTGAAGTGATCGAGCCGACTGAGTTCACACCAGTGCCAGTCCTTTCAATCAATTCAGGTATCAAAGAAATAACAGATGGAGGGTACCCACGGGCAGTAGGCTGTTCTCCAAGTGACAACCCAATTTCTCGTTGCGCATGTGCAACCCTAGTAAGGGAATCCAAAATCAATAAAACGTTTTTACCTTGACCACGGAAAAACTCTGCGATGCTGGTAGCGCGTTTAGCACCTTGTATCCTTAGGAGTGCGGACCGATCAGCGGGCACTGCCACTATAACAACCTTATGCTTGGAATGGGAGCTAGTTATCTCCTTTGTAAAAGTGGCTAACTCACGTCCTCTTTCACCAATGAGGCCAACTACGATCACATCTGCCTCAGCACTTCGGGTAATCATATTTAACAAAACTGATTTACCGACACCAGAGCCAGCGATAATGCCCATTCTCTGGCCACGGCCAATTGAAGTCAGAGCATTAATACTTTTAATTCCTACATCAAAAATTTGCTTTATATCACCTCGCTCAAACGGATTAACGCTTGTGCCGTTAATAGGTATTAAATGCGTAGTTTCGATCGGGCCGCCACCATCCAAAGGTGCGCCTAATCCATCTATTACGCGCCCTAAAAGCTTCGGGCCCACATTAACGTCCTTCACTCTACTGGAAGAAAATATTTTATCCCCATTAAATATTTCAGATGACTTATCATATTGAAATATTATATTTTTATCGCCCTTAAAGCCAATGACCTCACCTTTTGATAAGGTCCCATATCGAGACTTTATAGTACATTCCGAACCAATCGACGCTGGGAAAGTGCTGCTCTCAATAACTTGGCCATCATACCCAGTCACCGTACCACTGAATTTTACGTCTGAACGTGAAAGAGTTTGCTCCCGTAGTCCAATAAAAATCTTTTGAAAGTTTGATACACCGTCAGTTGATAGAATGCTCTTTTCAAGTGTAGACATTATAAATTATTCTCCATCAGAAAGTTCGAAAAGTGAAACGCCAGCAGAAGATTTTCGACCAATTACTTCAAACTCACCACGTCGCAAAACCTGGTTTTCTAAAAATATGTATTTTAATTCAGAAAAATTCTTGGAAGTTTTCAATTTAGCGTAATCGGCAGCATTTAGATGGACGGTTACTTCGTCGTTGTTCCCAATGATTTGTTTTGCCACTGATGAAATTTTCTTAGCAAACGCTTCTGGAACTTCATCAATTTTTGTACCGGCAAGGTCAGATGAAATTTCAAGAACAACGTCAGAAATTTGGTTTTCCATTTGAGCCGCAATAAAATTAGAAGCTCCAAACATTGCCTCTATGACTGTTGCAAATTCTTTTTTTTCGTCATCTAACCTTTTTTCAAATGTTATTTGTACCTTTTTAAGTTCGGATAGAAACTCAGCACTTTCTACTATATCAGTGGCCTTGTCCAAACCGCCTCCGGCATCTTTGGTTCCCTTTTCCTGAGTGGCTTCTTCACTATCAATATTCTGATCAGTAACCTTTATTTCATGTTCACTTTGTATTTTTATGTCATCTACTTTTGCACTATCTGCATCTTGAGATCCCCAGCTTAGCCCAAAATTAGATTCATCAGAGCCTTCAATTTTATCAGACGAATTTACAGCCTGAGGCGTTGCCTTATCTTCAACTGCTGAGCCGTTATCCTGCTCGGACAAATCACTTTGTTGTGTTTCTATATCTGTCAGCTCTGTATATTCACCGGAATTAGAAATTTCCGATTGTCCTGCTACTGTGCTAGGTTCAGCGTCTAGCAGATTGGATCTAACCAAATCAAAGAGACTATTAGACTTTTCAAACTCCCTTGAATTACCTTCTGGTGCAGCGTCTGGGTGGAACTCAGTCAAACTAGCCGCCTTCAACAAACCCTTTAAGTCGGAGTTCGTTAATGCATTTTGCTGCTCGGCATCATCAGTGGAAACAACGTTCATTAAACCATTTCCTCACCGCCACGGCCAGCAAGTACAATAGTCCCATCATCCGACAGCTTTCTGGCAACATTAACTATCTGTTTCTGTGCCTCTTGTACTTCAGTCAAACGAACTGGGCCAAGAGCATCCATTTCATCACGAATGTTAGCCGCAGCTCGTGTCGACATACATCCCAGTAACTTATCTTGGAGTGACGGCTCAGCACCTTTCATTGCAATTATAAGAACGTCTTGATCAACTGATCGTAACAGCGTCTGTAGTGATCTGTCATCAGATATCGCAAGGTTCTCAAATACAAACATATTATCCTGGATTTCAGCCATCAAATCTTTGTCTTCTTTCCTGATAGATGTGAGAATACGTGTCTCCATGTCTGTCTTAGTGAAGTTCATGATTGAAGCTGCTGCTTTTACACCACCAATTTTTGAAGCTCTTAGTGAAGTATTTGCTGCGAATTTTGCTTTCATTACTCGCTCAAGCTCTTTTACAGCTCCAGGCTCTACTGTTTCTATGGTAGCTATACGGCGAACAATGTCTGCTTGAATCTCGTTAGGCAGTAAAGTTAATACATCCGCACCCAGTGAGAAATCTAAGTATGAAATGATCAAAGCCTTAATCTGGGGATGCTCGTCAATAATAAGTTCAGATATTGCACGGGCATCCATCCAATCTAAAATATCAATAGCAGACTCAGAGCTGGCTGGGGTGATCCTGCCTAATACAGATTGGGCCTTATCTTCACCCAGCGCACGAACCATAACATTTTCGATGTATCGTCCAGCACCCAAACCCAAACCAGTTTGCTTTTTAATAGTTTCTAAAAATTCGTCTAGAACCATATTTACAGTGGCTTGATCAACTCCAGTAACCGAGTACATAGCAGTACCAAGGTGCTGAACTTCACGAGGCAACAGGTTGGTCAAAACTTGTGCAGCCTCTTCTTCACCAAGCAACATCATAAGAATAGCGGACTTCTCTGTGCCTGTAAGTTCTGCCAATTTCTCAGCATCAATTTGTTCTTCAGCCATTTTTTTATTCCTACGAGAGTGAATCGAGATCCTGGCGCATCATCTGCTTGAAAACATTGGCAACTCGGCCAGCTTCATCGCCAACGATCATACGAACCAGGGCTACTTTGTCATCATAAGTATTTGCAGTATCCAACAAATCTGCTGAAATTCCGCTCTTCTTTTTCGGTTTTAGCTTAGCCTTAATGCCTTCAAGCGTTTCACCTTCTTCGACTTCAACCGCCTTTATGCTTTCAATACGCTGGGTAGCCATATCGGCCATAGTTTCAGCTTCAGCATAAAGTTCCATTACAGAATTAGCACTTGAAGTTGGAACAAGAATTCTAGAAAGCAGTGGCCGCACTACGCCGAGTGATACAAAGCCTAGCAGCAAGACAAGTAGGCTCTTTTCAGTTATTGATTTGAACCAAGCACTTTCATACCAATTAATTGATTCCCATGTGATCTCTTCGTTAAATGTTTGCGACGTTATTGTGAGGCTATCACCACGCTCAACTTTCAATCCAATGGCGCTACTAATTAATTGCTCCATTTCTTTTTTAATTTTCTCTGAAATTGGTTCAAAGGTTATTTCTCCAGTTTCAGGGTCAACTATTTTGCGATCCCTAACTAAAATAGCGGCGTCAATTCTAGCTATGATGTTAGATGGAGTAGTTACAGTTTCAAACTTACGGCTAACTTCATAGTTTTTGAGATCAGTAGAGGATTTGGTTTCGAATTCATCTTTTCCAGCCCCAGCCCCACCCATTTTAACTTCAGAATCTTTCAAAGCAATCTGCGCTTCTGCTGGTGGTTGATTTGAAATAGCACCTGGGATGCCAACCGCATCTTTTTTAGAAGTGACGTTTAAAGAGCTTTGCTCACTCAAAATTGCCCTATCTTCAGGATCAACCATTTCCTGTGACGTCTCTCTACGAGTAAAATCAATTTCGATATTCACTTGAGCCGTAACGTTGGCTGCACCTACAATTGGGGCCACCAGGCTTTGAATTCTGGAACGGTAGATACTTTCCAGCTTCATCCTGTAAGCTAGCTGGCTGTCAGCCATCACTTCATTGGGATTATCTGGTGCATAAGATAAAAGATGCCCCATCTGGTCGATAATCGAAACTCCATCCTGAGACATGCCTGGCACAGATGCCGCAACGAGGTTCGTTATGGCTCTGACCTGCGTTTGATCAAGTTGGCGTCCCGCTTTCAAAGTCACAAAAACCGAAGCAGTTGGCGATGTCTGGTTGCGGATAAACACAGATTTTTCGGGTAGAGCCAAATGCACGCGCGCAGCTAGAACGCTACTAATTTCAGAAATTGAGCGGGCAAGCTCATTTTCTTGAAGTTTTTTCAACTTCATAGTCTCCACAGATCGTGAGACGCCTAGTGGCATGCTATCAATTTCCTCAAACCCATTGGATGCATATTCAGGAAGACCTTGGGCTGCTAATGAAATTCTGGCCTGGTGATAATCATTAGTTGGAATAAGAACTTCACCCGTTGCTGGATCTAGCTCCACGCTCATGCCCATGTTCTTGAGTGCTTCATAAATTTTAGATTTTTCGGAATCTGAGACGGAAGCATAAAGAGTGGTCATATCGGGGTGTCGCATACTCACGAATAGCACTACTGCTGCCACTGCAGTTAGCGCTGCCAATATAGTTGGAAATGCCCGCCTAAAGCCTGGCTGTTCTATAACGGCCCTAATGTTAGCCAACGCATTCATTGGCGCACTAAGCATATTTCTAGAATTAGCTTCGGTTGTTTGGACGCTAACCATCTGGTCTGTATTTGCCATAATTTTATCCTATCCGCTCTATACCGGCATATTCATGATGTCTTTATATGCACTTAAGGCCTTATTGCGGATATTAAGCGTTAGCTGAAAACCCACAGAAGAAATTTGTTGATTGACCATTACCTTAGACAAATCGTTTTCCGTACCTAGCTCATAGTCTTTGGCAAGTTTTGCTGCTGAATTTTGAGATTGTGCAACGTCATTTAGTCCATCAGAAATTCGTTGTGAAAACGATGGGCCAGTATCAAATGATTTTGCCTGCAATGAGTCAGGGGAAAGCTGTGCTTTCTGTTTAGCAACGGCCAAATTTGTGTTAATTGCAGTTATATTTGTACTTTGAATTTTCATGGCTTAATCACCCAACCTGCGCATAAAGTTTAGACTTGAGCGCATCCATTGTATTTCTGGGGCCCAAAGTAAGTTCGTTATCAAACACTATATTAGTTTCATCGATGGTATCTGAATAACTAAGAATTTCTGCTCGCTGGATCACGTTATCCAACTCTCTTACGTTACCGGGCCAATCATGTTGCATAAGGCGCTCCAAAGCTTTCGGTGTGAGCGTCTTAGGAACATTCATTTCATTGGAAGTTCTAGTTAATAAGTGTGCAGATATTGCGGGTATGTCTAACGGGCGGACTTTAAGCGAACGCGTTGAGATTGGGAAAACATTTAAGCGATAAAATAAGTCTTCCCTAAAATTATTTAGGTGAATTTCTTCCATCATGTCGCGGTTTGTTGTGGCAAGCACTCGCACATCGATAGAAACCTCCTTGGCGCTACCAACGGGGGTAACAACTTTTTCTTGCAAAACCCTCAATAATTTAGATTGCAAGGCCATTGGCATTTCAGAAATCTCATCAAGCAGAATAGTTCCAGAATGTGCCGCTCTAAAAAGACCAGAGTTAGCCTGCATCGCGCCTGTAAAAGCGCCTTTTTCGTGTCCAAATAGCATCGACTCAAGCATACTTTCGGGGATGGCCGCACAGTTTATTGCAATAAACGGCGCGTCTTTTCTGAATGACTTCGCATGCAATAACCGGGCCACAACCTCTTTTCCCGTACCAGTTGGTCCATTAATCAGCACACTTGCGTTAGAACCCGCCAGGCGACACAGGAGGTCAACTAAATCTGCCGTTTCAACATCTCCACACGGTAAATTTACATATTTTCCAATAATTTGTTCTATGAATAGGCTTAGAAAAAAATCAACCTTATAGGTTTTTTCGGAGAGCAAGACAGGGACGTATACAAATTTTATAGCACCGTTGCGCTTATCAATAATTTCAAACTTTCTGGAGCCAGTAACAAATACAACAGCCTTAGTAATTTTGTGTTCCCGAAGAAAGACCTCAAAATTACCAGAATTTACATCACATAGATTTGTTGTAGAAGAAAGAATTAAACACTTTTCCTGTTTAGCCGACTGATTGGGTAAGTCATCACCCAGCTTAGTCCATTCTATTCCCCTTTTAGAAAAGGCAAAACTGACGGCATTCGAAAACGCGTCATCACTTTGATCCAAGATAAAATTTGACATTTTGATCCTCCACAGCAGATTAGCAGATATCGTGCCAAAAAATTTATTTATATATAAATCAATAACTTGATTGAACTTAATGATGGGGCTAAGTTAAGAATTATAACAATTCAATTTTTTGACAATTTACTAACAAAAATATTTTTATGTCGTTAAGTATTATGACAGAGGAGACCAAAATGAATGCTGCGCTAGCTATAGATGCCTATTCAAAAAATAAGAGAAAAACTATTTCTCAAGAACATTTAGGTTATGAGGTAATAAGTGCAGCCCTAAATCAACTCAAAACAAACTTGCATATTTTATTTAGCTCCGACGAGAGAAAAAATCGCATCAAAGCCTTTGATCAATCGCTACTGACCATTTATTTTCTTCAGAAAGGCCTGGACCTATCCAGAAGTGGAGATCTCGAAAAATCTTTGTTTCGGCTATATGAATTTTGTCGGCTAAAAGTTGTTGAAAATGACGTCGATAACTGCAGAGGATCTGCAGAAATAAAAAACTGCCTAAATTTCAT
>Ga0114998_10001443_pt1 | contig 18278 bp, 20 predicted proteins | sample ArcticOcean_MG_C_5_FD_87044 | JGI IMG/M metagenome (GOLD analysis project Ga0114998, IMG submission 87044) | Marine microbial communities from western Arctic Ocean - ArcticOcean_MG_CB4_138 | ecosystem: Environmental > Aquatic > Marine > Oceanic | place: Arctic Ocean: Canada Basin | collected...
TCACATACACATGCCGATATGGCCGTAAAGGCGCAACAATCATTAACACGACAGGCTAACGAGCTGTCTCAATTACAATCACAATCAAACATACCGGGAACGAGCGGCGCTGCCGCCAATCCTGCTCCGCCTCCCCCGCTGCCAAGCATGTCCGCAAAGGCGCAACAATCACTAACACAACAGGCTAACGAGCTGTCTCAATTACAATCACAATCAAACATACCGGGACTGACATCTTCACTAACACAACTACAGGCACTAATAGACACAAAGGCAGCAGCAGACGCACAGGCAACCACTACACAGGCAACCACCACATTGGCGCCAACCACCACATTGGCACCAACCACAACAACAGCAGCAACGTTCCAGCTCACGCCCCTAAGTACTTTAAATGCCATTTTAGCTAAAGACAATTTAAAAATAGTTGAGACAGATACAAACGGCAACTCGATCTATGGTTCGGACAATGTATGGGTGGTAGGGTCGGGAAGCTACTTGGAATCGTTACACGGTGGTTTTTCAAAAATAAAAAATTATCACCGTGATGTTTTACTTCAACCATCACGTCCTAAATCTATAGCATTTTTAACGATTAAACATAAATCAACCAATAACATATTCAATTTGCTGTTATATTGTGATAAATGGCCTAAAGGAGCCGCAAAAACGGCGAACAATGGTTATGGAAATAGTAGTCAATATAACACTTGGATAAGAAGTAGTGTAGGTTACCAATGGACGAACGACGACTATAACACAAAATATGTCCCGCGGTGCGATAGTGACCGCGTATGCGGTCAGGGCAGCGATCACGCCATTTTGACCTGGAACTCGGTGCGGTCCTATTTGTGGACATTCGGCTACGGCAACGACATATTTATGTCCGCTGGCAGCGGCCAGGGCGGTAAAATTGTTTTGAATCCTTGGACTTATTTTAACGAAGACTATACACATCCCGGCGGCGGCGTCGGGACAACCTTTGACTCTTCGCTCGTTCATGCCAAACACCAAGCATTTAATGGTACGGGACTAAAGCAGGGCGAGGATGTTCTCACTCTTATTCAAGTAGAAACATACAGTGTGGACTTCGCCACACCACCAGCACAAACACCACCAGCACAAACACCAGCAGCACCAACAACAACCGCTACAGTCCTTACCTGCGGGAATAGCGATTGGGCTCGCTTTGTGGAGAAACGGCTCTCTACTGGCGGTCTCAAATGGATGGACGATAAGGACGACCGACGCACCATCAAGTGTCCTAGAACGACGGTAAAGCACACCGCCACTGTGGATAAGTCCTTTGGGCCGAACAGCTGCCACACGAATCACGGATTCTGCGACCATCCAGACGTGTACAACAACCCTATTCATAACTGCGGGGGGGAGAGGAAAAACACACAGACAAAAGAATGGTGGAAAGATGTAGATACGTCGACTGCGGAATATACAGCCAAAAGTGCTCTTAAATGTAGTGACTCGGCGACAGGCAGCTGTACGGAGGAGTATTGTTGTTCCACCGCGGCGAACGAGACGGCCGCCCAAGCCGCGCCGCCGAGCGGTGCGAATACCGGCTACCTCGATCAATACTCGAACCAAGTGGGTGTTGAAGTCAATCCGGGAATTAAAGACAATCCAGATAACGGTTGGACACTGATGAAGTTGACGAACAGGGATGGGTGTGACTTCCCTATCCGTGATAACCAAGATTGCATTGATGGTGATCTTACAAACCTCCCTGGGCTGCTTGGAAGTAAGGCCACTGCGGGGACCAAGGAGGAGATGAACGAGAAGCTCGGCGACAACCTTGGAGGTTGTCTGTACATGTACGGCACAGGCTACGAGGCTGCGATGGCGTACTTTGATGCCCCCGTCCCGGGCAGCCAGGCCGAGGCCGCGTACGTCGGCTGGTGGAACCTCGCGGCTCTCGGCGCTCGCGGCATCGCAGGGAACGCTACCGCGGCAGGAACAGCCGCAAGAAACGTCGTAAGTGTGAAGCCCGGCGTTAGAGGTGTAGACTGGGACTTGATGGGCTCGTCAAAGACAGACTCGTAGATCTCGCATGCAGCCAAGTCGCAAATTTTTATTCGAGCCCGAAATTCTCGTTGCCGGATACTCGTATGGCGACGCCATCTCATAATCATCGCCACCGCCGCCGTCAGCCACTCCGATGAGCTGTGAGAGATCGAGAGAAAATGGCAAAATAAAATGGGGAGGCGACCCCACAGCAGGTGCGAGAGTAATTCAGGCTAGTAGCTAGTAGTGATGGCATGAGGTACCATACGTAAGACGATGTGCGCATTGATTGCGCTAGCACGGACATGGCTGACTACAACACCTGGTTCACACTCCTCGACCAGCGATCATTAGCCACAGGGAACGCTACCGCGGCTGCACGAACTGCGGTGCAAAGCGTAAGTGTGAAGCCCGGCACTAAAGGTGTAGACTGGGACTCTATGGACTCGCCCGCGACGGACGGCTCGCGGGCCCTTCTCGGGGAGGCGGGAGCTGGTGGAAAACTCGTTAATCATAACCAAACCTACTTCCCAATCGTGGTCGATCTCGATGATGCGCGCGCAGATATCACTATACCCCTTCCTCCCTAGCTAGCTAGTGCCGGTTCAACCGGCGAGCTGACGGCCCTCACAGATCTGTCTTTCGCTCATTGGGTCCATGTAAATTTAAATATATTATACATAAAAAATATATAAGTATATAATATAATATATAATATATAATATATAATATACAATGATCATTCAGACTCACAAAAAAATTGTACCTAAACAACAAATATATTCTAAATCTATTATGAAAGGAGGTTCGAATATTGTTACCTGGGTAGGTTTAAGTTCTATTTTAGTAGCATTATTAGGAGGGGTATTGTTAGTATCCGGACATAAACAAGTTAGTTCATTAGTATCATTTGAAGCTTTTAAACAATCTAAAGAATCATCCCAACAAGTGATTACTGATTTTGTTGCGAAAGATATGTACGCTTCGTTAGGTCAGATTATGCTTACAAATAATATTGTTCGTGAATTATCGTATGAGCCCTATGACAACAAAGTTCCATTAGATATGTTTTCTTTAGATAATACATCTCCCTTATTAACACTTACATCGCCTCCAACCTATGAAACATCTCTGGACCATGAAACATCGCCTCCAACCGTAACAGTATAAATATTTATTTTTAAACAAATTTGATATGTATATATAATATATGACCCATATAATATACGCATATTTATTACAAATGAACACAACACAGCCCAAACAGATTGAATCGGATACCGTTGAAAATGTCATGGCAATTGTCTTAAGTTTTATGGAAAATGCTATACATGATGCGGGAACGTATGTGGAACATGCTGGTCGAACCATCGTATCCAAACAAGATATTCGCATGGCATTACAAGCCGAAACATTTGAATATATGCGGCGCGAAGATATAGAAGGTGCCTTACTGTATTACAAAGAAGAGGTGCATAAAGATATAGAACAATATGATAATCCTCACTATGAAGATAGTGATAGTGGAGAAGACGAAGTTCAAACCTTTCTACAAAATAAAGTGGTTCCTGATAGTGACATGGAAACCTTTACGAAAAGTTTATGTAAATGTCCGATATGTTCACGTATACATCGAGCGGTTGCTATGTGGGATACTTGGAATCCTACTACTGATATGGAAAAAGTAATTAAAAAAGTAATTGATACGCAATTAATTGATTGATTCAATGATTCAATGATTCATTATTTAGTTTCTAGTTGCGGACATATATGTTGAATATAGTGTTTATCTTTACACCCTCTTGTAACTATAGAAATTAAAAAAACTGTTAACACAGGTATATGTATACAACTACATATTAAACATATGATCGCAGTAATATATAGAATATTCATAAATATAATAGAATCGTCTTTTTTACTTTGTATAAAAAATTTATTTTTTATTTTGGTATGATTTGTATTATTTACAATAGTATCATATGTATGATTAACGACTTGTATTATTTCCTGATAGAAAGTAGGATATGTGGTAGGATACATGGTAGGATACATGGTAGGATACATGGTAGGATACATGGTAGGAACGTATGAGGGAACCGAAGTGGGTGCGCGACTGGGTGCGCGACTGGGTGTGCTCGAGGGAACCGAAGTAGGTGCGCTACTGGGTGCGCGACTGGGTGTGCTCGAGGGAACCGAAGTAGGTGCGCTACTGGGTGCGATACTGGGTGTAAACGTAGGTGCCTTGCTAGGTGCTTTGCTAGGTGCGATACTGGGGGTCACGGATGGCCAATAGGTAGGGATCATAGTGGATGTATTAGAATGGATTGGCGTAGTATGACTTGTTCCATCACTAAAATTATGTTCTAGAAATATAATAGTGGCTAAACTACCAATCGAAACCGTTACAAAACAAAAAATAATTGTGATTATAGTTACAATTAAACATATGCGATTACATTTTTTTTTTTTACTAACATTCGCTTTAGTAGATATATATTTTCTTAATGTATTATTATTTTGTATTATAGGAGCAATAGTTATATTATGTTGAGGATAAATTTTAGAAGTAGGCATATACGTTATTGTATATACTACATTTAATTTATAAATATATATTGTAAAAATATAATATATAATTATAATAATAATAATATAATGAATACCTTAGAAGAACAAATTAGATTAAGTCGAAAAACACTCATAGAAATGTTAACGGACAGAGGATATATAACTGACGATATTGTGCCTGAATTACCAGAGTCCTTATTTGTAAAACTGTGGCCTACATTTACAAATGAATCAAGTGTATTTGATATAGAATGTGAAAATAATGTAGGCGAACGTATATATGTTACCTATATCAGAAATCACATCCTTTCTAAAGAAAAAAATAAAAAAAAAATACTTCCCTTACAAAAAATGCACAAAAATTTACTACAAATACAAGATTTATTACATACTGATAATATACTATATGTTATTTGTGATACACAAAATGAACAAGTCCTCGAAACATATGAAGATTTTTTAAAAAAAAATAAAAATGTAGAAATATTTGATATTAAACGTTTGCTTCTCAATATTACAAAACATTTCTATGTTCCTAAACATACATTATTAAACAATAAACAAGTTCAGTTATTAAAAAATAGCTTACAAATAAGTAGTATATATAAATTACCCGTTATTTCTCATACTGATCCTGTAGCACGATATTATAATTTAAAAAGAGGAAATGTAGTTCAAATAACTAGAGTTAGTCCTTCTTATGGCAAACATATAACGTATAGAGTATGTTCAGATGTAGAAGAATAAAAAAATTTGATATGTTTACCACAATATTATATGTTTTATATTTAAAAAAACGTATAATAATTATACATAGTATTATAGTATTATATGACAGATATTACTACTACCTCAACAACCACTACAACTACAAGCACTGGAACACTAGAGTTCTCATCAAATGAAGCAATAAAACAAACGGAACAAACAGAACAAACAGAACAAACAGAAATCACAGACAGCATAAAACAAACAAAAAAAAAGAAAACCAAAAAAAAGAAAAAAAATAGATGCTTTTTTGAGGGTTGTAATAAAAAATTATCTAATATAGATAAGTTAATGACCTGTAAATGTTCACATAATTATTGTAAACAACATGTATCTATTACAAATCATAATTGTAAGGCTAATTTTTTAGCCTTGAATAAAGAATACTTAATAAAAAATAATCCAGTGGTTATGCCATCTAAATTTACTGCTTTATAATGGTTTGAACGTGTAAATTACCTAGATACAGTTGTACTTTTTTATTTTGTATATGAATATGAAAATTGCGTCTCATATTTGTATATACACTTTTGTCATCGATATATTCAATGATTGGATATGTTGATAGAGACGTCGTTTTTTTTTGTTGACAATAGTTAAATATATTTGAGCAAGATTGTACTAAATATGTATAATAACCATACATAATATAGGTATAATAGCAAGAATTACAAATATCATAGTTGTCGCAAGACGAACAGTGCCATACTTCTACATGTTCTTTGTAAACCGAATTACAACTGTCACAAATAACCTGGCCTTGATAAGGTGACTTCATACATTTTAAAGACTCATTACAATCGTTACAGTGTGTTAAAGTGTTGAGTGTTATAGAACTGGATGTTGTTGCGATTGATGTTTCCATTGAGGTTGTGACATTGGAATTCGGCGTCTTGGGTGTAGTCGATCCTTCAATACAGTAAGTTCCATCATAATACATATCTAAATCTATAGGTGTGTGTATTTGTTTAGGTAACGAATCACCTAAAGTATATTCTACATATGGCTCGATAATCGTTTCGCGTGGGTCCTGTTCCCATTTTGTAAACATATTTTGTAGATGGACATCACTAATATTTTGTTTCGAACGTGTTGCGAAGTATTTTAAATATTCTTGATCATAACAATCAATTGTAATAATATTAACTTTATAGTGATGTAAATGAGCTAATGTAATAAAATGCTCATATTCTTTGATAGTAGAATGAATATTCGTAATATAAATACGATTGACACCCTGTTGAATACTGTGTAACAATAACTGTAGCGTATACGCACGTGCGGCTTCTGCTTTTCTAATAGAGAATTGCTCATTATTTTGAATAAAATACATATCGTCATTACAAATACTATATACTTCCATATCATTTTTTTGTTTTTCTATATAATCTACATAAAAATCTTTTCCACTACCCGGAACACCTCTTACAATAGTAATCTCCTTTAAACTACGTAAATAGATTTTAGTGATGTTGTGTGCGAATAGTAACGTCATACACGTATAAATAGCTGTTGCGTACATACATAAAATAATTATATCATAACTCATTTCGTACATTATTATATAGTAATAATATTATAATTTATATAATCTTTAAATAAATTAAAATAAAATAAATTAAAATAAAACAAATTAAAATAAAACAAATTAAAATAAAACAAATTAAAATAAAACAAATTAAAATAAACATACATTAAATAAATGACTAGTCTTACATCCTTTTTTTAACTATGTATGTATTACTTATTGGAACGTTTACGTGAATCTTTATTTTTACCTTTACGTGAACCTTTACTGTTGCGTGTTCCTTTACGTGAACCTTTACTGTTGCGTGTTCCTTTACGTGAACCTTTACTGTTGCGTGTTCCTTTACTTTTGCGCTTACCTTTACTTTTGCGTGTAGGTTTGCGTTTGTTGGAACTTTTTCTTTTTATGGTACGATTTTTTTTAGTATGAGTTTGTTTTGTTAGAAAGTGTTTAAGTAAAGTAAACACAGCTGTAACATCTTGTAAGTCTGCCGTTTCCACAGGAGAATGAATATTACGCAACGGAACAGCAATAAATTGTGTCTTCGCCGTATATTGGCGTATGTAATGACTAAGTATGGACTCGCCTCCTCCGGGAACCGTTATTTGGAGGGGTATTTTGTGTTTAGTAGCTAAATTTTTAAACGTTGAGAATAAACCATCGTCTTCATTGGAACGCGTTATAATCGCGCCTTTACCTATATCTATCTTACCATACATATCAGGATTAAGAAAGGGAACATCTGTAGAAAAATCGGTATCAATAACAATAATAGAATCGGGTTGGATATGTTTTAAATGTGATAATGATGTTTTTCCCGTTTCTTCGTCACCTGAAAAATTACAGACAATATTATAGTTTAATTGATTACTATGTTTAATAAAATGTAATAATAAATGCATGAGTATATATACTCCTAGTTTGTTATCTAATCCTCTCGAAGTTATAATATTTTTTTGTAAATACGTGTAGGAATAATCTGCGATTACCGCATCGCCGATTTCTATTTTAGATTTAGTTTCTTTTTTATTTTTTAAACCAATATCGAGATATAAAATTTTATTATTGTAGGTATCCTTTTTTTCTTTTCGAGCATCTTCTGCGTGAACTTGGTCTATTAATATCACACCTGGTATTGTTTTATTTAGAATAGAAGAAAAAACAAGCACCGGTCGTCCGTGCATATGTTCTATTAATGGGCCAGTCATGTTGATAGTACAAAATCCATCCTCGGTTATACTTATCACTTGTCCGGATATTTCATCCATATGGGCATCCAGAACAATGGTTTTTTTTTTATGTGCGTTTACATAGTATGCTAGAGAAGTATTTTTATCGGATACAATAGACACTTTTTTGTGTGAAGGAATAACTGATTTAATATATTTTCGTATATTGGTTTCAAAATTAGAAGGCGCCGGTGTACGAATTAAGGTATGTAATATGTTGGTATTCATTATAACTAGATTGTATGAGTGATTCTATATAATAGATATATATAATAAATTTGATTTTTATTTAAACTTTATATTTATTATTACAACTAACACTTTGTTGATTATTATACATACTGTTATACATACTGTTATACATACTGTTATACATACTGTTATACAGATAGTATATGAGTTTCGAGTTCATGATCTCCGACAAAGCACGCCAACGTCTTGAAACGGCGTACGCATCGATTACTAATAATGATTTATGGGACTGGTTACGTAACTATGATTCTCGTAATCGTGCCGGCTGTATATTTAATGATCATCCTAATTTTAAGATTATTGAAAAAAGTATATATGCTATGGTAATTGAACAAGGATTAAACTCTACTATTATTCATGATGGTTATAGTTGGAATTGGACGATGAATATTATGGAATATATTGCTTCGAATAGTATTGATGCCTTTCGAACGAACTTTATTGAACCTACTATTTCATTATAATTAATTTACAGTAACTACCTTATACTACTTATATATTATATGTTTATAAAATAAAATTAATAAAAATATTCTCTTTACACATATGAAAATTTGATTTATATATGTCTATATAATTACATTATATATCAAACTACTATGGCTAATCAAAATGATAATGTGTCTAGTTGTAAAGTAAAAGGTTGTCGTTATTCCAATTATCATACGACCATTGGCCATAGATGTGGGACTTGTAATAGCTATGGACATGGACAACTAGAATGTAATAATGCGACCTTAAAACAACAACTGAGCGCATTCCTCGAAGAACAAATGCCTGAAGATCAATTTTGTACGTTTTCTAATTGTACATATCCTTGGTCGCATTCTTCTTCCTCTCATCACTGTTTTCGATGCGGCGGACGAGGATCCCATCCAGCACAAGAGTGTAGATTATCAACTATAAATCAACGTTCCCGAGAACCATTAGAAAGATTCAACGAACAAATGGAGGGTGGTGCTTATAGTGGTGGGGGTGCTTCTAGTAGCGGGGGTGCTTCTAGTGGTGGTGGATCTTCTTTGGACGAAAGTGCTACTAAGGTTGAAGATCATATTATACATAAACGATGTCCAATATGTAGAGAATATTCTAATATAGATTTAAACATGCAACTGTATACAGGGTCTGAATGTTGTATCTGTCTCGAAGATAAAACAAAAATTATATTTAGTAAATGTAAACACGCAAGTGTATGTCATGTATGTGCACTATTATTATAATAACTATATACTAAATACTATAGTATATACCAAAACACTACTATTTTAGAAAAAAAAACCAAATCTATAGGCATCATTGATTAACACATGTAAAAAAGGAAGGATAGAACAACCAGCTATACATAAAGACATATATTTATTTTTTTTATAAAGTTTTATCGCTTCATTCATGCCATACACCATAATTACGCCCATGGGTATAACAACTATTATAAGTAATAATTGTACTAACCATCTATACAGTTGTGCTTCTTTTGTCGTATTGGTTAGTTTAAAATGTGTATAACGTAGTAATAATGGAACAAACAATAATTGTAAAACATAATAAACTATATACGATATAAATACAATTCGTAGTGATGTAGAACTTACATAGTTATTCATATATAAATACACAGCCAATGCTAAATTTAAGATGTACGCAATAGAAGCCATGACTAACATAGGCGTCCGTTCCTTAAAGGGTACATTGTTCCATAACTCGGATCCCAACATATTTGATTCACCTCGTAAAAAATATACATACGACGCCCATAATATGCTATTTACTACAAAAATACCTACAATAAAATTATTTTTAATCATACGCATAGCTAACAATATCTGACAATATGAAGTACTATATAATTAGATATTAAATAAGGTTGAAATAAATAAATACTTTATTAATTATATAGTATAAACAATATGATTAATATTGGAATTAATGGATTTGGACGAATGGGGCGATTGGCGGCACGGGAAATTTTAAAAGATTCAAAATTTAACCTAGTAAGTATCAATCACCCTACTGTCAATACTAACGATATGAAAAAATTACTTACATATGATAGTGTTCATGGCCATTTTAATATAGATAAGGATACAACAATTACAATACATAATGAGCGTAATCCTGAACATATTAAATGGGAACAGCATTTAGATGTTATTATCGAAACAACTGGATTATTTAAAGAGTACAAGCAATTAGAACAGTATCAAATCCATCCGGAGACAAAAATAGTAGTTAGTGCACCGTCTAAAACACTGCCGATGTTTATTTATGGTGTAAATCATAAAAAATATGTTGATCAACCTTTTATTTCTGCGGCTTCGTGTACAACCACGTGTTTAGCTCCGGTTGCTCAAATACTACATAATACGTATGGAATTAAATCAGGATTAGCAACAACCATTCATTCGGTTACAGCATCGCAACATGCTGTAGATAAATATAAACCTGGTTCGAGAACTGGAAGAAGTTTATTAAATAACATTATACCATCGAGTACTGGCGCAGCGAAAGCAATAGGTAAAGTTATTCCAGAATTAGATGGAAAATTAAATGCGATTGGCGTTCGTGTCCCGATTCAAAATGTTTCTTTACTTGATTTAACTGTTGATTTAAAACAATCGCCAAATATAGAAGACATTCGGGACTTATTTATACATCATTCTAATAATCAATATAAGGAGATTATGGATATCAATGATAAAGAATTAGTTAGTAGTGATTTTATTGGAACTCCTCATGCTGCTATTGTTGATTATCATGGGATCATGAAACAAGGAGATTTATATAAAATAATGGTATGGTATGATAATGAATTCGGTTATATAAAAAATGTACTGCGATTAATTAATTATATACATTAATATGGAACGACGGTTAATGTAATTGCTACAATAATGATACCAACAATCATAGTCATATGATATGTCCAGTAAATGGCAAATTAGTTGATGTGTATCAATAAATTTCTTTTTTTACAAATATTTTTTTTAAATTGTAAGCATAATTTTGACGTCCAAAATACGCCTAAACTATAAATAAATACCGCACATAATCGTAATGAAAAGGGTAATATACTCCAGTATTGTAATAATAGTTTCAATAAAGTAACCAAACGGATGTAACCATATCCCATAATTTCAATACCTAACATTGTTTTAGAGATAGGGTGTAATGTCCCATATTTTTGAAACACAAAATAACTTATTTGTAAAAATACATTTGAACATTCGATAGGATAATACACATTTGTAAAGGGCATTAAAATATGAGAGCGTATTTGTATCGTATGTAATAAATAAAGTACTACAAAATGGTGTAACAGAAATCCAATATGACCTGTTGGTACAATATGTCTATCTGATTTATTTGTTATTGTATTATATACATTTAGTAGTAATGGTTTTGTTAATACATATGTAGACACCATACTATCAACTATATAATAAGACTGACTCCAAGGTATTACATATTGTATATTATCATAGGATAATGATAACCAGGACAACAATACAATAGTATGAACTAACGAATTAATATAGGCAGGGATTTTAGTAAAAGCACTGCCTTTATAATATAGTAAAGAATATACAAAAAGTAGAGGAGATAATTGAATGAACCGATCTGTAATAGGTAGTAAAAAAGTCATACTATATATATATTATAACTTTATTTTTAATATAATAATTAATATATATATATATATTATAGAATATGCCCAAGTGTAAAAATGATTCCAAGAAATCATATAAAGGAAGCGAACCGTCGCCCAAAGGATTAGGATATTGTGCGGGAAGCACGAAAGCTAACACAAAAAAAAAAGGAAAAGATGGCAATATGTGGATCGTAAAGAAAATCAAAAGTGGTAGCAAACGCTGGGTGAAGCACACTACATCAAACACTAAGAGCAAAACAAAGAGTAAAAAGAAAAAAAAATCAAAGCGTAAAACGAAGAGTAAATCTAAAACGAAATCACCTACAAAAAATATTAGATATGAGGATACAAGACCCGCGTGGAAGAGAGCAGTAGGATATGTGCTATTTGGTAAAAGAACGTTTCTTGATCCTGATAAACCCTTATATATTAGAATTACTCCTAATTATTATACTATGAAAGAATATGATACAGAGCCGTGGGTTGAAACAAAAAACTTCACATTTACTAACAAAAATAAACCTTCCAATGCCGCTATCGTAAAGTTTTATAAAAAGTTTTTAAATAAAGATTTAAGAGAGTATTTAGAGTTAACTCATTTTAAACTTATGGATGTGTATACTATCGGTAATAGTATTGAATACAAATTGAAATGTGTACAATGTATCAATCCAGTTAACGGTGATATTTGGACGCCCGATCGCATTCCAATAGGCGAGGTCGGTTTTCTTACGTGGAAGAAGTTTACCAATGTTATTCCAGATGGATTTACTAAGCACACGAACGCTGGTGACCCTATTAAGTTTGTAAAAGTTGGCAAACAACAAATATATTTGAGTGTATTACATGCAGGTGTTAAAATGTATCAAAAATAGAAACTATATAAATATATGTAGTAATAAAAATTAATATAAATATATGTAGTAATAAAAATTAATATATATATATATATAATATACATGCCAAGCACTAAAAAGAAATCTAAAACAAAATCTAAAACAAAATCTAAAATAAAATCTAAAAATAAATCAAAAATAAATGATGAACCCGATTATCCCCATAAACTAATTACATATTTAGAAAAAAAAATGAAACCATGGTATTCTAAATTATCAAAAGGTCATCTACTAATTATTTTAAAGAATGGGACCTATAAAATAATATCAAATACGCAATGGAAACAATATGGTGAAGATAATAGTATACAATATATATTATGGACTACACCAGGCATTGATTCATCTCAACATATAGAGATGTTTATTAATTATATATTAGAAAAAATACCCAATAAAATAATTGAGGAGATGATACGTTGTAAACATACATTACCTATACTTGTAAAACATTTTACAAAATTATGTAGTAAATATCCTATACATACAAAAAAAGATTACTTTTTACAACAATTTAACTATCCTTGGATACAGAGTGCTAAAAAAAGAGAAGCAGCAGATATAAAAAATAAAAAGAAATTATTAAAAAAATTAACTAAAAGCAATCTTATTAAAGCAAAATTATAAAATTATTTTTATTATATATTAAAAAAATTTGATATTATGTTTAACTATATTATAATAAGTAAACACTTCTTAATTTACTTACTATACATTACACTACCATGTCAGCACATAATTTTATTATTCTCGATATTGAAACAAACGGTAAAGGAACCTTTCGTCCGGGCCGACAACGTCCGATTCAGGTCTCCTTTTTAAAATGTGACGCACAAGGAAATATTCTAAAGGAATATAGTCAATTTGTAAAAGGTGTTCAGACAATTGTATCCCCCGTATGTCCTAAAGAATGGTCGCTAAACTATATTAATGCTAACGGTATTGAAATGGATAGTATTGTTAAAGATATTGAAGATACTATTGATGAGCATACTATTATTGTAGGGCATAATATTCAGTTTGATATTGATTGTATTGTTCATCAAGTTCCTAGTTTTATCATTTCAAATACTTCTCGAATCTGTACGATGAAATCATCTGTAAACTTTTGCAAAATGCCTAAAAAGGGAGCAGGAGCGGCATATGGTGGATATAAATGGCCTCGTTTGAGTGAATTGGCCAATTGCGTAGGTATTGACGTTGAAGAAGAACGGCTACATGATGCTCGTTATGATATCGAACTAACTAAAAAAAGTTTCTTTGAACTCACTCGCCGCGAAGTAATTAGCGTATAAATAACGGCTACTACATATACAAACATATACATATACAGAACTATACAACTATACATATATATAACTATACAGCATTTATCTAACTTTATTTTTTTATTGTATTATTATATAATGAAGTGGCGTGTAAAAAAATATTTTCCTAAAGTAGGTTGTACAAAAATAATATTTTAGTTTCATGATAAATCAACATTTATATATTTTATTTATATATTTTATTTCTTCTTATATTTTTTATACACCTTTTTTTTAGGAACATAGTTTTTAATTAATTCTTTACACTCCTTTAATGTAATCGATTGTAGATCAGTTTGTTTTTCTTTAGGTATGGGGATAAATTGAACTTTTTTTAATTTATTCATAAGATACGGTCCATACGGTCCATTACGAATAGATATTTTAGGATTGAGTATCTTAATAATATTTTGTTCACTTTTCTTTTTTTTATCCATTAACGTTTCTATATCTTGTAACGTTAGTGTAGCTAACTCCATTTCATCTGGAATAGTATAATATTTTTTATCATCTTCTCCCCCTACTTGAGCGACTTTACCATATTTACCAATATATACGTATACAGGTTGGTCGGTATCTGACAATCGACCAATGATACGTTTGTCTTTATTAACTATACTAGAACGTAACGTTTTAACGGCAGGAGAATATATATTGTAATTAGATTGTATAATCGATATCCAATCACTTTGTCCGTTATAAATAGTATCAAGTGATGTTTCTAAGGATGCTGTATAGGTTTCATTAATAATATCGTGAAAATGTTCTTTCATAAACTCGATTACCTTCGAACCGATATCACTAATAAACAATTTATTATTTTGTTTGTTGATATATGTATCTTTTTTGGAACACGAAATAGTATTGTTTGTTTGTAATATAATTGTTTCTATTTTTTTTTTAATTCCTTTATGATTTTTTTTGGTCATATATTTACGTTTATATAAGGTATCTAAAATATTAGAATAGGTAGAGGGCCGTCCTATTCCCTTTTTTTCTAAATCTTTAATCAATGTTGCCTCCGAATACATCTGAATGGAAGACGCATATGTTTGTTCGGATGTAAGAGTTTTTTTGTGAACGACTTGTCCTATGTTTAACCACTCCTGTAAAGGTGTAATCGTATCTATTTTTTCTTCAGTGTATACTTTTTTAAAGCCTAAACATATATCTTTTTCTAACATTCTGGTAAAAAGAACTTTGTTTTTATCATTTTGAATGGTGACCTTACACTTTTGTTTTTTATTATCAGTCATCTGACTGGCAATGGTTCGTTTCCATATAAGTTCATACATTTTTTTATGTTCGTTGTTTAGACTGTTAATATGATTTAGATTAGAATGTTCTATATGAACGGGGCGGATACATTCGTGAGCTTCTTGACAATTGTTTTGTTTATTTTTATACGTTCGTGTTTGATGATATTTATTACCATAGGTATCTTTTATAGTATGTTTTAAAACATTCATACTATCTTTGGAAAGTGTAAACGAATCTGTTCGCATATAAGTAATATGGCCTCCTTCATACAATTTTTGTAAAATCATCATCGTCCGTTTAGGCGAATATTTTAATTTATTACTGGCTTCCTGTTGAATACTTGATGTAATAAACGGTTTAGGTGGTTTAATTGAAGTTACAGATGTTTGAATATGTTTAATGGTAAAAGTAGCCGTTTTACTTTCTTCAAATAATTCTATTATGTCTTTTTTTCTGGTGGTCCGATAAATAGACGAACACTCTTGTATAGTTTTAAATATACCTTTAAGAGTAAACGAACAATCATCTTTATAATCTTTAAATGTATTATATTTAGTATCTAATAATAGTAGTGTTGCAGATTGACATCTTCCCGCAGACGCTTTATTCATGACTCGTTTCCAAAGTAAAGGAGAAATAGAAAATCCAATTAAATAATCAATGATTTGTCGTGCTTGTTGAGCGTGTATTTTATTTATATCTAAATATGTATATTCTTTAACCGCTTTTAATATTGCTTTTTTAGATATTTCATTAAAAATGATTCGCTTAGTCGTGCGAATATCCAGCCCCAGAACACGGACAAGGTGATATCCTATGGCTTCGCCCTCTCGGTCAAGATCAGAAGCAATAATTACTTCCGAACATTTTTTACTAAGTTTTCGTAAATGATTAATAATTTTGCTTTTATCCTTACTATTAGCATAATACGGTTTAAATTGATTATGAATATCTATAGCTTTAATACCCTTTTTAATATCTAAATTACATATATGTCCGTAGCTAGCATGTACGATATAATTAGAACCAAGATATTGTTGAATTTTTTTACATTTAGCAGGAGATTCAACAATAACTAAAATTGTCATATACAATATTTAACTGTTTTTTTATATATATATATATATATCAAATTTAAAATTTAATAAATTTATAGTTTATAATTATATAAGTATACAGGTTCTTTACGTTATGATTAATACAAACCATTTTTCACATAAAGAAAAAATTATTTTAAAAATATATGTCAAATATATCGTTAAAAAAATGAGCACTAAAAAAAAAAATACCATAAATATATTTAATAATAAGTATTCTGACAGCCTATTAATTAACAATAAATTTATTTTAGAATCTATTCTTAATAAAAAATATTTTCAGATTAATAATAAAATACAATTTAATAATTTTTCTATATCTTCATAGAAGCAGATATACAGTTAGGATCAAAACCCATAGGACCATCTTCAATAGATCCTTGTGGACAGTATTCACCTATGCCTAATTCCGGAGATGTGACATTATCTTTTTTATCTTTTTCTGGAAAGGTATTATCTTGAATTTGATCCAACGATTGTAACATTGAATTTTTAAATTTATTTTCAACATTTAAATTAATATCAGCATCAACATTGGAATACATTGTTGTTTCAGGATTTGTTTTCCGAGTTGTTTCGGGTGTAGTTTCGGATGTTCCTGATGTAGTTTCGGATGTTCCTGATGTAGTTTCGGATATTCCTGATGTAGTTTCGGATGTTCCTGATGTGGATGAAGGATCCCCGTTATTTCCCATAAATTCTTGAACTTGATTTGTATATGAAAATATAGAATTATCAGAAAATCCTTTAAGTTGTCCACATTGATTCGAATGTGACATGATTACAAACAATGATAAAATACATACGAGAACAAACATATACGATTTATAATATAAACTTACTCCTATACATATAATAAATAATAATCGAATAGGCATAGTATCTACGTTTTTAATAAAATTAGAAGGTAATAAGTGTAAACTTATAAGAATGGTGACTGTAAAAGTGATAGATAAACATAAGACTTGTTGTTTATTTTTAACGATTCGTTTTAATACTGTATCTATTTTAGAGAGCATTATATAAGTATATATTATATACTAATATATTTATTTTATAAACAGAATAATTTTTATTTATGAATTAAATAAAAAATATTACTACAATATATATATATATGTATAATTATATGCTTTTTGAATATATAATTTCTTTTTTACTTTTACATGCTATTGATTATGGATATTTAGTTTTAAATAAAACTAAAATATCTAAATATATAACGACTATTCAGCTTGAACCCATACAATTTAAGTATAAGTATATGTTTATATCGTATATACTTATTTGTTATGCGCTACAGTTATTTGTAATGCCTAAGATTCGAGATACGCATATATTAAAAGACAGTATATATTATGGCACAAGTATTGGTATTGTTATGTATGGAGTATCTATTTTACATAATATGGCATTGTTTACAAAACAAAATAAATATTTAATTTATAGTGATTTATTATTACGAACGATAAGTATAATTATTGTTATTTATACTACTAAAAAAATATCATTATTTTGTAAACATGTTATTTAAGTTGCGTATGTATATAATTTACTATAAACATATTATTGATTTTTTTTATTTTGCTCTTTTTTTTCATGTTCTTTTTGATTTTTTTTTTTTTTTTATTTTTTAATTATTTTTTAAATTTTTTATTATAAATTAAATACATTAGTGATTATTAAAAAACCCAAAAAAAAA
>Ga0114998_10001447_pt1 | contig 18258 bp, 14 predicted proteins | sample ArcticOcean_MG_C_5_FD_87044 | JGI IMG/M metagenome (GOLD analysis project Ga0114998, IMG submission 87044) | Marine microbial communities from western Arctic Ocean - ArcticOcean_MG_CB4_138 | ecosystem: Environmental > Aquatic > Marine > Oceanic | place: Arctic Ocean: Canada Basin | collected...
TACCCTATTTTTGCCAACAAAGCTTGCATCAGTAACTTCTGCTGCGTAATGATTTCCATCGCCCGCGAGGTCTGTGATTGTTATTACAGCCTCTGAGAATGTTTCTCGAATAAGGCTTTCTATGTCTTTCGCCTGCATGGCCATAGGACTGTTCCTAATTAATTACAGATCAAACCTAGAGCACTGAGTGTCTGGTTTCAAGTGACCGCGGCCGCAAAGCTGCTACGGAAAATCTCGCTGAGTTCGGCCAGATCAACCTGTGATTTTCCAAACCGTACATTTGTGCCGCCAAAAGACCCTACGCAACTCACAGAAACGCCAGCGTTCCCTGCTGCTGCCATTAAGGCTTCGGCTTGATCAAAGTTACAAGCCACCAAGTAGCGGGCTTGATCTTCGCCAAATAACTCAGCTGTATCGTCAGTATCCAAGCTGATACCAACACCTGCCTCTTCGGCCATCTCAAAAGCGGCCAATGCTAATCCTCCATCGGACAAGTCCGTGCAGGCTGTTACCCATGTTGAATTTTCACGGATGAACTCACCATTTTTTTTCTCATCTGCGAGATCTACTGGCGGTGCATCACCCTCTACCCTGTTGAACACTTCGGCCAAAAGAGCTGATTGGCCCAAATGTCCAAGGGTTTTGCCAATCAAGATAGCCATATGACCTTCACGGGCAACGCCAACAATGGCGTCATCTGTATCCGTGATCAAGCCAACGGCCCCGATGGTTGGGGTCGGGAGGATGCCGGAACCGTCAGTCTCATTGTATAGCGACACATTGCCAGAGACGATTGGCATGTCCAAGGTTTTCACAGCTACTCCGATACCCTTGATTGCACCAATCAATTGCCCCATAATTTCAGGTTTTTCCGGGTTTCCAAAATTTAGGTTATCTGTCGTTGCGAGGGGCAGAGCACCCACAGCTGTCAGGTTTCGGTAAGCTTCTGCAACGGCTTGTTTGCCACCTTCAAACGGATTGGCCGCTACATAGCGCGGTGTTACATCTGAAGTGAAGGCTAGCGCTTTAGGCGTACCATGGACGCGTACAATACCAGAACCAAAGCCGGGAGTGCGCATGCTATCTGCCATAACTTGGCTGTCGTACTGCTCATATACCCACTGTTTTGCAGCATAGTTCGGGCATGAGATTAGTATTTTGAGACCATCAATAGGATCGATGTGAGGGACATCTCCAATAGTCTCGGCCTCAGGGGTTTTCACCCACGGGCGATCATATTCAGGTGCTGTACCCGATAGGGCTTTTAGGGGCAGGTCCGCTTTAACCTCACCGTTCATCAATATTAAAAACCTATCTTCCGAGATAGTTTCGCCAACAATTGCAAAATCAAGGTCCCATTTTTCAAACACTGCTTTAGCTATGTCTTCCAATTCAGGTTTCAGAACCATCAGCATTCGTTCTTGTGATTCTGATAGCATCATCTCATAGGCCGTCATATTGAGCTCGCGGGTTGGAACTTTTTCCAAGTCCAAGCGTACACCTAAATTACCTTTATCGCCCATTTCGACCGCAGAACAGGTGAGGCCCGCTGCACCCATATCTTGGATGGAGACTACGGCACCAGTGGCCATCAACTCTAACGTTGCTTCCATCAGCCGTTTTTCGGTAAAAGGGTCGCCAACTTGCACTGTGGGGCGCTTATTTTCGATTGTGTCGTCAAATTCAGCACTGGCCATCGTGGCGCCGCCGACACCATCTCGTCCAGTTTTAGCACCTAAATAAACAACAGGCATTCCTACACCTGAGGCGGCAGAGTAAAAGATTTTATCTGTGTCAGCCAATCCAGCTGCAAAAGTATTTACCAAACAGTTGCCATTATAGGCAGGGTCAAACCGGACCTCGCCACCAATGGTTGGCACGCCAAAACAATTTCCGTAACCTCCAACACCAGCTACAACTCCAGCGACGAGTGATTTAGTCTTAGGGTGATCAAGGCTGCCGAAGGATAGCGAGTTCATTGCCGCAATTGGCCGCGCACCCATGGTGAAAACATCGCGCAAAATACCACCTACGCCGGTTGCCGCACCTTGGAAGGGCTCAATATAGCTAGGATGGTTGTGGCTTTCCATTTTGAAAATTACAGCCTGACCGTCACCTATATCTACAACGCCTGCGTTTTCGCCCGGGCCACAAATTACTTGCGGTCCCTCCGTGGGCAGGGTTCGTAGCCATTTTTTTGAAGACTTATAAGAACAATGCTCGTTCCACATAGCTGAAAAGATGCCCATCTCAGTAAAGGAAGGCGTACGCTTAATGATTTCAAGGATGCGTGTATATTCTTCGGTGCTGAGCCCATGCGCGGCAATAAGGTCGGGCGTAATCACTGGATCTAGCAAGTTGTCATCCCCAAAGCTGCATATTGTCTGTCGATACTAAAGAACTTCGGCGGGGGAAAGGTTGGAATGGCTTTTAAATTGTGCTGCTGGTCAAAAGCTTAAGGAAGTTTGCTTTAAAATGGTCATTAACAAAAAAAGTGTCGGGCACTAGGCTCGGCTTCAGGTCAACAGAGGGGTATCAAGGACTGCATCTCTGCAGCAAATGATGTCTTATATGTGAGAGTACTTAGCGGCCTGCGGTAGTTGCTCCGACGCAAACCCGCTATGCAATTATTGCAGACCGCAACTAATTCATCCTTGCGCACGTTCGGCACGACGCCGGGCGATAATTTCATCTTGCACAAAATCTCGAAAAGCAGCGATTCTTCGAGAATGACGCAACTCTTCAGGGTAGGCTAGGAATACAGGAACCTCGGCGTTTTCAATCTCTGGTAATACGCGGACTAGCTCTGAAAAATCATGCGTCACATAATCGGGCAAAACGCCAATACCAAGATTGTTGATTACTCCCTGAAGTACACCAAAGTAGTTGTTTACTGTCAGCGTTGATTTTGGCCGGTAGCTTATCAACTTCTGCACTAATGCTGCGCTCACGGCGACTTGCGGTGCATTAGGGTTTTGACAAATCAATCGATGGTTAGAAAAATTATTTAGAGTTTCAGGATGGCCGCGTTCTTTTAAGTAATCAGCGCTCGCATAAAGGCGCATATGAACAGACATTAAGCGCTTGCGTATTAAATCGGCTTGGCTTGGCTCTTTCATACGGATGGCGACGTCGGCCTCCCGCATTGGTAGGTCAAGAACGCGTTCTTCCAACATTAGATCTACATTGAGATCTGGATATTTTTCGTAAAGTTGTGGCAGGCGTGGCGCAAGCCAGAGCGTACCAAAACCTGTCGTGGTGGTGACACGCAATTCACCATAAACTTCATCCTCGCTGTCACGAATGCGTGCTGAGGCCGCGTCAAGCCGTTTAGTCATGGCGCGGGTGGCTTCAAATAGCAACTCTCCTTGCTCTGTGAGGATCAATCCACGCGCATGTCTGTGAAACAATATGGCATCCAGAGTTTCCTCTAAAGCGCGCACTTGCCGAGAGACTGCCGATTGTGACAGATGCAGAGTATCACCGGCGTGTGTTAAAGAACCCGCATCCGCTACAGCATGGAAAACCCTTAATTTGTCCCAGTCCATAGCATTACTCCAAATTATGTTAGGCTAAACTGATAGCACGTAATTTGACGGCTGGTCACGGAGTTTTTCGTTGTTAGGTAATAGTTTTTGACCTAAAATAAGATTCAAGCCTATATCGGGAGCACTTCTACCATGAAGCATGATGTTTCTTTAAACGATAAATATGACCTGACCAAAAAACAGGTCCTTTTGAATGGTACGCAAGCATTAGTTAGGATGATGTTAATGCAATCTGCGCGTGATAAATTGGCGGGTCACGACACGGCTGGATATGTAACCGGTTACCGAGGCTCACCACTGGGCGCGGTCGATTTTCAAATGGCCCGTGCAAAACCTCAGCTGAACAGGGCACAGATTACTTTTCAGGAAGGTTTAAACGAAGATTTGGCTGCAACCGCGCTCTGGGGCAGTCAGCAAGCTGAGCTGCGCGGTGAGGGTAAGCATCAAGGTGTGTTTGGCCTGTGGTATGGCAAGGGGCCTGGTGTTGACCGGTCTGGCGATGTGTTTCGCCACGCCAATATGGCAGGCACGTCGCCCCTTGGCGGCATTGTCGCTGCCTTAGGTGACGACCACACCGGGGAAAGCTCAACCACATTGCACCAATCTGAATGGACGATGATCGACAGTTTTATGCCGGTTTTATCGCCTGCGGGGGTGCAAGAGATCATTGATTATGGTCTGTTCGGTTTTGCCTTGTCGCGTTTTGCCGGTGTTTGGGCGGGGCTCAAATGCATCAAAGACACAGTTGAAGTGACTTCAGTGGTAAATGGTGACCCGCAGCGTTCGCAGTTTGTCTTGCCGGACTTTGACATGCCCGAAGGCGGGCTCAATATCCGACTGATTGACACGCCACAGGCGCAAGAAGCGCGGATCATTGACTATAAACGCCATGCCGCTCAGGCCTTCGCGCGGGCTAATAAGATGGACAAACGCGTATTGGGGCAGGCCGGTGCCAAGATAGGCTTTGTTGCTGCTGGAAAAAACTGGTTAGATTTGACTCATGCAATGCAGGTATTAGGCATGGATAAAGAGGCGGCCATTGCGCATGGGCTGACCACCTATAAAGTTGCAATGACTTGGCCCTTGGATGTAGACACATTTTCAGAATGGGCCGAAGGGTTAGAGACTATTGTTGTAGTGGAAGAAAAGCGCAAGCTGATAGAAGTTCAGATCAAAGATGCCTTGTTTAATGACCGCCGTGGACGGCAGGTCTTGGGCGCCATGGATGCGGCGGGCAGGGTTCTATTTCCCGATAGTTATGCGCTTGATCCGATGGTGATTGCTGGAAGTATTGGTGAAATATTAGTGGCGGAGGGCTGCGGGTCTGAGCGGCTCAATGGCGCTTTGCAAAAGATAGAAGAGGCCAAACACGCGAACAATGCGCCCACTTTGGCCAGCCGCTTGCCTTATTTCTGCTCAGGCTGCCCGCACAGCAGCTCGACCAAAATCCCCGAAGGCAGTCGTGCCTATTCGGGAATTGGCTGCCACTATATGGTCCAATGGATGGACCGTGAAACATTGGGTTTTACCCAAATGGGCGGTGAGGGGGCTAACTGGATTGGAGAATCTCTGTTTTCCACCCGTGACCATGTGTTTCAAAATATTGGGGATGGCACCTATAATCATTCCGGGATCCAAGCCATTCGCGCCGCCCTGGCCTCTAGCACCACCATAACCTATAAAATTTTATTCAATGATGCGGTGGCGATGACCGGTGGGCAATCCAATGATGGCGGGTTGAATGCAGCGCGGATTGTGCAGGAGATGCGCGGTATTGGGGTACAACATTTGGCCGTGGTCTATGATGAAAAAGAAGACGTTAGCGCTGCGCAATTTCCCACTGGGACAGCATTGTATCAGCGGGACCAGCTGATCACGGTCCAAGAGAGCTTCCGCAATTTGGAAGGTGTCTCGGTGATTGTGTATGTGCAAACCTGCGCTGCTGAAAAACGTCGTCGCCGCAAGCGAGGCGACTTTTCAGACCCATCAGAGCGGTTGTTTATCAACCCCTCCGTTTGTGAGGGCTGTGGCGATTGTGGTGTGCAATCCAATTGCGTGTCTTTGTTGCCCTTAGAAACGCCCCTGGGGCGCAAGCGCCAGATTGATCAATCCAGCTGTAATAAGGATTTTAGCTGTGTAAATGGTTTCTGCCCATCTTTCGCCACCGTAAAAGGCGGCCAATTGCGGCGGCCTGTGGCCCAAGATATCATAGTGCCCGATCTGCCACTGCCCAAGCTGCCCGCAATCCATGGCACCCATAACGTGGTGATCACCGGCGTGGGAGGGACCGGCGTCGTGACCATTGGCGCTTTGCTGGCGATGGCCGCACATTTGGACGGCAAGGCCGCTGGAGTGATGGAAATGGCCGGATTGGCGCAAAAAGGCGGTGCGGTGCATATCCACTGTCGGATTGGCGAGACACCAGAGGATATTTCAGCGATCCGAGTAGCTTTGGGTGAATGCCATACGCTGATTGGCGGTGATTTGGTGGTCTCGGCGCAAGGTAGCACTTTGGGCCTGATGGCCCCAGCTGGAGCCGCTGTTGTTAACAATCACGAGATCATCACAGGTGATTTCACCCGAGACACTGGATTTCGCATTCCCTGCGCTGAGCTTGAACTGTCGATTGCCGCACGTCTGAATACGCGGGTTGCTTTGATGAATGCCACGAAGCTGGCTGAAAATGCCTTGGGCGATACGGTTTTTGCCAATATGATCTTGCTGGGAGCTGCGTTTCAACAAGGCTTACTGCCTTTGTCGGAGGCCGCATTGCTGGAGGCTGTTGCGCTGAACGGTGCAAAGGTCACGCAGAACCAACAGGCCTTCGCGCTTGGACGTTGGAGTATGTTGGATCCTGAGGTCGCCAGTCGGTTTCAGATGCAAAAATCTGTGGAGCAGGACAGTGAGAGTGCACGATTGGCCAATCTTGCGGCCTATGGATCTGGGCGTTCAGACCGCTACGCGCAGATGCGTGCACTCCTGGCTGATGGGCCTTTGGTAGCGCAGGTTCTGCAATCTTATCACAAAGTTTTGACCTATAAAGACGAATATGAAGTGGCCCGATTGCTAGGCGAGACCAAACAGATGGTGGCCACGCGGTTCGAGGGGGATTTTGAGATTTCTTACCATTTGGCGCCGCCTTTGCTGTCGCGGATGGGGCCAAACGGACGGCCGCAAAAACGTCAGTTTGGCGCCTGGTTTGACCGGGCCAGCCGAGGTTTGGCGCGCTTGAGGTTTCTGCGGGAAACGCCGCTTGATCTCTTCGGCTATACGGCTGAACGGCGCATGGAGCGGCAGTTGATTGCTGATTTTGAAGCATTGGTGGCGCGGATGCGGCGCGAGTATGAGCCGGAACATCACGATATTTGGCTAGAACTCATGGGCTTGCCGCAACATATCTTGGGCTTTGGGCCGGTGAAACTGGCCAATGCGCAGGCCATGGCAAATCGGCGGGGTAAACTACTACTGGCCTTGGAACAAGGGCAGCCCTCTGGGCAAGCTGCCGCTTAACGGCGTAAATTTCAGTTAAGCTGTGGTCAAGGGTAATGGGCCTGGCTAAAAGAGCCTTGACGCAACGCCGGTGTGGATGGAAGTTACAGAATATGGCGATAGGTATTTTTGACAGTGGTCTGGGTGGGTTGACCGTATTTGATGCGGTTCAAAAGCATATGCCAGATCTGGATATCATCTATCTGGGCGATCATAAATACGCGCCCTATGGAGTGCGCGACGCTGATGATATTTATCGCTGCACCACGCAAGCGGTTCAGATTTTGTTTGGCCAAGGCTGTGATTTGGTCATTTTGGCTTGTAATACTGCCTCTGCAGCAGCCCTGCGCCGAATGCAGGAGAATTGGCTGGCTGCTGATAAACGCGTGTTGGGTGTCTTCGTGCCGATGATTGAGGCGCTGACCGAGAGGCGATGGGGCGACAATTCCCCCCCCACACAGGTGGCTGTGCAGCACGTCGCGCTGTTTGCCACGCCGGCCACGGTCTCCAGCCGAGCATTTCAGCGCGAATTGGCGTTCCGGGCCGTTGGTGTGGATGTTGAAGCTCAAGCCTGCGGTGGTGTTGTGGACGCGATTGAGGACGGTGATTTTATTCTGGCAGAGTCTTTGGTGCAAAGCCACGTAGATGCTCTACACCGCAAGATGCCTCATCCTCAGGCTGCCATTTTAGGCTGCACGCATTATCCATTGTTGCATGATATCTTTCAAAAAGCACTTGGCCCTAAGGTGAAAATCTTCTCCCAAGCTGACTTAGTCGCCGAAAGCCTTGAGGATTACCTGCAACGCCACCCTGACAAGCTGGGCACACAGACTAAGGGCAAATTGCTGACCACCGGGGATCCAAAGAAAGTGTCACAACGGGCCACCCAGTTTCTCAAACGGTCTTTGACTTTTGAATCCGCCTAACACTGCGACCAAACAGCAGTTGAAATCTATGCGCATTCGTCGCATTACCGTGGAATAATAGGGGATTTTGCAATGGCTCATAAGGTTATTATTCTTGGCGCAAGCGGCTACACCGGCGCAGAATTGGTACGCTTGATTGCGTCGCATCCTGACATGGAGATTACGGCGCTGTCTGCCGACCGCAAAGCAGGGCTCGCGATGGCAGATGTCTTTCCTCACCTGCGTCATATGTCTTTGCCTAGACTGCAAAAAATAGCTGATATTTATATGGGACTGGTGGATTTGGTGTTTTGCGCCTTGCCACATGCCACGTCACAAGCGGTGATCCGGACTCTACCGGAGCATGTGAAAGTAGTGGATCTTTCAGCCGATTTTAGGATTGGGGATCTTGGAGCCTATAGCCAATGGTATGGCAAACCGCATGATGCGCCAGATCTACAGAAAACTGCGGTGTATGGTCTGACTGAATTTTATCGCGAAAACATCGCCAACGCGCGGCTTGTGGCGGGCACGGGCTGTAATGCAGCCACGGGACAATTTGCTTTGCGTCCATTGATCTCAGCCGGTGTGATTGATCTCGATCAAATTATTATTGACCTTAAAACTGGAGTTTCTGGTGCGGGTCGTTCGGTCAAAGAAAATCTCCTGCATGCGGAATTGTCAGAGGGATTTCATGCCTATGCCGTTGGTGGGAAACATCGGCATTTGGCGGAGTTTGATCAAGAATTTTCTAGGCTCGCGGGCCGACCGGTGAGTGTTCAATTTACGCCACATCTTTTGCCGGCAAATCGCGGTATTTTGGCCACAGTTTATGTACAAGGGGATGCTAATGCAATCTATAAAACCCTACAAAATGCTTATGAAAACGAACCTTTTGTGCAGGTTTTACCGATGGGTGAGCACCCCAGCACCCGCCATGTTCGAGGTTCAAACTTTTGCCACATCGGCGTAGTTGCTGACCGGGTTGCGGGCCGTGTGGTTGTGATAGCTGCTTTGGACAACCTCACCAAAGGATCTGCAGGGCAGGCGTTGCAGAACGCCAATTTGATGTTGGGCTGCGCTGAGACGGCGGGCTTGATGATGGCTCCGGTGTTTCCATAATGCGCGGACTCAAAAAACAGCGGCGCATCCAAGTCATCGCGCTGACTTTGGTTTGTTTGACCGGGGCCACGGCTTTGATTGGCTTTGCGCTGCGTGATGGCATTAATCTGTTTCGCTCCCCCACGCAGGTCGTTGAGCAAGCACCTTTACCCGGTGAGGTGTTCCGTCTTGGCGGTTTGGTGGCTGTTAATAGTATCAGTGCCGGAGAAGGGGTTCAGTTTTTTTTCGATATAACCGACGGAGCCAATACTGTGGTGGCTAAATATGTGGGCGCTGATCTGCCGCCGGATCTGTTTGAAGAAGGCCAAGGAACAATCGCCACTGGCACATTCAAGGATGGGCTGTTTGAAGCCACTGAAATTTTGGCAAAACATGATGAATCCTACATGCCCAAAGAGGTGATTGATGCCCTCAAAGAACAGGGCTTTTATAAAAAACCGAAGGGTACATAAGGCAGCTATCTTTACAATGTGTCCGATTCTCGGGCAAGGTTCTTGGCAAGGGGTTGTGACGATTTGCGCTATAAAGATAGGCAGGTGTTTCTTGCTAAGCGCTGCCGGACCACTATACCGGGTATATGCTTAATGAACTCGCTCATTTCAGTCTGAACATTGCACTTGGATTTGCAGTCGTGGGGACTATCGTTCCGCTTTCTGGGGCGGCATTGCGCCGCATTAGCTGGATCCAACTGGCGCCGATCTTTGCGACGCTCCAATTTCTCTTAGTGGCCTTCGCCTTTGGCGCGCTCACTATGGCCTTTGTGAACTCGGATTTCTCGCTTCGGGTTGTGGTGTTGAACTCCCATACGCTCAAGCCGATGCTGTATAAGATAGCAGGTGTTTGGGGCAATCATGAGGGATCCCTGCTCCTTTGGGTGCTGATACTAACGCTCTTTGCCGCCTGTGCTGCTGTCTTTGGCAAGACGTTGCCGCAAAGCCTGTTGGCGCGGGTTTTAGGCATACAAAGCTCCATCACTGCTGCCTTTCTGGCCTTTGTTTTATTTACATCCAACCCGTTCACGCGTGTCGAATTTCCACCGTTCAACGGGCAGGGGCTTAACCCGCTTTTGCAAGATCCCGGTTTGGCGTTTCATCCTCCGTTTTTATATCTTGGCTATGTCGGGCTTTCGATCACATTTTCATTTGCCATTGCCGCCCTATTGGAAGGCAAAGTTGACGCTGCTTGGGGCCGTTGGGTACGTCCTTGGACTTTGGCGGCATGGGTATTCCTAACCATCGGCATCGGTCTGGGTAGTTGGTGGGCCTATTATGAGCTGGGTTGGGGCGGGTTTTGGTTTTGGGATCCAGTTGAAAACGCCAGTTTCATGCCATGGCTGATTTCCGCGGCGCTGTTGCATTCGGCCATTGTGGTTGAAAAACGCGACGCGCTGAAAGCTTGGACCATTCTATTGGCAATTTTAGCCTTTGGCTTTTCCTTGATAGGGACTTTCATCGTGCGCTCTGGCGTACTAACCTCGGTGCATGCTTTTGCCAATGACCCTGAGCGCGGTGTGTTTATTCTGATGATCTTGGGCGTGTTCTTTGGCGGGGCATTGTTGCTCTTTGCCTTGCGGGCCAATGCCATGGACAGCAAAGGCGTGTTTGCCACCGTGAGCCGTGAGAGCGCCTTGATTGCTAACAATCTACTGCTGGCCGTCAGCTGCTTTGTGGTTTTTGTTGGTACGGTTTGGCCTTTGGTCGCAGAGCTTTTGATGGACCGTAAGCTCTCCGTTGGACCACCCTTTTTCAACGTCGCCTTCACGCCCTTCATTATTGCTCTGGCGGTGATCTTACCCATCGGCTCAACGCTGCCGTGGAAACGCGCCAAGCGAGCTCATCTGTCCCGGCTTTGGCCTGTTGCGTTGTTCTGTCTGGCCTGCGTTGGCCTAACTTGGGCCATGCAAACCGGGCGTTCGCTCATAGGCCCAGTTGGGCTGGGGCTTGGAGTTTGGCTGGTGACGGGGGTGATGATTGAACTTTATCAACGCACCGGGCGCGGCACGGGCAAATGGCGCCGCTTGCTGCGATTGCCTTTGGCCGACTGGGGCAAGGCGACAGCCCATGCGGGACTTGGGATCACCATATTCGGCGTGGCCGGTATCACAGCTTGGCAGGCCGAAGATATTCGAGTGATGGCGATAGGTGACAGTGCCGAGATCGCTGGGTTTACTTTAACTCTTGATAACGTCGAGGAGCTTCGTGGCCCAAATTATATGACCACAATGGCAGATATTGAACTGGCCCGTGATGGTAAGTTTATTACCAATCTCCACCCGGAACGGCGCTACTATCCGGTGGCGGAGATGCCAACGACAGAAGCAGGGATTGATAGCGGCATTTGGCGTGATGTTTATGTGGTGGTGGGCGATGCGCAGCCAGAAGGCGGGTATGCGGTGCGTACATTCATCAAACCCTTCGCTAATTGGATTTGGACCGGCGCTATTATCATGGCAATGGGTGGTTTGCTAAGCCTATTTGATCGTCGCTACCGTATTGGATCAGTGGCTGAACGGCGCGATCCAGCAGAGGGCGAGGCATGAAACAAAAGCTTTTGATGGTTGTGATGCTGGTTTGGGCCGTTACAGCGCACGCAGTGGAGCCGGGCGAGATTTTGCCAGATCCAGTGCTTGAGGACCGGGCGCGCTCAATTTCTCAGGGTTTGCGCTGTTTGCAATGTCGCAATGAGAGCATTGATGAGTCCAACGCGGGCATTGCTAAAGATCTCAGGCTTTTGGTCCGCGCGAGGCTGGTTGAGGGCGACAGTGACACCGAGGTGATGGATTACATTGTCGTGCGTTACGGTGAATATGTTTTGCTACGTCCCAATGGTCTTGGAATCAATCTAGTGCTTTGGTTGGCGGGACCTGTACTGTTTTTGATAGCCCTTGCTGGGCTTTTCGCCGTACAACGCCGCAGTAAACGCAACGCTTTGACCGAAGGTTTGAGTAAAGAAGAAGAGAAAGAAATTGAAAAACTTTTGTCTTCTTGACGTAAAGTTTTCATTTATGTGTCTGATACAAACTGGCAGGGTTTGACCATCAAAAAGAGGTTGCCATGATTTACGCAACAATTACCTGTGAAATCAACGATGATATCGCTTTGGTCACACTTAACCGGCCGGAAGTTATGAATGCACTGAACACACAAATGCGTGCCGAAATTACCCATGCAGTGCGTGAAAGTGGCAAAATAGCACGTGTCGTTGTGTTGACTGGGGCTGGTCGGGCGTTTTGCTCGGGCCAAGACTTGGGCGGCGGAGCCAACCCCGCCAATATTGACCTGGAGCGTACCCTCAAAGATGAATATATGCCAATGTTGGCTGCGATTGCCACTTGCCTGGTTCCAACAATCGCCGCCGTAAACGGTCCTGCAGCAGGAGCTGGGGCCAACCTGGCTCTTGCCGCTGCTGTGGTTATTGGCGCTGATTCTGCCTATTTTTTTGCAGGCATTTACTCGCATTGGCCTGATACCTGACGCCGGTGGCACCTATGTCTTGCCGCGCTAGATGGGATTGGCAAAATCTATGGGAACGGCGCTATTTGCCGATAAGGTTTTTGCCCGTGATGCCTGTTCTATGGGGATGATATGGGAGGCTGTAGCGGATGAAAAGTTTGTTAGTCATTGGAAGTCCCGTGCCGCCCATTTGGCCGCAGGCCCTACGTTGACCTATGGCCACATTAAAACCGCGATCCACAGCAGTTTTACAAATTCTGAGGTAGAACAGCTGGATTTAGAGGCGCGTTTGCAGGGAGATTGTGGCCGCACCCGCGATTTCAAAGAGGGTGTGACTGCGTTTTTAGACAAACGCACCCAAAAATTTGAAGGCCGCTAATTGCCATACAATTTGGATCCCCGTCATAAAAGCCCCGCTTAACAGGGGCTTTTATGATTTAGCGTTTTTCAATATCTACGTAGTCTCGGGCGACTTCGCCGCAATACAATTGCCGTGGCCGGCCAATTTTCATCGCAGGATCTGAGATCATTTCTTTCCACTGTGATATCCAGCCAACTGTGCGAGATAGCGCAAAAATAGGTGTGAACATTGAAGTAGGAAACCCCATGGCTTCCAAGATAATACCAGAATAGAAATCCACATTTGGAAATAGTTTTTTCTCAGTAAAATAGGGATCAGCCAATGCAGCAGCTTCCAGTTTTTTAGCAACTTGTAGTATTGGGTTATTATCAACGCCAAGAAGTTCGAGAACTTCGTCGGCGGATTCTTTCAAAACCTTGGCCCGTGGATCTATATTTTTGTAAACTCTGTGGCCAAAGCCCATAAGACGAAAAGGATCGTTTTTGTCTTTGGCGCGTGCAATAAACTCTGGAATACGTTCAGCAGTTCCTATTTCAGTAAGCATCTCTAAGCAAGCCTGATTGGCTCCGCCATGTGCTGGGCCCCAAAGACAGGCAATGCCAGCAGCAATACAAGCAAATGGATTAGCACCGGAGGACGATGCTAACCTTACGGTAGAGGTTGAGGCATTTTGCTCATGATCGGCGTGTAAAGTAAAAATCCGGTCCATGGCGCGAGCCAAAATTGGGTTCACTTCATAATCTTCAGCCGGAACGGCAAAGCACATGCGTAAAAAGTTAGATGCGTAATCGAGGTCGTTGCGCGGATATACAAACGGTTGTCCAACAGTATATTTAAAAGCCATCGCTGCTATAGTTGGCATTTTTGCAATTAATCGGATTGAAGCAACTTCGCGTTGATGAGGGTCATTGATGTCTGTTGAATCGTGATAAAACGCAGACATAGCTCCAACTACACCTGTCATAATTGCCATAGGATGCGCGTCACGACGGAAGCCACGGAATAGATGCACCATTTGCTCGTGCAGCATAGTGTGATTTGTCACCAGGGTTTCAAAGGACTCCAACTCTGTTGCTTCAGGCAGATGACCATAAAGCAGGAGAAAACAGACTTCAAGATAATGGCTTCTGGATGCAAGTTGATCAATAGGGTAGCCTCGGTGAAGCAATTCACCGGCATCTCCGTCTATATATGTGATAGTCGAGTCACAGGCCGCTGTAGAAGTGAATCCGGGATCATACGTGAAGACATTAGCTTGCGAATATAGCTTGCGAATATCAATTACGCTTGGTCCAACAGTCGGAGACATAACTGGCAACTCATATGTTTTTCCGTCTAGCGTAAGGCTAGCAATTTTTTGTGATTTATCCGTCATTATATTCTCATTCCCTAGTAAAGCTTGGCCATATGGGGCTTGCTCAACTTATATCGGTTAACCGTGAAATAGTTTCCTGACGGCCCAAAACCAGCATCATGTCAAATACACTTGGAGAGGTAATTTGCCCCGAAAGGGCCAACCGCAAAGGCAACGCCAACTTACCCATCTTCGTGTTATGAGTTTGTGCGAGCTGATCAACTAAATTTTCTAATGCTTCTCGTCCCCACTTAACATTTTGTAACTGAGAGGTCAATTCCTTCAGTATACTGATGGATACAGGATCAAAAAGCTGCTTGTCTTTTTCCTCCAATTTCAATGGTCGTGACTTCAGCATAAAGGACGATCTATCGATAAGCTCTATCATAGTTTTTGCACGTTGTTTAACGCAATACGCTCCCTTTAAAAATGCTACTTTTTGTATATCTGTAAGTGCTGGGGCCAGTTTTGCAGCGAGAAATTTTTCCAACTCATACAGTAGCGCAACGTCTTCAGTTTTTGAGATGTGTTGGCCGGATACATTTGCCAGTTTTTTGAAATCAAACCGTGATGGGGATTTTCCAATATGCTCTAAATCAAACCAGGATTTGGCCTGTATATCATTAAAAAACTCATCGTCCCCGTGGCTCCACCCTAAACGTGTCAGATAATTGCGCATGCCCGCTGCAGAGTAACCAAGCGATTGATATTCCTCAACGCCAGTGGCGCCATGACGTTTAGACATTTTTTTGCCATCGGGTCCGTGGATCAATGGGATATGCGCATAGACCGGTAGATCCCAGCCCATGGCGATATAGATTTGAATTTGACGCGCGGCGTTGTTAAGGTGGTCATCGCCACGAATAACATGGGTAACACCCATATCATGATCATCCACCACCACAGCTAGCATATAAACAGGCGTGCCATCCGAGCGCAGCAGTACCATATCATCCAACTGATCATTGCGAATGATCACGTCGCCTTGCACTCGGTCTTTGATAACGGTTTGCCCATCGCGGGGTGCTTTTAGGCGCACCACATAGGGTACATCTGGATGGTCAGCATCTGCCACATCGCGCCAAGTAGAGCGAAACAGGGATGAGCTTTTTTCCACATGCGCCGCATCGCGAAAGGCCGCAATTTCGTCTTGGGTCGCAAAACATTTATAGGCATGGCCCGCCTCAAGCATGGCGTGGGCCACTTCGGCATGACGATTTGCATTGGCCGCTTGGCTGATTGGCCTGCCATCAAAATTCAACCCCAGCCATTCCAAGCCGCGATAAATCGCTTGGGTAGAGGCTTCGGTGGAGCGTTCTTTGTCTGTATCTTCAACCCGCAACAAAAACAACCCGCCGTGGCGCCGGCTAAACAGCCAATTGAACAAAGCTGTACGAGCAGATCCGATGTGCAATGTGCCGGTTGGTGACGGGGCAAAGCGTGTAACCACTGAAGAAACGGGCATGATGTAATCTCGCTAAATATATAGAAGTATTCTGCATGCTTCCTATGGCGCATGCGCAAAGAGGACAAGTGCAGCTATTGGTCTCTGTTTTCGACTTAACTTGGGTGAGTGCCGAAGGGCCAGATGCGCAACTGACATTGTGGACGCCTGTGGTTTTCGGCAGAGGTATTGCAACGTTCTTTGCCTGAAATCACGAACCCGCAGCCTTTGGTGACATCTTTGATTGGGTTTTGACTGTTCCAAAGTGGGATGTGATTGGGCCTGTTCGCTCATCTGGTATTATCATTTTGCAAAATTGGTTGGCCAGCCCTACCCGCGGCGTAAATGATCTGAAATCTCTGTCGCGAACGGGGGCTTTGGCGGGGTGGTTTGATGAGACTGGCGCTGTGGTATGGACCCACCGACGCCACAACCGGGCGCTGACTGTGGAATGATGCAGGGTTACGTGCGAGTGGCGATTAATAGGTGCGGATCAGGCCTACCAATTTGCCTTGAACCTTCACCTGGTCATCACAAAATACTCGGGTTTCATAGGCGGGGTTGGCGGCTTCAAGGGCGATTGCACTGCCATTACGGCGGAACCGTTTCAATGTGGCTTCGTGATCATCCACCAAGGCCACCACGATATCGCCGGTTTGGGCGGTGCTGGTTTCACGGATCACAACCACATCACCATCGTTGATACCGGCTTCGATCATCGAATCGCCTTTTACTTCAAGCGCATAATGCTCTCCGCTATTGGACACCATTGCACTGGGCACAGCGATGTTGCGAGAATAAACCTCAATTGCTGAGATAGGCACGCCGGCGGCAATGCGGCCCATCATCGGCAGGGACCTGATTTCACTCTCGTCAAGATCTATAGCCTCCTGAGGCCGTCCTGGGCGAGATCCTTTGATTACTCTGGGCTCAAATCCGCGTACGGGCGATGACATTGATTCAGGCATGCGAATGATCTCAATGGCGCGGGCTCGATGTGCTAGCCTGCGGATGAAGCCGCGTTCATCCAGCGCTGTGATCAAACGGTGGATGCCTGATTTAGAACGCAGATCTAGGGCTTCTTTCATCTCATCAAAAGAGGGTGACACCCCATCGACCTGGGTCCGGGCGTGAATGAACTCTAACAGTTGCAATTGCTTTTTGGTCAGCATGTTTTGCTCCTTTTTTGAACGATGGCGTCCTAAATGTTATATTTATGTTCTACTCACGTTCTCCTTTTGTGTCAACAATGCAGTGGATTCATAAAGAAATATACTCCATTAGGGTGCCTTTGGGTTGGGCTGGGTTGTTCACCTTGTGGACCACCAGTACCTTGGCTGCGTTTAATACGGTCAATAGAGCGCTGTCTTGGCGTTGTTCTACATGCAATTCACCAGCCAAAATTTTACCGCGCATATAATGTTCGCGCGGACCGTTGGCGGGCAAATCACTAGCCAAAGGCGCGGTCAGGCGCGCGCGTGGGCCACTGGGCAATCCCAACATTTTCTGTACCAATGGCACAACAAACACTTCACCGCAGACCATGGCCGACACAGGGTTTCCAGGTAGCCCGATCATGGGGGTCTGTGACATATGCCCCGCCATAAGTGGCTTTCCAGGCCGCATGGCGACTTTGTAAAAAGATTGCTGCATGCCAAAATCAGCCGCCGCTTGGGCTACCAAATCATGGTCCCCAACTGATGCCCCACCAATGGTAATAATTAGATCTGCACCTGTGGTAAGAGCAAAGACCTCCGCCAAGGATCCGAGCCGGTCACGGGCAATAGGCAAAATGCGGGTTTCAGCGCCAATCTGTTGCAACATGGCCGCCAGCCCGTAAGTGTTGGAGGCAATAATTTGATCATCGCGTGGGCTTTCGCCGGGCTGCACCAATTCATCTCCGGTGGCAATAATAGCCACCTGTGGTTTGCGCGCAACCATCGGCTGCGCCACATTCATTGAGGCCATCAGTGCGATGTCTTGCGGGGTGAGCCTGCGCGGTGTGGTCAGTTGATATCCAACAGTGAAGTCGCCGCCTGCAGGGCGTACGTGTGGCTTGTCATTGGGACCATCGGTTAGGGTGATACTACCCTCCACTGCGGTTACATGCTCTTGGATCAACACATGATCTGTACCTTGAGGCAGGGGGGCGCCAGTAAATATTCGGGTGGCTTGGCCTGTACTCACGGGACTGTCAAACCGGTGGCCAGCGGCGGCCTCGCCAATCAAATCCCATTGGGTGCGCCCAGCGCCCAGGTCTGCAGCACAAATGGCATAGCCATCCATGGCTGAGGCGGCAAAGGGTGGTTGATTGCGATCTGCAATAACAGGCTGCACCAAAATACGCCCCATAGCATGCTGCAATGCGATGGGTTCAGCCGCGAGAGGATGTGCCAGCGCCAGTACGTGATTTAGGGCTGCGCTGACGGTGATCATTCTTCTTTGCGCTTCCAGAGGCCGGATTTTCCACCCTGCTTTTCATCCAGCAGAATGGCCGAAATGATAATGCCTTTGTCAACTGCCTTGAGCATATCATAGAGGGTAAGGGCGGCGGTGGTGGCGGCGGTGAGCGCTTCCATTTCA
>Ga0114998_10001449_pt1 | contig 18255 bp, 15 predicted proteins | sample ArcticOcean_MG_C_5_FD_87044 | JGI IMG/M metagenome (GOLD analysis project Ga0114998, IMG submission 87044) | Marine microbial communities from western Arctic Ocean - ArcticOcean_MG_CB4_138 | ecosystem: Environmental > Aquatic > Marine > Oceanic | place: Arctic Ocean: Canada Basin | collected...
AAAAAATTAATTAATTAAGTTTTTTCTTAAGCTGACCATCTAATTCATCTAAAAAACCACTAGTGGTTAAATATTTACTTGAAGGTCCAATTAAAATCGCTAAATCTTTAGTCATTGATCCATTTTCAACACAATCAATACAAACATTTTCTAAAGTATTTGAAAAATTAATCAGTTCTTCATTTCCATCTAATTTTCCTCTATGGGCAAGACCTCTTGTCCAAGCAAATATTGAGGCAATTGGATTTGTAGAAGTTTCTTTACCTTGTTGGTGCATTCTATAATGTCTTGTGACAGTACCATGCGCTGCTTCTGCTTCCATTACTTTTCCATCTGGAGTTAGTAGAACACTAGTCATTAACCCTAAGGACCCATAACCTTGTGCCATAGTATCTGATTGAACGTCACCATCATAATTTTTACAAGCCCAGATATATTTACCACTCCATTTCATTGCACAGGCAACCATGTCATCAATTAGTCTGTGTTCGTATGTAATCTTTAATTTTTCAAATTTTGTTTTAAACTCTTTTTCAAAAATATCTTGGAAGATATCTTTAAATCTACCATCATATTGTTTTAATATTGTATTTTTTGTAGAAAGATAAACTGGCCATCCTTTAATTAAACCATAACCAAAACACGATCTTGCAAAGTCCTCTATTGATTTATCTAAATTATACATTGATAGAGCTATTCCAGGTCCAGGAAAGTTAAAGACTTCATATTTAATCTCTTGGCTACCATCTTCAGCTGTCCATTTAACTTCCATTTTGCCTTTTCCAGGAACCTTAAAATCTGTAGCTCTATATTGATCTCCAAATGCATGTCTTCCAATAATTACAGGATCAGTCCATGAAGGGACTAATTTTGGAATATTTTTACAAACTATTGGTTCTCTAAATACTGTTCCTCCTATAATATTTCTTATAGTTCCATTAGGAGATCTCCACATTTTTTTTAAATCAAATTCTTCAACTCTTGCTTCATCGGGGGTAATTGTTGCACATTTAATGCCAACACCAATTCTTTTAATTGCAGCAGCTGAGTCAATTGTTATCTGATCATTGGTATTATCTCGACTTTTCATGCCTAAATCAAAATACTCTATACCTAAATCTAAATATGGAAGGATAAGTTTACCTTTGATAAACTCCCATATTATTCTCGTCATTTCATCGCCATCAAGTTCCGCAACTGGGTTTTTAACCTTAATTTTAGCCATATTTGAATAATATATATTAGTAATTGTAATTTAGTGCTTTATATACATATTAATAAAAAATTATCAAATAGAAGCTTATGTTACAGAAGGTTTTTCCAAAGATTCACATAGAAGGTTATAAGTTTTTAGCAATAGCTATAATCATAACAATATTTTTGTATTTTTTTAGCACCTTTCTAGGTTTGGTAGGGTTTGTTTTTTCCTTATGGGTTTATTATTTCTTTAGAGATCCTGAAAGAATTTCGATAAATGACGATAGTTACCTAACAAGTCCAGCTGACGGCGAAGTTTTAATGGTGCACGAGGTAGATGGACCAAAAGAATTGAATTTGGATGGTAAAAAATTTACTAAAATAAGTATTTTTATGAACGTTTTTGACTGTCATGTTAACAGAACGCCTTGTGAGGGAGAAATTTCAGAAATATTTTATAAACCTGGAAAATTCTTAAATGCATCTCTTGATAAAGCAAGTGAAGACAATGAAAGAAACTATTACAAAATAACAAATAATGCTGGAGAAAATATTATTGTAGTTCAAATTGCTGGATTGATTGCACGAAGAATTGTATGTGAGTCATCTAAGGGTCAACAACTAAAACAAGGAGAGAGAATTGGAATGATTAGATTTGGAAGTAGAGCTGATGTTTATTTTGAAAATTATAAAGTATTAGTTAAAGTTGGACAAAAAACTATTGCTGGAGAAACATTGTTAGCAATAAGATAGTTTATGCAAGAGCCAAAAAATAAATTTAAAGTTGTGTCAGAAAAAAAAGCAAGAATGATTTTGCCCAATGCTATTACTTTGATTGGAGTGTGTATTGGATTGAGTTCAATTAAATTTGCTTTAGATGGTAAGTTTTCACTTGCAGTAATTGCAATATTGTTTGCTGGTCTTATGGATGCACTAGATGGTCGTATAGCAAGATTAATTAAAGGAACATCTAGAATGGGTAAAGAATTAGACTCGCTAGGTGATGTAATTAGTTTTGGTGTAGCTCCGGCATTTATAATGTATTTCTGGAGTCTACAATATTTGGACAAGTTAGGTTGGTTTGTTTGTTTGATTTATGTGATTTGCGTTGCTTTAAGACTCGCAAGATTTAACATTAACTCTGAAGAGGAGCCATCTTGGAAAGATAATTATTTTGAAGGTGTGCCTGCTCCAGCTGGCGGAATTGTAGTTTTAATGCCATTGATAATTAGCTTTAGTGGCTTTGGCGAAATCTTCTATAAGATTAATTATGACCTAATGGTACCCATATTTTTTATTATCGTATCAATATTTTTAATAAGTACGATTCCAACATATTCATTTAAAAAAATAGTCATACCAAGGTCTATGACAAAATTTTTGTTATTTGGAATGGTTTTATTCTTTGGTGCGTTGCTAGTTTATACATTTAAAATTTTAACAATTAGCATTTTTATATATCTATGCTTAATACCAGTAAGCTATCTTCATTATAAAAAGATAAAAAAAGAAAAAAACGTTATTACAGATATGAATGAAAGTGATGATTTAGAAGATATCCTATAAATGAAAAAAAATTTATTATTAAAATTATTATTAATCCTTTTTTGTTTTTCATGTTCATCTGATAATAACAAAAAAGACATATTAGTAGAAGATAGTATCGAGGCTCAAATGTCAGCAGCATATAAAGAGGGCATATTTTCACTGGAAGAGCGTAATTTTTTATTTGCAGCAAAGAAATTTAATGATGCTGAACTATTGTATCCACAATCTCTATGGGCGCCAAGAGCGGCATTAATGAGTGCTTATACTTATTACTCTGGCAACTATTATTCTGACTCTATTTATGAGTTAAAAAGATTTATTAAAGTATATCCAGACAACAAAAATCTAGACTACGCATATTTTTTATTAGCCATGAATTATTATGAAGCAATTGTAGATGAGTCAAAAGATTTAGAACCCATGATAGAGTCTAGAAAATATTTTGAACATATTGTGAAATACTATCCACAGACAGATTATGCTGTTGATGCAAGATTTAAATTAGATTTGATAAAAAATATATTTGCAGCAAAACAAATGTACATAGGAAGACACTATATTAAAAAACAAAAATGGATACCTGCATTAAACAGATTTAAAGTGATCATAAAAGATTATGAAAATACAATCTATGTTGAGGAGGCACTACATAGATTGGTCGAAATAAATTATAAAATTGGATTAATAGCAGAGTCAGAAAAATATGCTAAATTGTTAGGTTATAACTATCAATCAGGTGACTGGTACAAAGCAAGCTATAAAGTATTTAATAAAAAATATATAGCAAAAAAAAGAAATAGTAATAAAAACAAAAAAAAATTAAAGAACATTGTTAAAAAATTATTTCAATAAAAATGAATGAAGAGAATACAAAAAAAAATTATCTAAAAAAAATAAAATTAATACAAAAATATAATAAATATTATTACGATCAAGATGCACCAATAGTTATTGATAGTGAGTATGATCTTTTAAAAAAAGAGATAGTAGAGCTAGAAAATAAATATTATTTTTTACTTAGTGATAAATCACCGTCTACATCGGTCGGATACAAGCCTTCAAAAAATTTTTATAAAGTTAAACATAAAATACCAATGCTATCATTGGGAAATGCGTTTAGTAAAGAAGATCTAATTAATTTTGAAAAAAAAATTTCAAATTTTTTAAGCCTAACATCATCCGATAAAATTGAATATAGTGCAGAACCTAAAATAGATGGAATTTCAGCTTCATTAATCTACGAAAATGGAAAATTTATAAAGGGGCTTTCCAGAGGAGATGGAAACGAAGGAGAGGATATAACTGAAAATTTAAAAACTATAAGAGATATACCACAAAACATAAGTAAGAAAAATTTCCCAAAAGAAATTGATATACGTGGGGAGGTTTTTATTGCAAATAAAGACTTTAAAAAAATAAATGATAGATTTGCAAATCCAAGAAATGCAGCATCAGGATCTCTACGACAAAAAGATCCCAGGGTCACAAAAAAAATACCTTTAAAGTTTATCGCCTATACATTTGGGTACGAAAATAAGATTAACGCAAAAAATCAATCAGAATTCTTAAATGATTTAAAATCATGGGGATTTAAAACTAATGATCTTAATAAAACCATATGTGGAATAGATAACTTAATTTTAAACTATCGAGATTTAGAAAATAAAAGAAAAGAAATTGAATATGATATTGATGGTATTGTTTATAAAGTAAATGATTTCAAGCTTCAAAAAAGATTAGGTTTTGCAGCAAATGCACCAAGGTGGGCTATAGCACATAAATTTTCTGCAAATAGTTCTATTTCTGAGATTATAAGTATTGATATTCAAGTTGGAAGAACGGGTGCACTTACACCAGTTGCTAAAATAAAACAAGTTAATATTGGTGGTGTAATTGTTTCAAACGTAACACTTCATAATGAGGATGAAATTAAAAGAAAAGATATAAGAATAGGTGATACAGTAACGGTTGAAAGAGCAGGAGATGTAATACCTCATGTTGTTTCTGTAAACAAAAAAAAAAGAACCGCAAAGTCATATATTTTTAATTTCCCAAAGAATTGTCCATCATGTGGATCTAAAACTATTAAAGATTTCAATGAAATTACAAAAAAAGAAGATGCTGTAAGAAGATGCTCCAGTCATGGGTATGATTGTGAAAAAATAGCAATAGAAAAAATTAAGCACTTTGTATCGAAAGATGCCTTTAATATCGATGGTTTTGGAAAAAAGATTGTTGAAAATTTTTGGAAGTTAAATATTTTAAAACTACCACAAGATATTTTTAAACTTAATTATAAAAAAATTGAAAAATTAGAAGGCTGGGGAAGTCTATCAGTATCAAATTTAAAATATTCAATAGAACAAAAGAAAAATATTTCACTTGAAAGATTTATATATTCTTTAGGTATAAGACATATAGGTCAAGAAAATGCAAAATTGTTAGCAAAACATTTAAAAACACCTAATAATTTTTTTAAGTTATCAGACTGTAAGGATTTTGATATATTATCAAATATTGATGGAATTGGTGAAACACAGATTAAATCTATAGAAAATTTTTTTTCAAATAAAATTAATCAAAATGTTTTATCTGAACTTAAAAATAATCTTACAATCTTAAAAGCAGTCATTACAAATAAGGATGGTTCTTTAAAAAACAAAACATTCATGTTGACTGGAAAATTAAAGAATATAAGTAGGGCTGAGGCAAAATCTTTAATTGAAAATAATTCAGGCAAGATAATAAGCAATGTAAATAAAAAACTTGATTATTTAATAACAGGAGAAAAACCAACTATAAATAAAATCAATTCTGCCAATGAATTAAAGATTAATGTTATTAGTCAAGAAGAGTGGATGAAAATGTTAAATAAGACTAGCTAACCATTTTCTTTCTTTTAAATTTAGAAACTTAGAATACTGGGTATAAATATTTAAATGATATTTAAATAAATAATCTTTTTCATTTTTATCTAACAAGTTAAAATTAATTAAGTCTTTTTCTATTGGAGCCAATGTTAAATTTTCAAATATAAGATTTTTTTTATATTGTTTTATATAAATTAAATTTTCAATTCTAATTCCATAATGATTTTTTTTATAATATCCTGGCTCATTACTTAAAATCATACCTTTAGTTAACTTAATAGTATTAAATTTAGATATAGATTGGGGTCCTTCATGAACATTTAAGTAAAAACCAACGCCATGACCTGTCCCGTGTGAGTAGTCTAACCCATCCTTTTTCAAAAATTTTCTAGCTCGAATATCAATTTTTTTACCTGTATTATCCTTCATCAAGTTAGTTTTTACTACAGCGATATGGCCTTTTAGAACTTTTGTAAAATTATCCTTAATTATTTTTTTTTGATTTGTAAAACAAATGGTTCTTGTGACATCTGTAGTGCCATACTTGTATTGCCCGCCAGAGTCACATAAAAATATATCTTTTTTGTTTATGGTTTTGGTATTTCTTTTTGTAGCTCTATAATGCACAATGGCACCATTTGAGCCTGCTCCTGCTATAGTATTAAAACTTGGAAATAAATAGTTTTTATTTAATTTTCTAAATTTCTCTAATTTATTTTGAGCATCTACTTCAGTTATTTTTCTTTTATTTTCATGTTTTATCCAATAAATAAATCTAGTTAATGCTAAGCCATCTTCAATATGTGCATTAATCATATTTCTAATTTCTGTTGAATTTTTTATTGATTTATATTTATAACAAGGGTCATTCATTTCTTTAATTTTAAAATTAGATCTAATAATTTGTTCATTAAAAATTGAACACGATTGCGTATCTATTAAAAAATATTTCCCCTTTAATCTATTTATTAAAGCTTTAAATTGCTCTGGTTCAACTAGTTGATTTAAATATATTTTCTTTTCTTTTCTTAACACAGAAGTTTTTTGTTTATTGCTTATAAAAAATAATTTTTTATTCTTTCCAATTATAATACGGCAATTTGGTATAGGGCTGTTTGGATTATCGTATCCCCTTATATTTAAAAGCCACGCAACATTTTCAGGCGCACTTATGAAAAGATAATCAGTTTTACTTTTTTTTAAAAAATTTACAACTTTATTAATTTTAGATTTATAATTTTCACCAGTTATATTCTTACTTAATGAAAAAAAAGATTTAGTCTTAATTATTTTAGGTTTATATATTTTGTCAATTAAATTTTCATTTATAAATTTTAGTTTAACTGCATCTGAAAAAAAATACTTAATTTGTTTGTTTGTAAACAATTTTGGATCTAACCCTAAAGTTAAACCTTTAATTATTGAGGGACTTAAACCTTTATTGGTTTCAATAATCTTAAAACTTTGTGCACATTCATTTTCTGCTTGAATTGTATATCTTCCATCTACAAATAAATAATTTTTATTCTTTAAAATAACAGCAATACCCGCAGATCCTGTAAAACCAGAGATTGTTTTTAATCTATCTATAATCGAATATTCTGAAAAAAACTCATCATTTTTTGGAATTAAATACCCATCAATATTATGTTCTTTAAATTTATCTCTTAAAATTTTAATTCGTTTTTTTATCATTTAATCCTTTTTTGGTACCTAATCCATCCGGGGCTTTTAGTTCCCTCATCAATTTCAAAATCTTGATTAAACTCAAAATCTTCCTCTTCTTTATTTTCATCAAAAAATGAATTTTTTTCTATATATTTTTCGGGCAGTTCTTCAATAAAACGTGAGGCCATACTGTCGATCCAATTCCCTTGATAAAATCTATTCATTGCAAACGATATAAGGGCTTTTTTTTTAGCTCTAGTTATCCCAACATAAGCTAATCTTCTTTCCTCTTCGAGCCCATTTTGTCCCTTTTCTTCAATTGATTTTTGATGAGGAAAAAGACCTTCTTCCCAGCCAGGTAAGAAAACAACATCAAATTCTAGTCCTTTTGATCCGTGCATTGTCATCATGTTAATTTTTTCACCATCCCAATCTTGGTCTATGGAGGTTGCTAATGCTACATGTTCTAAAAAATTTTCCAAACCATCAAACTCCTTCATAGCGCTCAAAAGTTCTTTAATATTCTCTAGCTTACCTTCATTATCAATATCTTTTTTATTCTTAAGCATAGCTGAATAACCCGATTCATCTAAAACTAATTGTAATAATTTAACATGATTAATTTTTTTAACATTTATATCATTTCTCCATTTATCTATAAAAAACAAAAACGAGCTAAGGCCAATTTTGGTTTTTGGTTTTATTAAGTTTTTTTCAATCAATTTTTTTGCAGAAATTTCTAAACTTACTGAATTTACTTTTGAGAATTCATGTATTAACTTTATAGTACTTTCCCCTATAGATCTTTTAGGGTTATTTACTATTCGATCAAAAGCTAAATCATCCTTTGGTTGATGAATTAATCTTAAATACGCAACACAATCTTTAACTTCTGCTCTTTCGTAAAATTTAGTACCACCTAAAATTCTATAAGGCATTCCAATTTTTAAAAAGCGTTCTTCAAATTCTCTCGTTTGAAATATAGCTCTAACTAAAATAGCAATATTATTAAAAGAATACTTGTTTTTTAGTTTTTTTTCTATTTCATCAGAAACTCCTGTTGCCTCATCTTTACCGTTCTTAAAACAATTAAGTGTTACCAAATCACCTTCCTCCATCGTAGTTTTTAAAGTTTTTCCAACTCTATTTTGATTATTTGAGATGAGGTTTGAGGCAACTGACAAAATATTTTGAGAAGACCTATAATTTTCTTCTAATCTAATTACTTTTGAATTTTTATAAACTTGATCAAACTCTAAAAAATTTTTAATTTCTGCTCCACGCCAACTATAGATTGATTGATCATCATCTCCAACACAACATATATTCTTATATTTTTCTGATAACAAATAAAGCCATCTACTTTGAATGTAGTTTGTATCTTGATACTCATCCACTAATATATATTTAAAATTATTTGAATAAATTTCTCTTATATCTGAATTTCTCTCAAAAATTTTTACAACATGTAAAATCAGATCACCAAAATCACAAGCATTTAAATCTAATAATTTTTGTTGATAAATTTTATATAGAGGTAACACAGTTTTTTCATATATATCATTTTTATTAATTATAACTTCATCAGGATAAAAACCTTTATTTTTCCACCTATCAATTATTGACAAAATATATTTTGGCGCCAGTTGCTTGATGTCTATATTTTCTGCCTTACATATATTTTTAATTAACCTTGTTTGATCATCTGTGTCTATAATTGTAAAATTTGATGTTAAGCCCACAGCACTTGCATGTTTTCTTAAAAGTTTTGCACAAATTGAATGAAATGTGCCAAGCCAAGATAGTCCAATAGCCTCTGAGTTGAGTATTGAACTTACTCTGTTTTGCATTTCTTTAGCTGCCTTGTTTGTAAATGTGACTGATAGTATTTGATTAGGAAATGCCTTTTTTTCTTTAATGATATGAGCTATTCTTGATGTTAGAACTTTAGTTTTACCAGATCCTGCACCAGCAACTATTAATAAAGGCCCATCCAGATATAAAACAGCTTCTTTTTGAGCATTATTAAGGTTATTTAAATATTCAGTGTTTATCATTCTATAATTTTCAATATAAGACTTCTAAATTCTAATGAAAAATATTAAGCAGAAATTTGATCATATCTATAACCGCTATCAGTTTTTACTCAGAAAGACTTTATTAAAGGTTAAGAAAAAAACATATAATTCCTATGTTCATAAGTCTAATCCAAGTATTAGTAATTTTAATAAGTATTTTATAGCCTCAATTTCTTTATTATTTTTATATTTATTTTATTTATCTATACCAGCCTTATACGACAAAAACTGGATTCAAAAAACAATTGAAAGCGACTTGTTAGATGAATTTAAAATAAATTTTAGCACATCATCAGAAATTTCTTATGAAATTTTACCATCACCTCATTTTACTGTCAAAAATGCTAAGATTTATAATGATGATGTAGACCTGCCCAAAGAACTCTCAGAAATTAAAGAATTGAAGATTTTTGTACATCAAAATAATTTTTTTAATAAAGAAAAATTAAAAATTAAAAGAATCTCAATTAATAACGCAAATTTTAATTTACAAAAAAATGATCTAAATTTTTTAGATAATCTTTTTAACAATAAGTTTTCTAAAAAAAAAATCACTATTAAAAAAAGTAATATTTTCTTTAAGGATAATGATGATGAAATTGTTACTATTTTTAAAATACCAAAAGGTTCTTTATTTTATGACAGTGATGACTCTTCTAATGTAGTACTTTTTAAGGGAGAGACCTTTAATGTTCCCTTTGATTTTAAAATGATTAAAGACCTTTCAGTTATTGGAAATACAATAACTAGAATTAAAGCTAAAAAACTTAAGATTAAATTTATAAATGATTCTAAAAAAATCTCTGCTGAAGTTACAAAAGGAACAAATATATTAATTTTTAGGGAAAGTAAATTAATGACAAATTACGAGAAACAAAAAAATGTATTCTCATTTAAATCAAAATATTCACAATTAAAAAATTCAAATATTAATTATTTAGGAAAAATAACACTTGCTCCATTTAGTTTGAATCTTGATATAAATGTCGATAAAATAAAATTTAAGAGTTTTTTAAAAAATGAGTCTACTTTTTTAGAATTTTTTAAAAACGAATTTATGTTTAATAAAAATTTAAGTGTAAATATTTTAGTTAATTCAAAAGAAAATTCATATAATAAAGTTTTTAATAAAGCAAAAGTTGTTCTTAATATTAATAATGGTGAAATTAACCTGAATAATTCTAGTTTGGTTAATAACAAGTTTGGTGTATTAAAAGTTGAAGATAGCAAGCTGTTACTTGAACAAGAAAATTTAATCCTAGAAGCTAATTTGAATCTTAATATAGAAGATTTAAATGGATTCTATTCTGCATTTTTAGCGCCTAAAAAATTAAGAAGACCGATTAAAAATATTTTTATAGGAATTAAATATAATTTTTTTGATGATAGCTTGATTATAAATAGTTTTAGAACTGATAATTTAAAACAAAATAATGAAATTAAAAATATACTAAATAGTTTTAATAACTCAGGTATTAATACTACTAAAAATTTTATTAACAAAAGAAGTCTGCTTATTCAATTACTCTCTGCTTACGCTGGGTAAATCATTTTTTTAGGATCTACTATACGGTCATAATCTTTTTCATTAATAAGTCCTGTCTTTAGAGTCTCATGTTTTAAAGTTGTGTTATTTTTTAAAGCAGTTTTTGCAATTTTAGCAGCATTATCATAGCCAATGTTTGGGGCTAAAGCAGTAACTAACATCAAGGAGTTGTCCAAATGCTCTTTAATTTTTTTTTTATTAGCTTTAATTCCTTTAACACAATAAATAGCAAAATTTTTTGTGCTATCAGCAATTAAATCTATTGACTGGAGTACATTATGAGCAATTACAGGTTTAAACACATTTAATTCAAAGTGCCCATGCGATCCAGCTAAAGTAATCCCAGTATGATTGCCTATTACCTTAACACAAACCATAGTTACAGCCTCGCATTGTGTTGGGTTTACCTTTCCGGGCATAATAGATGAGCCAGGTTCATTTTCAGGAAGTATTAACTCACCATATCCAGCTCTTGGTCCAGAACCTAAAAATCTTATATCATTTGAAATTTTCATTAACGCAACAGCACAGGTGTTTAAAGTCCCAGAGAAATTTACAATAGAATCGTGAGCAGCCAGTTCAGCAAATTTATTTTTTGCCGGTTTAAAAGGAATTTTTGTATAACTTGCTATTTCTTTAATAATCTTCTTATCAAAATCTTTTCTTGAATTTATTCCAGTACCAACAGCAGTCCCACCCTGTGCAAGAAAATATATTTCTTTTAACGCATATTCTATTCTTTCAATACATTTCTCTAGCTGCGCATGGTATCCTGAAAATTCTTGACCAAGTGACAGAGGAGTAGCATCTTGCAAATGAGTTCTTCCAATTTTAATAATATTTTTAAATTCTTTAGATTTTTTATTTAATTCTTTTTCTAATAATCTTAAACTTGGTAAAAGTTTGTTAAGAGTTTCTTGAGCAACAGATATGTGCATGGCTGTTGGAAAAACATCATTTGTAGATTGAGACTTGTTTACATGATCGTTTGGATGGACAGGTTTTTTTGAACCTTTTTTTCCACCCAGCATTTCAATCGCCCTATTTGCAATTACCTCATTTACATTCATATTGGTTTGAGTACCAGAACCAGTTTGCCAAACTTTTAAAGGAAAATTTTCATCAAGCTTGCCTTTAATTACCTCATCTGAAGATCTTATTATTGAATCTTTTATTTTTTTTTCTATTTGTTTATCTTTAAAGTGAACTATTGCAGCTGATCTTTTGATAATTGCAATAGATTTAATAATTGAAATATTGACTAAAATTTTTCCAATATTAAAAAATTTATTAGACCTTTGGGTAGATGCACCCCAATATTTATCACTTGGTACGTTAATACTTCCTATGCTGTCAAATTCTTTTCTTAATTTCATTGATTAACACCTCATTAATATTTTATTATATTTATACATTAAATTTTAAAAAACTTATAGGAGCTAAATGACAAATTTTGACAAAGTAAAAAATTTCATGAAAACTTTTGATCAAGAGGTTAAAAAAACACCATCTTTTAGCACTGATAAGATTAATAAACTTAGATATGATTTAATAAAAGAAGAATTAGATGAACTTAAAGTCGCAATGGTAAATAATGACCTTTTAGAAGTTGCTGATGCTTTAACAGATATATTGTATGTAACGTATGGTGCGGGTCATGCATTTGGAATTGATCTTGATAAATGTTTTGAAGAAGTTCAAAGCTCAAATATGAGCAAATTAGATGAGAACGGTAAACCAATTTATAACGAATCTGGAAAAGTAATGAAGGGTCCTAATTATTTTAAACCTAATTTAAGCAAATATTTAGATAAGTAATTTATTTAAGTAAGAGTTTTGTAAATATCTTTATATTTTTTTGATATTTTTTCATATGAAAATTCTTGAGCAATTTTGTTTCTTATATTTTTTGACATTTTATTATTAATTGTCTCATTACAAAGTAAATTTATTCCGTTAGCTAAATCATCGGTGTTTAGATATTCCGCTAAATATCCATCTTCTTTATGATTGATTATATCTTCTACACCAGTATCTTTAAAACTAACACAGGGTAAGGAGCAACCACCAGCTTCTAAGGGTACTTGGCCAAGACACTCTAGTCTACTAGGCATTATTAAAATATCACAAGCAGAATATATTGTTTTAATTAAATCATAATTATTAATGGGTTTTTTTTTGTCAAATGTTCTAAAATTATATTCATATTTATTTTTAATTTCCTCTAAACCCTCTGTATTACCCAAAATTACTATTTCAAAATCTTTTATATTTAAATCTATTTTTGATACTGCTTCTAACAACAAATCAAATCCTTTTCTCTTGTCTCCAATTCCGTTAAAAGCACTAAATAAAAAATATTTTTTATCTTCATTGAAATTTATAATTTTTCTTGCAGATATTTTTCCAATGCTTTTCCATTCATTAGCATCAATAGCAAGTGGTACGGTGAATATCTTATTATCTTTAAAAATGTAACTTTGTTTGACCAATCTTTCTAGCCATTTACTTACACAAATTACTACAATATCATTACTAAAGTATTTCTTTTTTCTATTTAAAACCCAGTTTTCAATATTAAATATTTTTTTTTCGTCGAATTTTTTATTATGAAATTTATAAAAGTCATTTTCTGTATAATGAGTACTACCTGCAAACGGCCACATATCGAGTAGCGTCCAAACTATAGGTTTATTGATTTTATTTATTTCTTTTAATGAAATCATTTCATTACAAATCCAATGTAAATTTATTATGTCAGCTTTTGAGTTGTTAATTGTATTATGCAACTTAGATGGAAATATAGAAATGGAATCTTTGTAGATATCATTTGCTCCTAATAATTTTTTTAGATAAATTGAGAATATTTTTTTTATTTTATGAAAATATAAGCTAAACAAATTTTTAAATTGAGGTGTTACATATATATCATTAACTTTTTTTTCATTTACTAGTAGTTCAGATTCTACATTATTGCTATTTAGTGCTTTCACCAATCTATTGACTGCAACAGAAGCACCTCCTTGAGTTTGATGGTAATTTACGTGTAAAATTTTCATTCAAATATTACTTTTTATAACTTAAGTTTTTTTTAATTTTTAAATAGGAATTATTAATACCAATTTTAGAATTAATTATTAAAACATTTTTTTTTCTTAGTTCAGACATAGTAAGAGTAAAAATTATTTTTTCTTCATTTTTTTTTATTTTTAATTTATTTTCTTTATTTTTTTTTCTTTTTTCAAAAAAGACCAATATTTGAGGTAATTCAATTGTATTTAGGTATTTTTTAATTATTTTCTTCTTATCTTTTTTCTTATAGCAATAAATAAATAATCTTTGTATTAAACCTTCGCTATCAATTAATATTTTTTGATGTTTAATTTTTTTTGCATAGTGGTTAACATAAATTTCTTCATTTGCCCAATTTTCGAAAATTTTCTTACTGCTAATATCAAAATTACTATCTTGTATTAATTTTTTTATTAAAATTTTTTTTCTATTTAATCTATAATTTGATTTAATAGATTTTTTAGTTTCAATTGTTTTTATCTTAATTAATCCATAAAATACTTTTTTTATTTTATTTATGATGTGGATATTTTTAATTTTTTGAATTTGCTTTAACTTAATAAATCTATAAAAAATTTTTAGAAAGATATTCCTATCACTTATCAGGTTGTATAAAGATTTATAGTCAAGAATTTTAAAAGAAAAATAATTCTTTAGTTTATTCTTGAAATAACTTTTCCCAAAACCTGATGGACCAAAAAATTCAATTATAATCATTTTTTATTTGTAGAACGCTAATCTTATTTATCATGCTTTTAATTTTTATACCTATTATCATTACTTTTATCTTAAGTTAAGGGGTGTTCTGTTTCCCGGTGCCCCGGACCGTGCTTATATAATCCTTATTTTGCAACAAAGTTGATTCAACTTAATCTAGAAATTTAAAAGAAATTACGAGTCAATTACGAGTCAGTTTTGTGCTAGAGTTTTGATTAATGAAAAAGATTTTAGGGATAGTTTTTTTAACTTTGATAATGTTTAATCCAGTTAAATCTGGAATTTATGGTGAAGGCAAATTAAAATTATCAGATAATATAGTTAGATATTTTATGCAGTATATAAAAGGAGGAAATGGCAAGTATCCCTCGGACTTTTATATTACTACAGATGGAATGGACGCAACCTACTGGACTTGTATAGCTCAATCTAATTGTAAACCAGGTTCTGTAAAAATTGACAAGATAAGTTGTGAACAACAAACTGGAAAACCTTGTGAAAAATTTGCGAGAAAAAGACAGATTAAATGGAAAAATGGAATTAACCCTGGCAAAGGAAAAGTGTCTACAATAAGTTCTAAGCTTGATATAAATGAATTAAAAGTAAAATTAACTGAACTTGGTTTTTACGGTAATAGTGCATCGTCAGCCAATACTACTACACCTAAAATTACTAAGAAGAAAAAAGAAGTTAAAAAGGTTGTAAAAAAATATGAACTTAAAGGTGAGAGATCTATCGCATTAAGTTGGGAGGGTTATGAAGATTTAATTGCTGGTACAGTTAATTTTGATGAAACAGATTATAAAGGCACTTTAAATTTACCATTACCAAATAATGATGGGACTTGTGATGGAACTTATTCACTTCAAAAAGGTGGAAAAGGAACTTGGCAGATTGCTTGCTCAAATAATATGGGTGCAGCAGGTACACTAAAATGGGTTAAGGATGGTGGTGTTACTGGAACGGGTAGAGATCATAATGATAAGAAAGTTAAGTTTACAGTTTCAAAGAATAGTTAAGTTAGATTTACGAGTCAGTTACGAGTAAAAGCAATCTAAGCATAAATCAGCATCATAAATAAAGAGAAGTAGAAGAGTTGTAAGGGGCGTTCTGTTACCCGGTGCCCCAGACCGTGCTTCTATAACCCTCATTTTGCAACAAAGTTGAAATACTAGAGGGTATAAAATTACCTAAAATTCCGCCACTAGTCCGCCAAAGATATTGGTGCTAGGATCGTGGTTCATGAAAAAGATTTTAGGGATTATAGTTCTGGGTTTGTTGTTAAGCAGCAATGCTTATGCAGATGTTAAATGGCCTAAATTTATGACTAAAGAAATCCCCAAAGAACTTTTGAATAAAATTAATGATAGCTCAAATAATGAAATAGAAGATATCTTGAAGCAAGTTGATACTAAAAATAAACAGATGAGAGTTATGCTGATGAAGACTATTGTGCAAACTGAAAGTGCAAAAATACTTATGGGCAATTCTGAATTATCAGTAGAAGAGAAAGAAATTATAGAAAAACTATTAAAAAAGTATGTGCAATAATAAATGGTGAAAAAAATTTTAGGGATCGTGGTTCTGGGTTTACTGTTGAGTGGGAGTGTTTTGGCTCAGACCAAAAACATAGGTAACGGACTATCAATCAATATACCAAATAACTATAAATATTTTGAAATAACATTTAGGCAACTTGTTTCAAGATTTCCTGACATTACAGAAGATTATTTGGATGATGATTTTGGTATAGGTTTAGGTACTAAATTAATTGTAATTGCCAATAATAGAAAAACCATTAAATTTTTTGATTATGTTACTTCAGTTAGTGGACTAGAAAAGCTTAACAGAAAACATCTGCAACCAATGATGAAAAAATTCTCAGACCCAAAATTTTTACAGAGCATGATGAAAGATATGCAAAAATTTGCACCTAATGCAGACCTTGAAAGCATGAATGAAGAAGAAATAATGGAATTAATGGGAGAAGTTATGGAAAGCCCAAAAATGGTAAAAAAGTATGAAAAAATTTTAAAACCATACATCAGTAAATTTAACCGTGAGTACGATTTAGATAAATATACAGTTTTATTAATAGGAGATAAAAAAGCTAAAGTTCTAGATGAAATAAAAAATCAAGACATTGATGATTTAGTTCAAATAGTTAGAGATGGATTGTTAGAGCTTTATGAAGAAATGAGAGATCCATCATTTAAATATTTAAAAGATTGGCAATTTAAAATAGAAAAAAATCATAATCAGAACTTATATTTATATTCAAATGATAGCTTGCAATCACCATATCTTTCTTCAAGATTTTATCAGGAAATATTTCTAACCTCACATGATGATCAAATATTACTCGCAATATCTATTTGTGTAAAAAAATGTAATGGTTCAACAGACTTTTTAAATATAATAGAACCTACAAACTTATACGTGAAGTCTAGTTTTAATAATGAAGCCATTGATAGTAGTAACATATCTGAACAATTAAAAACCCTAAGTGAGCTGTATAGCTCTGGCGCTTTAACCAAGGAAGAGTTTACAAAAGCAAAAAAGAAACTTTTAAACTAAAAATTCCGCCACCAGTCCACCAAAAACTAATCTAAACGTTAATCAGCATTATAAATAAAGAGAACTTGACGAGTGTTAAGGGGCGTTCTGTTACCCGGTGCCCCAGACCGTGCTTCTATAATTAACCTAAGTTAATTATGCAGCAATAGCGTAACTTTCGTTAGCATTTAAAGTTTAGCCCTTTACGGAGGAACAATTCCGAACAAAAGAATAGCCTTTAGTCACCCGTCGATCCTATTTCACCCCCATAAGTTGAAAATGGTGGAGGTGGTGGGTACTGCCCCCACGTCCGTAATGGTTATTACGAAATTCGTTTATCGTTATAGTTGGAAACCCAACAATGCTAGTATAGATAAAAGTGATTAAAAATAAACTAAAATAATTAAATGAAAAAAATTAACAACTACAGCATACTATTTTATTTCATTATAATATCATTATCAACTAAATGGCTAATTTCTGAAATATATTTTGACCACAACATAATTATCGATGTAATTAGTAATATTAAGGATCAACAATATTTTCCAATTATAATAAGTTTGTCAAATTTAGATTTTAGTCCAACTTATTTAGACAATTTAAATGACTATAAAACAATAAGCTTCCCCCTTTATGGAATTTTACTTCATGGGTTTTTTTATTCATTTTTTGGATTTTATGCCTTTATAATTTTGGAATTTTTACTCAAAATAATTTTTTTTTTTATCATATATAAAACTTTTAAAATAGTCTTTGAAGATAAAAACAAAAGTTTAAATTTTTGTATTTTTATTATCTTATCAATTTTTATTATAAAATTTCTTGCGATTACTACTGATATAAATATCTTTCATTATTTTTATAATCCTTTGAATAATAATTTTGGAAATAGGGTGCCAAGACCATTGATAACTGGAATATTTTATTTTCTATTTTATTTTCAAATTTTTAAATTAAGGAAAAAAATTAATGTTAATATTAATTTCAAATATTTTCTTAC
>Ga0114998_10001456_pt1 | contig 18217 bp, 15 predicted proteins | sample ArcticOcean_MG_C_5_FD_87044 | JGI IMG/M metagenome (GOLD analysis project Ga0114998, IMG submission 87044) | Marine microbial communities from western Arctic Ocean - ArcticOcean_MG_CB4_138 | ecosystem: Environmental > Aquatic > Marine > Oceanic | place: Arctic Ocean: Canada Basin | collected...
CATACGTAAGGATGTCTTCCATAAGCCTTCCTTTTAATTGAGGACGACTATAATAAACAATAGCAGCCTTATCTGTAATTTTATTGGCAACTGGATAAGTAGACTTGTCCAGAGGACTGCTGTCTAGTCCTTTAAATTTTTGTGCTTGCGTTGCTGAGACACATGCAATTAATAGAATAAAAATTAATTTTTTCATTTGAGTTATTTTTTAAATTACTAGTTTGACTTAAGATATTTAAAATGGTTTAATCCTTAAATATCACAAGACATTTCAACACCACAACAAGAAGGTGATTTAATTTTACCTTCACAGTCAGGACACCTAGAAACCTGAACTTTGGTTCCGTCCTCTAAAGTTAAAAAACCATCGACTAGAGGGGTGTCGCATTTAGCACAGCTAGCGTTAACTGCCATTTCACAAGATTTACATTTGTATGTAGCCATTTTTTTTTAAAGTTAATAAGATTTATAAAATATTTAGTTCTATGCACTTAGTTTTTTTTAAAAATATTTTCATTTTATAATCTTTATATCTTAGTGTTTTTTAAATTTAGTTTACTAATATTTGAATAAACTTTCCATCCTTACAATTACACATGAGTCAAGAAGAAAATTTATTCTTTTCATTTTTAGAATCTAATCAATGGAATGCTGAGGGCAGTATTGGGAAAGAAATTACTAAAATACAAGCTGATACTTCACTTAAACATAAGGTTGAACAAGGAGTTTTGCTAAAGCCTGTTTATCATAAAGATAATCTTGATTCAAAGATTTCTTTAAACGGAAATTTCCCATCTAATTGGCTTGTAGGTCAAATTATATTTGCTAAAACTCAAGAAGGGTGTTTATCGTTTTTAAATAAAGCCTTAAAAGGCGGTGTGGATGCATTGACTTTTTTCGATAAAAATGAGATCGATCTTGTATCCCTAATTAAAGAAGTAGAATTTAAACCAAAAATAATTGAGATTATTTTTTCGGTGCCACCAAGCCGATCTTATTTAGAAAGTCTATTTTCTGTTTGTGATAAGAAAGGAACAAACCTTAGATTAAGTTTTGATCCAATTTATGCTTTAATAAAGTCTGGAAACTGGAAAAAATCAAGAGAAAACGATTTACAGGATTGGTTGAAATTTTATTTTGATTCAAATTCTAATTCTTTCAAAATTTCTGGTGCTATTTTTCAAAATGCAGGAGCAACCATTTCCGAGCAAGTTGCATTTTGTTTGGCGCAAGCCAATGAATATTTATTAATGCTCGCTGATAAAGGCACCCTGCCGGATAAGGTTTGTTTTGAAGTGTCAATTGGAGAAAATTATTTTTTTGAAATTGCAAAAATACATACACTTAGATTTATGTGGAACTTAGTTTCTAAGGAATACGGCAATGCCATTCCATGCGAAATTATCGCCCAACCTTCAAAAAGAAACTTGACGTTATTTGACTTTAATGTTAATATGTTGCGATCATCAACTGCTTCTATGGCAGCAATAATAGGTGGAGCGAACGTTGTTAATAATTCACCTTATGATGAGATTTTTAATCTACCCAATGATTTCGGAAACCGAATTGCAAGGAATCAACTATTGATTCTTAAATACGAAAGTTATTTTGATAAATTGGAGAATCCTGCAAAAGGCTCATATTTTATTGAACAATTGGTAAGTGATTTGAGTGAGAATATTTTGGAGATATTTAAAGATATAGAACGCCTGGGTGGTTTTATTAAATGTTTAGAGACAGGCTATGTTCAAGAAAGAATTTTAATTAGTGAACAGGAAGAACAAAAAACTTTTGACGAAGGATCTCGAATTCTTGTTGGGACCAATAAATATCAAAATGTAAACGAAGTTCCAATTGCTGATTTATTGTTAAAGTCAACAAATCAGACCCCAACTAATATACGCCCCATCATAGAAAAACGTTTGTCAGTGAAGAATGAATTAAAAAGAATCGAAGATGGCAAACAATAGGAAAGGATTCGATCACCTTAAAATTCCGATATTAAAGGAAGATTTAAATAAAAAAGCAGATCACTGCCATTCTGAATTTTTCTCAGGTGTCCCCCCGTTTCTTAGAGGTCCCTATGCCACAATGTATTTAAAGCGTCCTTGGACCATTCGTCAATACGCTGGATTTTCTACTGCTGAACAAAGCAATGCCTTTTATAGAAAGAACTTAGCCATGGGTCAAAAAGGCCTTTCCGTTGCGTTTGACCTACCCACCCACAGGGGTTATGACAGTGATCATCCTCGTGTTAGTGGTGATGTGGGGAAAGCCGGAGTAGCAATCGACACAGTTGAAGATATGAAGCGATTGTTTGATGGAATTCCACTCGACGAGATGTCTGTTTCATTGACCATGAATGGAGCTGTTTTACCCATTATGGCATTTTATATCGTTGCCGCGGAAGAGCAGGGGGTAAGCATAGAAAATCTTAGTGGAACCATTCAAAATGATATTCTTAAGGAATTCATGGTTCGAAACACCTATATCTATCCACCAAAACCGTCCTTACAAATCGTGTCTGACATTATGCAATTTACAAGTCAACGTATGCCAAAATACAATAGTATAAGTATTTCAGGCTATCACATGCAAGAAGCTGGAGCTACCTCTGAAATAGAATTGGCTTACACTCTCGCGAATGGAATTGAATATATTAAAACAGGATTGGCAGCAGGACTTAAAATAGACGATTTTGCACCTCGACTTTCATTTTTTTGGGGAATCGGGATGAATCATTTTACAGAAATTGCTAAAATGCGAGCGGGGAGAATGTTATGGGCTAAGATGGTGAAAAAGTTTAATCCAAAAATAAATAAATCTTTAGCCTTAAGAGCTCATTGCCAAACCAGTGGATGGAGTTTAACAGCACAAGACCCCTTTAATAATGTTGCCAGGACAAACATAGCAGCAATGGCAGCCGTGCTTGGGGGAACACAAAGCTTACACACCAATGCGTTGGATGAGGCCATCGCACTCCCCACAGATTTTTCCTCAAGAATTGCAAGAAATAATCAATTATTTTTACAAGAAGAAGCACATCTAACAAATACTGTCGACCCTTGGGGTGGGAGCGAGTTCGTTGAAAATCTAACAAATAAAATCGCAAAAGAAGCTTGGTCTCTAATTCAAGAAATTGATACTTATGGTGGCATGGCAAAGGCCATTGAGGCTGGAATTCCCAAAATGAGAATAGAACAGGCTGCTGCAATTAAACAAGCAAGAATTGATAGTGGACAAGAGCACATCATTGGTTTAAATCGCTATGAACTTGAGGAAGAAGAACATTTAGATTTTTTAGAAGTAGACAATATAAAAGTCACCAAACAACAGTTAGATAGTGTAAAGTCTGTTAAGCAAAATCGAAACGAAGCTGCAGTTCAAGAATCCTTAATTCGTTTGAAAAATGCTGCTTTTAGAAAAATGAATGAAACTGAAGTTGTTCCCGATGAGAATTTATTAGCTTTATCGATAGATGCAGCCAGAAAAAGAGCTACCCTTGGAGAAATTAGTAGTGCCATTGAAGAAGTTTTCGGAAGGTATCAAGCGAATAATCAATACTTTACGGGAGTTTATTCAAAAGAAGTGAAAGAAGATCCATTTTTTAAAGAAGCGAGAGAACTCATAGCATTTTTTGAAAATAAATTAGGTAGGAACCCTAGAATTATGATTGCTAAAATGGGGCAGGACGGTCATGACCGTGGGGCGAAAGTAATAGCCTCGGCCTATGCAGATCTTGGCTTCGATGTTGATATAGGCCCCCTTTTTCAAACCCCTCAAGAAGCTGCTAAGCAAGCAGTCGAAAATGATGTACATATCCTAGGAGTTTCGTCTTTAGCGGCGGGACACAAAACACTTGTACCCCAATTGATAAACGCACTCGCGCAATACAAAAGAGAAGATATTTCGGTAATTGTTGGTGGTGTGATACCTGTTCAAGATCACGATTTTTTAATCAAATCTGGTGTTTTGGGAATCTATGGTCCAGGAACAAAAATAAGCAAAGCTGCTATTGAGATATTAAACCTTCTATTGAAAAAGAATACTAATTGATCATACTTGTCCGAAAATTTTCTTCAATGTTTCAGTTATTCTTTCTGAAGCCTCAATGGAATTGATTTCATCATTTTGAATTTGTTTCTGAAGATTTTTTATTTCAATTTTAAGATCCGATTGATTGGTTATAAAGTCTTGAATATTATTTGCAACTAAATGGTTAAACCAAATTGAATTTTGAGATTTTCTGTTTTTAAAAAATGAATCATTTTCCATTGTAATTTTTTCAAACTCCGCGATGATGTTCCAAACCTCATTGATCCCAGTTTTTTCAATTGAAGAACAGGTTTGAGCCCTGGGATACCATCCAGAATCCCTTTTGGAAAATAGGGCAAAGTTTTTGAAGAAATTTTCTTTTTCTACTTCAGCTTCGATTTTGTTATTTTGATCTGCTTTATGAATTAATAATAAATCAATCTTTTCATAAACCCCTCTTTTAATTGCTTGTAAATCATCACCCCCTCCTACAATTTGAAGCATTATAAGGAAATCGACCATCTCGTTCACTTCAGTCTCTGATTGACCCACTCCGACTGTTTCAATAAGAATAATATCATAACCTGCCGCTTCACAAAACAACATGCTTTCTCTTGTATGTTGATTGACACCTCCCAAAAGAGTTTTGTTGGGCGAGGGTCTTATAAAGGCACTCTCTTGACGACTTAAGTGCTCCATTCTGGTTTTATCGCCCAATATGCTTCCCTGATTTTTCTGACTACTTGGATCGACAGCAAGGACTGCAACTTTTTTATTGAATTTTTCAATTAAATAAGATCCAAAGACATCAATAAATGTGCTTTTTCCAGCACCCGGAATGCCTGTGATTCCAATTCTTATTGAATTTCCTGTATGCTTTAAAAGTGATTTAAGAAGTTTTTTAGATTGAAGCTTGTGCTCGGAAAGAGAACTTTCTCTCAATGTTATCGCTCTGCTGAGTGTCGCTCGTTCTCCCGAAAGAATCCCTTTTATATATTGATTCAGATCGAAATTTTGTTTTTCCGAACTCATTATTACTTAATTTCTTCGCACAACTCAATCAAAACTCCGTTGGTGGCTTTAGGATGAAGGAAAACAACCATCTTATTATCCGCTCCTTTTTTAGGAGTCTCATCAATAGGAACAAACCCCTCGGATTTAAGTCTTTCAACTTCTGATTTTATATTGGCTACTTCAAATGCAATATGGTGTAATCCCTCTCCTTTTTTTTCTAAAAAGCTTTCGATAGGACTTTGTTCTCCTAAGGAAGCTATCAACTCTATTTTTTGATCTTCAGTTTTGAAAAATGAAGTTTTCACGCCTTGGTCTTTAACTTCTTCGATTTTGTAGCAAGGGGTATTTAATAACTTCTCAAAAAGTAGATTAGACTTTTCAATGTCTTTAACTGCAATCCCAATATGATCGATATTTTTCATCGCCACAATTTAAGACTAAATTTTCACTTCATCTCAACTGTGTGCAATCTCGACTAAAGTATTTTGAGTTTTGTTTCATTAAAAAAAATCAATCTACGCTTTAATCTTTAATTCATAATAGAAATTAATTTTTCTGCATATCGATCTCCCATGATTTTGAGTCCTTCGTTGTCAAAGTGAGTACCGTCTTGGGTTTTTGTCCCTTCTGACTTGACAGATCCTGCGTTTGAAACTTCGGTTTCAAGCCTCGCCAACATAGATTTGAATCGAATGTTTTTAGGAGTATCCTTATTGAGTTCCCCGGCAATAAAAATCAATTTATTATTCTCTAAATCTTTTCTTAATTGATGAATAATTGACTTTAATTTCTCAAAATAACCGTCGTAATCTATATCGGTATCATAATTAAGGTTTCCCTCTCCTTGATGCCATAAAACGGCTCTGAATTTACCCCCTCCTTTCATAGCATCAAGACTTCTTCTTACGGCTTCTTTGTAATAGAATGTTCCAGGTACCCAAGCCTGGATTTTAGTTCCACCTCTTGCGTTTACTACTAAACCTATTGGGTTTAATATGTTGGCTTCGGTGATTTTTTTCGCAAAAGTATAACCGAGATTTAATTTTTGCATCCTTGCTATTTTTCTAATCGAAGAATGAATGTTTAATGGGTTTTTAAGCGGTATCCAATGATTTATGCTGTCATATAGAAACGCTCCTTCGATTACTTTATCATCTTCTGGAAGTAAAGGGGCTCTGCCAGCCATATTGGATTGTCCGATTAGGAGAAATAGATCCTTTGGACTCTGATTGTTTTGTGCCACTGACTTTATGCAAAAATTAAATATAAAAGTAACAATTAATAATAATCGGATCATTTTTATTTTAAATATTGTGTTTTACCCTCCTTTTTATTTAATTCAAAGTTATCGAATAATTTTCCAGAAGCTGTGTAAGATTTATAAAACAGCTTATTGTCATCGATTGTTATGACCTGAAATAATTGAAGGTATTGGCCTTTTTTGTTTTTGATAGCACCATACTTATCCCATCCTTCAGAGCTTAATTTATACATTTTTCCTCCGCTTACAGAAACAACATAAACTGGTCCTTTAAGATATTCACTTTTTAATTCTTTAGTATAAACAGCTCCTCTTGTGTATGCATGATCGTGTCCCTGAAGTGCTAGATCAACATTATATTCTTCAAATAGGGGTTTCCAGTACTTGATAATTTCTTCGTTACCCTCTTTTCTTGATGCTGAAAAAGCAGGGTGATGATAAGTTACTACTATCCATTTTTTATTATTTTGTGCTAAAACATTCTTTAGCCATTTGCTCTGTAGTTTAATTTCTAAGTTACTATTTAATGCAATTACCTTTAAGTCTGGATAATCAATAAAATAGCAGGTTTTTTTAAGTTTTTTAGGGCCGTTTTCAGGAAATGAAAATTGGCGTTGCCATTGCATCGATAAAAACTGCTTTTCTCCAAAAACATTACGACCTTTTATATAAGGACTGTATTCATGATTTCCTGGGATAGCGATTGTTGGTATTTCACTATGTATAAACCCCCCAGCGTCAAACCAGTCATTCCATTCTGTTTCGCTATGTGCATAATTTACCAAGTCTCCCGCGTGGATGACAAACTTGGCTTCTGGCATAGTCTTAAAAGCAGTTCGGATTAGTCTTGACCATAATTCTAAAATATAATTCTGTGCATCTCCTACATAAATAAAAGAATACGGTTCTTTTTTTGGATTACCAGCTGTTTTAAATTGAAACCATTCACTCTTGAATAAATCGTTTCCAACACGATAGGCGTATAGTGTGTTAGGTTTTAGATCTTTAATTGTTATTCCATAAAAAGAAGACTCAAAACCATCATCCAGATTTATAGAAGTATCATAGTTGATTTTTTCAGCTTTAATACGCTGACTTCTAGTTGCGAAATAAGGGGTGCCATATGATACCGCAATCTCTACATAGCCAATTTTATCAGTGGGACTTGTTCTCCAATTAATTCCAATAGCTGTTGTGGGATCCTCAGCAACACTCAATACAACATGGTCAGGATAGACATCCGGTTGTGCCCATGTTTTGACTATTTTACTTAGATCTTTTGGCTTCTTTTCATTTTGACTAAATGAAAAAGTGTAGAAAAGTAGTGCGAAGAATAATAAAGCACCTTTGATGTTCTTTTTCTTTATAATTTCTTTATTTAATTTTTGCAATTGAGATGTCTTTAAACCAAATTTCCATTTCCCTATTCGGGTGTAATTGAATTCCTACAGGACCATTCAGATTGGCGTTTTCTAAATCGTAATCCATCACATGTTCTCCGTTTATCCAAACTTTATAGTTATTATCAATTGCTTGCGCCTCAATGGTGTTCCAACCATTTATTTTAAGAACTGAAGCAGCAGCAGTTGCTTCTTTTGGATAGCCTTTTTTTGGTACGTAGGGCGAGCCAGTCATGTCCCTTTTCAGAGATCCAGAAATACCGATTTGTATTTGTGGATTCAAATGATTGTCTCCTCTCATAAAAATACCAGAGTCAATTGTGCCGCCAATAAATTTAAATTTTAAGCGAACTTTGTAATTTTTGAATTCTTTTTCAGTCCACAAGATAGTACCTTTTTTATTGAGACCACTTTTTGCTTTAATTACTTTGTCTTCTATTTTCCACCAAATGTTACCTTCAGGTAAGACCCATTTTGAAAAATTTCTACCGTTAAAATATTTTTTATAAGGAGGTTTGTTTTTGCTTTCAAATTTAACATTCGTTACAGGTATGGTTATTTCAACATCAGGCGCTCCAGTTTGTTTTGCAAAAGATAGATTGAAAACGAGTAACAAAGACAACAAATAATTTTTTATAAAATTGATAGAATTCATTATGGGCTACTTTTATATTATTTATAAGTAAATCCATTGATATCCTCTGTACTTAAAACACTTCCATTGTGAATTAACATTCTGTAATAAAATGTTACAGATTTATCTTTTTTAAGTGAAAAATTGAGTTTTTCCTTTCCTTTTGAAAACACCTCTTGCCCTAATGGATTCGCGGCGAATAGACCGTAATCTCGAGCATGCCAGTAGGTTGGATAACCCACGTTTTTAGGATTATCAATGATCGTAATAGAAACTGGCTCATCCTCCATGGTGCTGTAAAGCTTAACCCATTTGGCTCTTGTTCCCCAAACGTCTTTTCCTTCCACACCTTCGCTACTGATGTAATTTCCATTCACGCCAGTGTTGTCCAAAACAGCAACCTTCGTTGGAATACCCTGAGCATCAACGTATTTGGCAGGTTTTTTTGAAGGAAGCTCCATCGCTCTTGTTACTCGAACACCAAAAACACCTTCCTTGTTGTCTTTAAAAGAAACATCGATTAGGGCTTTTATTTTCGTAATTCTGTCTACAATACGTGTGTTTCCTTTTTGAGAAAATTTAAAAGTAGTTTCTTCGGTTAAAAGCGACTCTCCTGTCGTTGAATCCCATCTACTTTTGGTGGATATACTTCCGTCTTTTTGATTGAGATCGATTAAACCAACATGAACGATCTTTCCGTATTTGTGTAATTTCTCCTTCGCAATCGCATCCGAGTTGTTCCAAAAATCCAAGCCATTGACATCACCATAGTTAAACCAATGCCCCATGTGGTGGGGATGATCGATTCTTTCACCCGTTTTAGGTTCAATAGGGAAACCTCTCGTAAGCGATTTGCCACTTGAGGTTTTTAAAGGAAAAAGAACTGGCTTTGGTAATTCAGCTTGGTACATATAATTGGTAAACAAAGACCCATTTAGGTGCACTTCGACTTTCTTATTCAAAGTATCGTTAATGAAAACTACCGCAACAGGATCTACTGCGGTGGTTTTGGGTTTTTCTCCGCAAGCACTCATCGTAATTGCGAAAATTAAAATTAATAAATATGTTTTGACCATTGTTTCATTTTAATATTTAAACACTTTTCCGCCCGCTAAAACTTCTTGATTCTTTTCGTCAAAAGTAGCCTTAAGACCTGTTCTCAAGGAAGCTGTAGTCATGATGTTTGCAATCGAATGGTTATATCCTGCTTTTACAGGAGCATTTGTAGTTTCTCTGCTTCTCAAGCATTCTAACCAGTTTAACATGTGATTAGAAGTAGTGTTGTCTACACCGGTGTTGGCAGAAGTAACAACCTTAGCTTCAAGATCACTCAAAGAGAAGCTATCCAATTGATTTGGCTTCATGTTCATCGCCTTTGAATAACGTTCATTTAATCCTCCGTTAGGAGTCACTTTATTTGTTTTTAAGTTCAACTCACCACCATTTGAGTAATAAATTTCTTTAGTCCCTCCAGCAGAGTTTGTAAATCTTGAAGAGTAAACTACCTGAAATCCATTGGTAGGATCGTTTAGTGGTCCATAATCAAACACAGCAGTCATGGTGTCAAAATTACTGCGACCATCTTTCCATAAATAAATACCGCCATTTGCAGCGACACTTCTAGGGTGGTCAAGACCAGAGAACCAGTGTACCGTATCAATTTGATGCGCCATCCATTGTCCAGGAATTCCTGAAGAAAAGGGCCAGAACAATCGATACTCTAAATATTTTCTCGGATCCCATTTTTCGTAGGGACGATTCATTAAGTATCTTTTCCAGTCGGTATCAGATTCTCTAATATCACTTACTTGATTTGGATAGACCCTCCATCGACCAGGTTGGTTAACATTCCATGACATTTCTACCATCACGATGTCTCCAAACGCTCCAGATTTGACGTATTTATCAGCTGCATGATAGTTCTTTCCACTTCTTCTTTGAGAACCAACTTGTAAAACTATACCAGCTTCATTCACTGCTTTGAGACCAATTCTTGCATCATCCATGGTTTCAGCAAATGGTTTTTCAACATAAACATCTTTTTTTGCATTGGCCGCTTGAACAGTATGCAAAGCATGTTGAAAATCTGCTGTAGAGATGATCACTGCATCAATCTCATTCTTGTCATACATCTCTTCGTTGTTTCTCCAAGTTGTGATGTTATCTCCTGTAAGTTTCCCGATATATTCTTTTCCTTCCGTTCTTCGTCTGTTCCAAATGTCAGAAACACCAACAATTTGACAGTTTTGTTTTTTGGAGTGATTAAGGAATGCTGGAATCAAAGAACCCTTGACACGATTTGAAAACCCGACGACACCTAGGTTGATTCGATCGTTTGATCCGATAATTCGATTATAGCTTTTTGCGCTCATTGAACTTGTAGCAGCACTGACGCCGCTAACTCCTGTAATTACACCAGCAGATGCTAAGGAGGCTCCTTTAATAAATTTTCTTCGGTTTAAATCCATTTTATGTCTCGTTTTATTATTTTTTAGTGTGCGTGCACGAAATATAGTTATTAATCAAAAATATGAAAAAATATTAATTGTTGTATGATTAATAAGTTTTTTAATTAAATGATTTAAAATATAATCTTGATGCATTTTTTGTTGAAAAAGTTTAAAACAGCTAATATTAAATAATTAATAAAGCTTATTTTACGTTGAAGCTTGTTTTGTTCAGGCAGTTCAAAGCGTGATTTACTACCCGAACGACATACTTGTTGGGATCTGATTCTTTTTGCTTTTGAATTATATTTTCCATAGCAGCAGCAACAAAACTAAAATCATCTACGACCAGAGCTGATTGCAGTCTTGTCCATTCATTTTTGGATTTAAAACCATTTTTTATTGGGGCTAAGAGATCCTGCGATTCATTTTCGTGGTTGAGCAGCGCAGCAGCAGCCGCAATTGCTACATTGATGTTTTGATCTCGCAACATTAATTTTAATTTCTTAATTAATTTTGAATCAGGTTTAGAATGAAGGTTGGAAATCCCATTGGCAGCCCAGTACCTAACGGCTTCATTCTCATGAGCTAATCCTTTATTTAGTTCTTCCTCGTCATTTGATGAGGACATTAATAATAACTCTTTATAATATGTAGAGTCTTTTCTCAATATGTCATAAATCGAGGCATTGTGTCTCACTTCCCAATCTCTTAAAATGGGTTCTGGAATCAATCCAACATCCAGAACGTCAAACATCCATTGCTCATGAACTCCTCTGAGTTTTAACAATTCCTTTTTGTATTTTTGGTTTAAAGCCAAGTCATTAAATTCATCGGGATCATTTTCTAGATCGAAAAGGGATTCCTTTGGTTTTTTTGTTGCAACAAGTTGCATTGCTTCTGAAGACAGTGTTCCTGCTTTTTCAGCAATCCTTAACTCGGTCATAAGAGGGCCGCTCTCGGGGGTATTCATAAATTGAATAAAAGGCTTATTGGGTTCATAGTAACGAATGTACTTGTACTTTTTCGTTCTCACTCCTCTTTGCATATCATAGCGCTCATCCATTCTTCCTCTTCCAATGAATACGTATGCTTTCTCTGCCTTTAATTGTTTTCCTAAAAAAGCTTGTCCCTGCATGTTTCTAGGAATCGTAATATTTGCCAAATTAAGTACTGTAGGTGCTAAATCAACAAAACTGATCAATCGATCTTGTTCCTTTCCAGGAGCAGTAGGGTAGAGGTATTTAAAGGCTTCGGGGATGTAAACAATAAAAGGGACTTTCACTCCAGTATCAAACAACCAACGTTTGTGTCGGGGTAATCCCGTTCCATGATCTGAATAAAAAAATACAATTGTATTTTCACTTAACCCATTTTGTTTAAGTTCTTCCAATAAGCCTCCCACAACGCGATCCATTTCTGAAATGTTATCATAATGTCGTGCCAATAATTCCCGAACCACAGGAGTGTCTGGAAAGTAGGGGGGGACTGTCACATCTTTTGCATTTATTCGTAAATCTTCTGGAAGATTTTTTGTTTTTAAATTGTGTTTTACCTCATTGTTAATACAACTTTCATGGGTCAATGTAAGATTGAAAATCGCAAAAAAAGGTGTTTCAGGAGAAGGTCTGTTTTTCCAATGGGCACTGGTACTAGATTCATCCCAAATGTTTCTTTTAAGATCTAGGTTGTAATCTTCTTTGACATTATTTGTGCAGTAATACCCGTATTTTCTTAATATTTCGGGATAAAGCAAAACATTTTTTGGCAGTTTCCCCATAGTCCTCATGTCTGCACCTCCTGTTGAAGTTGGGTACATTCCTGTAATAATTGAATTTCGAGCCGGTGCACAAACCGGTGCTGTGGCAATTGCATTCGTATATCTAAACCCCTTCTTGGCCAATTCGTCTAAAACTGGAGTTTTTGCAAGCTTGTCTCCATAACATCCTAAATCAGGACTTATGTCTTCAATACTAATCCACAGAATATTGGGTTGTTTTGTATTTACGGATTGTCCACTGACCGCAGTACATATTAAAAAAATAAATCCCCAGTATTTAATTTTATTAATCATTAAAAATGTCTTTTTGATTTAATATCTATAAAATCAGCTATGAATCTCAATTAACACCATCTATCTTATCCATAAAAATATTTTCACTTTTTGGTACAAATAAAGGATAGACTTCGGATTCACTATGATCAGTTTTATTAGTTTATTTTTTTGTTTCAGCCATCCATTTGAGGTGCAGCTTCTTTAATTCTTTTTCTAATGCTGGATTTTTTGCAATAACATTATTTTGTTCAATTGGATCATTTTTTAAATCATACAGCTCCCAAACATTATCATAAGCGACCAGCTTCCAATCTCCTTTTCTTATAGCTTTTCCTTTGGTCCATTCCCAATATATAGCTCGCGTGTTGGCATCGGTTTTTTGATTTGTTAGCGCTTTTAAAAAACTAATTCCTGGGCTTGGAATGATTTCTTCTCCTTTGTAATTGCTTGGATAATCAATCCCAAGTAGTTCTGAAAATGTTGTCATAAAATCAATAAAATGAACCGGGGTATGAACCACCCGGTTTGAAGCTTTAATTTTTTCTGGCCAATAAGCAATTAAAGGAGTTTTAATCCCCCCTTCATGACTCCAGTTTTTGAAAAACTTATAAGGCGTATTTGAAACATTGGCCCAATTTTTACCTAAAGATTTCCAGTTGGTCGCCGCCCCTATTTCTCCGGTTCCTCCGGGTACGTTTACGACTTCTCCAGATGCACCATTGTCCGAGGTGAAAAGTATTAAGGTGTTTTCGAGAGTTCCGTGTTCTTTTAATTTATCAGTTAACCGTCCAATATTCTGATCGATTCGATCTATCATTGCAGCATAAACAGCCATGGTGCGGCTTTCTTCTTTTCTTTTTTCCTCTGATAGTGTTGACCATTTTTTGTGATAGGCGATTGACAGCTTACTGTTTTTTGGTAAGATCCCTGAATCTAGCTGTTTTTGAAATCTAGCTTTCCGAATGGCTGCATAACCATCATTATATTTGTCCTCATACTTCTTTATGTCCTCTGGCCATGCCATCAGTGGATCGTGCGGCGCAGTGAAGGATAGGTACAAAAAGAAAGGTTGTTCTGCTCCGATTTCATTAATCCAACCCAACGCATAGTCTGTAAAAGTGTCCGTTGTATAAAAGTTTTTTGATTCAGGGGTGTAAGGGGTGAAAATTTCCCCTTCAATGGCCCAGCTTCTTGTTTTTCCAACTTTATGGGCGGGAGTCACTTCGCTTTCTCTTTGTTTACCCGGATTAAAATGATTTGAAGCTCCATCCAACAAGCCGCTGTAATGATCAAATCCACGATCAATTGGGTTTTCTGTGCTGTGATGCTTTCCAGACCATAAGGTGGTATACCCCGCAGATTTGAACAATTCTCCTAGGGTAATGGCATTTCGCATGGGTTGCCTAAAATCTTTATTATATCCTGTTTGTTGTGAATAAAGACCAGTAAGAATACAAGCGCGTGAAGGGAAACATTTCGAGGTGTTGTAAGCATTTGAAAAGCGAACGCCTTCCGCTGCCAAACGATCGATGTTAGGTGTGTTTATTTCGCTTCCATAAGCTCCTAAATCGGAAAAACCCATGTCATCTACGATTACTAAGATAACATTGGGTTTAGATTTTTTTTGGTCTTTATTTTGACAGTTTACAAAAAATCCAAAAAGAATTAATGCTGTTGTTTTTAATTTAAAATTCACGAATTTTTATATTTTTAAAAGATACGGTATTCCCATGATCTTGAAGGAGAATACGACCTTCAGTTGCCCTTCCAAAGTTTTCATATTTGGAATATTTGCTGTAATATACTAAGTATTTAAACATTTGAGAATAACGATCATACTCAACAATTTTCATGTTGTTAAGCCAGTGCTCTACTTTTCCTCCGTTGACAACCACTTTCGCCCTGTTCCATCCATTTGGTTTCACACCTCTTCTTTGGTCTCGTGGTTCTTGAAGGCTTTCGGATCTGATGAGGTCGTATAAAGAACCCAAAGTTCGATTTGATTTTATTCCTTTTTTTGCATCAGGATGAAGGTTGTCATCTAAAATTTGAAACTCACAACCTATTGATGAGCCCACTCCTTGATTGAGCGAAGTGTCAACAAAATATTTAATTCCACTATTCGCACCAGGTGTAAACATAAAGTCAACTTCCAGCTCAAAGTTGCTGAATTTGTCGATTGTAACAATGTCGCCCCCATTTCTTGCTTCGCCACCACCTGATTCAAGTACGGTCAAGATTCCGTCTTCCATGACCCAACCTTTTTCTGGAAAACCAGATTTTTTAGCACTTTTCCAACCATTACTGGTTTTTCCATCCCAAAGTAATCTCCATCCTTTTCTAACTTGATCTTCGGTAAGAGTGTTTTTTAAATAACTGATATCATTGGCATTCACCTTTGTTGGTGTTTGATGTTTTTTAACACCCTCAGTAGCGATTCTAATGTTTCTCCACTTCACTTTTTTCCCGACTTGATCCGCTGAGCTAATGGAGTGTAATTGGAGTGCAATAAAACCTTCAGCATCCATATCATCAATAAGGTTGGCACACTGAACACCATTAATAAATGTTTGTATTTTGTTGCCCACAGCTTCTATTCTGATCTTATTCCAATGTCCATTTTTAAAAGCAGCACTTCCTTTTCTGTTTTCTGTTAATGGATAAATCCAACCTCTTCTAGATTGGTCATAAATCCCTCCTGACCAAGCGCGAACTGGCTCGGTGTCAAATTCACACTGATAACCATAAACACCTTTTTCTCCAGCATGACTTCTAAATTGTATACCAGAGTTTAATCCTGGAGTAGCATACATCTCTGCCTCAAAAATGAAATCTCCATATTTTTTTTTAGTTGCTAAATAGGTACTTTTTGATCCCAATAAGGTAGTAGCAACAATCGTATTATTAATTACTTCAAAATTTGCGGAACCTTGTTTAATTTCCCATCCTTTTAAGTTTTTCCCATTAAAGGGGGAGGTCCAATTTGTTTGAGCAATTGATGAAATACAAAAGAAAACACTTAAGGTTGTTGTTAAAAGCGTTTTAAAAAAAATATTTTTGAATACCATTTTGTTTTTATTTAGTTTTGAATGATTTTTGTAGTGTACGTACACGATAAAACTAATCATTTTTATTAATCTAACCATACATATAAGTAGAATGAATAAAAAAAATAGCTTAATTGAATATCTGCTTCGTTTTGTGGTAGCTTCAATTTTTATTTCTCATGGAATCATAGCTTATTTGGGGAAAGAACAATGGGTTGAATACCTCTCTTTTATTACTCAAAATGAGACCGAAGCCTACCTTATAATGAAAATCATTGGGGTACTCGATATTTCTTTGGGTTTGACTGTTGTTTTTTATCCAATTCCCATTGTTTTGTTATGGTGTACTTTTTGGGGGTTCTTGACTGCCGCAATGCGACCAATTTATGGGGAATCATTTTTGGAGTTTTTTGAGCGTGCTGGAAATTGGATCACTCCCTTAGTTTTATACCTCGAAATTAAAAGACTAAAAAAATAGTTTATAAATTTAATTTTAAAGAATAACATTTAAATGAGATCAGTTACCCTTACAATATTACTTTTTATCGTCACTTTTACTTTTGGTCAAAATGCTAATAAAAGTGCTCGCCCAAATATTGTTTTTATCATGGCCGATGATCATACAAGTCAAGCTTGGGGACTTTATGGTGGTGTGCTTCAGGATTATGTGATAAATAAAAACATAAAGAGATTGGCGAATGAAGGGGCATTGCTTGAAAATGCTTTCTGTACTAATTCCATTTGTGTTCCCAGCAGGGCCACAATACTAACCGGTCAGTACAGTCACCAAAATCAGGTATATACCTTAAGCGATAAACTTGATCCCAATCGAAATAATGTAGCAAAAATATTGAGCAACTCGGGCTATCAAACTGCAATAATAGGGAAGTGGCATTTAAAGTCAAAACCCTCTGGCTTTGATTACTTTAAAGTCCTTCCTGGACAGGGAAAATACCAAGATCCAATACTGAAAACAGCAGAGAACTGGGAAGATGGGAAAAAAGGAGGCTCGGTTTACCAAGGGTTTTCAACAGACGTTATCACTGATGCTTCTCTTGAATGGTTGAATAAAAGAGATAAAACCCAACCTTTTATGTTGATGACTCATTTTAAGGCAACTCACGAACCCTTTGATTATCCAGAGCGGTATAAAAACCTTTTTAATGACATTAGCATCCCAGAACCTAGTTCACTACTTGAGTTTGGCCCTCAAGAATCAGGTAGGGCTTTTAAAGGACAGGTGCTGGAAACACTTGCCGGTCGATGGGAAAAAGCTTCTGTTAACAACACCAAAGCGTGGAACTATCCTGGACTCCCTTTCGATGTAAATGGTTTAGGCGCTGTAGAATCACGAAAGAAAACCTACCAAAAACTGGTGAAAGATTTCTTAAAATGTGCAGCAGCCATTGACGATAATATTGGTAGGGTGTTAGATTATTTGGACGAAAATGGATTGGCAGAAAATACCGTAGTGATTTATACATCTGATCAGGGTTACTTTTTGGGCGAACATGGTTTCTTTGACAAACGCATGTTTCTTGAAGAATCCCTCAGAATGCCATTCGTAATTAGATATCCTAAAGAAATTCCAGCCAATAAAAAGGTGAACGATATTGTTTTAAATGTTGATTTTTCTTCACTGATTTTAGATTATGCAGGTTTGCCAATGCCTTCTGACTTTCAAGGAAAAAGTTTTCGTAAAAACTTAATTAAGAAAAGCACAAAGGATTGGAGAAAAAGCATGTACTATAGATATTATGCACACTCCTTGGATCGGCCAGCTCATTTTGGAATCCGTAATGAACGATACAAGTTGATTTTTTATTATGGACATTCCTTGGGATATAATGGTGCTTATACGAATGAAACAACGCCTCCCAAATGGGAGTTTTATGATTTAAAGAAAGATCCGAAAGAGTTAAAGAATGAGTATAGTAATTTTAAAAACCGTAGTGTGATTTCTGCCCTTAAATCAGAATTAACTTTCTTGCGATTACAAACGGGAGATTCTCAAAAAGACCCTGCCGAACTTATAGAAATCATTAAAAATAATTGGAATTAATTTTAATATACAATTACTTTTTAATCCCAAGTTTAATGTGTTATTTTTAAATAATTGTGCACTTACACGAATTTCATAATTTTTGATTTTGCAATTAAACCATTTGTTATGCTATATGTCAAAATTAAAATTTTGTTTAATGAAACCAGATGTCATCAATATCCACATTGGAAAAAAAATATTTTTAATAATCGCTTTTGTTTGTTTTTTCAAAGGATTCTCTCAAAAAAAAAAACGACCAAATTTTATTGTTATATTAAC
>Ga0114998_10001464_pt1 | contig 18192 bp, 16 predicted proteins | sample ArcticOcean_MG_C_5_FD_87044 | JGI IMG/M metagenome (GOLD analysis project Ga0114998, IMG submission 87044) | Marine microbial communities from western Arctic Ocean - ArcticOcean_MG_CB4_138 | ecosystem: Environmental > Aquatic > Marine > Oceanic | place: Arctic Ocean: Canada Basin | collected...
ACTTGGTGATGCCAAATCAACAGGAGATATGGGCAAAGGATTTGCTGGCACCCTGACTGAGCGTGAGATCGTCTGGTTGATGGAAAAAGAATACGCTTGCACAGCGCAGGATGTGGTTTGGCGACGCTCACGCTTGGGGCTTCGGATGAGCAAGGCTGAAGTTGCCGAGCTTGAGGTTTGGATGAAAGTTGCGCGCAGAGGATAGGATACTTCCAACTAGCCAAACAATCTGAAATGAGTGTCACAAAACTTTGTCCATTATGCCTATTTATACTATTGATTTCATCAGATTTTTCAAAAATGTGTTCCACAAATTTGATTAGAGCTTGATTGCTATTTTTCAATTCAATATAGTTAACATGTTAAATGAAAAAGTGAGTGGAAACATGCCAAACCAAAATCAATATATGCACCAATCTATTGCGCAAGCAGTTAGTGATCATGAAATTGATACCATTTTTGGGTTAGTTGGTGACGCCAATCTTTTCATTGTAAACCATTTTGTCAGTGAGTGTGGGGGTACACTCGTTCCTGCGGCGCATGAAGGAGGCACTGTTCTAATGGCGCAGGCCTACACTCAAGTTACAAAGCAAGTTGGTGTTGCGACAGTAACGCAAGGACCGGGTTTAACTAATTGCGTAACTGCGTTGAGAGAAGGAGTAGTCGCCCGTCGCCCAATGATACTTTTGTGTGGCGATACTCCAGTAACGGCCTCCTTTCATCCGCAAAATATTGATCAACGTGAAGTGGTTAAGGCAACTGGCGCAGGATTTGAACAAGTTCAGTCCCCCGACACTGCATCACGTGATGTTGCAAGAGCAATTTATCGTGCGCGCATGGAAAAGCGCCCAATTGTTGTGAACATTCCTTCTGACTATATGTGGGCTGAAATCGTACATAAAAAGGTTGTTTTTTCGTTTAATGAATCGCCAACAGTAATCACTGAGGGATCGGTACACGAAGAGGCCATTGGTATGATTATTTCAGCTAAGCGGCCATTAATTTTAGCAGGAGCGGGAGCGGTTACTGCTAAAGATAAACTGATTGCTCTCGCCGAAAGGATGGAGGCGCCTCTTGCAACTACACTAAAAGGTACGGGTCTCTTTGCTGGCCACCCAAACAATATTGGTTATTTTGGCACGCTCAGTACTGCTGAAGCCTATGATGTAATGGGGGCTGCTGATTGTGTGATCGTCTTTGGTGCTTGGATGCACTTCTTCACAACGGATAAAGGAGAACTTCTTAAGGGAAAGCGTGTTATTCAGATCAATAATAATGCGTCTGACATTGGTACTTTTTACCAGCCTGATGCTGTCTTGATTGCTGATGCAGGCAAGACTGCTGAGAATATTCTCTATTGGCTAGATGAGGCAGAAGTCTCTCCATCAGGATTTTCCAAAGAATTACCATCTCATGATATCTCAAAGTATCCAAAAGGTGATCCAAAAAACTCTGTTGATGGCTTTATAAACTTTGAATACGCTTTGGATCGATTGAACGAAACACTCCCTGAAAATCGGATTATGCTGACTGATGGAGGTCGCTATATTACCGAGGTTTGGTGTCGTGTGAATGTACCAGACCCTAACAGCTTTCACATGAGTGACAACTTTGCTGCCATTGGCCAGGGAATGCAGCAGGCAATTGGTGCTGCGTATGGTGACCCAACACGGCCTGTTGTTCTTTTTACAGGAGACGGGGGGTTCATGATGGGTGGACTGAATGAGTTTAACACTGCTGTCCGCACAAACTGTAATTTGATTGTAATTATCTGTAACGACTCTGCTTATGGGGCTGAACATATTCAAATGTTGGACCGAAAAATGGATCCCTCCCTTACAGAGTTTAACTGGCCAAGTTTTGCAGAAGTTGCGAAGTCTCTTGGTGGAGAAGGTGTTGAAGTAACTTCTCCCAAAGAATTAGAAGTCGCGATCGAAGCTATTCACGCACGAAAGGGTCCAATAATCGTAGAGCTTAAATTGGATTCAAATAACGTACCACGCATGCGTTTGTAAAAACGCGTTCTGGACCATCTTTACGCCCGATGTAAGCGTTAAGTGAATGTTTAATTCTCAAAACTACTTATTAAAATTAGTACATTAAAGACGGTAGGAACAATGAGAGGGCAGGGATCGTAGTTAATAATAGCAGCCTAATGATATCTGCCACCCAAAAGGGTGTTACGCCTTTAAAGATAGTTGACACTGAAACATCTTTAACAACCCCTTTAAGAACAAATACATTTAAGCCAATTGGTGGTGTTATTAAACTGATTTCAGTTACTACCACGACTAAAATTCCAAACCAGATAAGATCAAAACCTAATTGCTGCACTAAAGGAGCGAATATGGGAACAGTTAAAAGTATCATTGACATAGACTCAAATACACAACCCAAAAGGAGATAAATTAATAGAATAATAAATATTACTGCAATTCCTGATAGCTCAAATGAGTTAATAATACCCATTAATACGTCGGGCAAACCGGCTCGGTTTAAAAAATTTGAAAACATAGAGGCACCAAAAAGTAGCGCAAATAATTTTGCTGCTAATAGTGCTGCCTCTCGGCCCACTTCCATCAGAATTTTGCTGCTCAAGGCGCCCTTGAAATAAGTAATTAATAAGGCGCCTGCCGCCCCCATTCCGGCAGCTTCAGTAGCAGAAAATAATCCTATATAGATACCGCCAATAACAAATATGAAAAGAGTTAAGGTGGTCCAAACATCTTTAAGTGCCACAAGCCTTTCTTTCCAATTCGTGCGTTCACCAGCGGGCCCCAGTGTCGCATCTCTGGTTACTACAAACTTTACGGCCAAAGTATAAAATAAGATCCCAATAAAGCCTGGTATGAAGCCAGCCATAAACAATTTTCCAATTGATTGCTCTGTCAGCAGGCCGTAAATAACTAAAATCACACTTGGTGGAATTAGAATTCCCAAAGTTCCTCCAGCGGCTATTGATGCAGTAGCTAAAGAGTCCGCATATTTGTATCGTCGCATCTCAGGCATTGCCACTTTTGACATGGTTGCAGCCGTTGCGATTGAAGACCCTGAAATTGCGGAAAACATTCCACAGGCGACAACTGTAGACATAGCTAGTCCACCTTTTTTATCACCCAGAAATGCATATGCTGCCCGATAAAGCTGCTTGGCCATTCCACCTTTTTCAACCAGCAATCCCATTAAAATAAAAAGTGGCAAAACGGATAAAGAGTATGATTGCCCTAAATCCATGACGAGACGGCCTAAGTTTGAGACGGAGGCTCTATATCCTGAGATTTCGCCAAACCCAATTACGCCAACTAAACCCATGGCTAAAGCTAATGGGAGCCGCAAAAATGCTAAAATTAAAATTGCGGCAAAGCCAATGAGAGAAATTGATAGTGGATCCATTAGTTAGCCTGTACTGATGCTTCGGCGCTTAAGCCTGGTTTTAAAACCACTAAGAGCAGTCGAAGTCCTATTAAAAGTGAAGTAAAAAATAACGATAAAGCTATAAAGGTTTCAACAACAAATCTTGGCGCAAAATCACTTGTTCCATAAGAAATAAATGACGGCATTAAAATATACTCGTAAGTGTCACCATCTTCCAAGGACCGCATGGCATAAAACATTGTTTTATCTGCAACTATCCAGAGACTATATGCAGAAATAGTTAAAAAGATGATACTTAAAATCCAGCCTAAATAACCTTTTTGAAATATTGGAAATAAATCCACGACAATGTGTTCATGTCGAAAAAACATTACCGGTAGGGACAAAAATATGACACCAGCCATACTTACTTGTACTATTTCGGATCCACCATAGAGCGGAGCATTTAAAAAATAACGCCCAACTACATCGATACAGGTGACCAGCACCATTCCAAATAATACCAATGCAGCTAAGCTTGAAATAAAACGACTAACCCAAAGGGCTAGCCGTTCTAATGTGTTTATAAATAAAATCATAGTTATTGATATAACCTTAATTTCCAGATTCTATGCCTACTTGCTCTATGAAGTAAGCAAGAGCCGCTGCACCATCAACACCTTTTGAAGTAACCTTTTCCAAAACGTCTGTAGTTACACCTGCGGTAGCATTTTTGTAGTAAGCCCGCTCGGCCTCACTTGCGATAGTCAATTCATGACCGGATGCTGCAGCTGCAGCTGCTCCAACACTATCAGCGTCGTCCCAGAACCAACCGACTGTCCGTGCTAAGTTCACGCCACGCATATCATCGACACAACCACGTTGTTTTGCGTCTAGGTCATTGTAAGTGTCGCTGTTCATAATTAGCCCAAATGCGGTAGTATACATACCATCTGGATTTTGTAGGGAGAATTTAGCGAGCTCTGCAATTTTAAACGCGTGCATTGTTTCGAATGGGAAGAAAACACCATCTGCTACACCGCCAGAAATTATCTCATAAACCTTAGGCGCTGGTGCACCTACGCCAGCAACTCCTAATGCTGTTCCGATGGCATTGGCAACGCCACCACCAATACGCATTTTAACACCTTCCAACTCTTTGTAGGAAGTAACTTTATTCACAGTATTAGCCATACCGGGTCCGTGAGTGTAATTTGCTAATATTTCAACACCTTTTGCTTCACCTGCAGATGCAAAAAATTTCTCATGCGTTTTTTGGAAAGCAACAGATTTTTGGCGAGCGTTTCCAGGTATGCCTGGCAGTTCAGCAATCATAGTATTTACAAATTTTCCAGGTGTGTAGCCATATACGATCCAAGACATGTCAGCGACACCATCACGAACTGTATCGTACATTGCTGGTGGTGGCGCCATGCCATATTCCACTTTCATACTTAAAGAACCACCTGTGCAACTTTGTAGTTGACTACTCATCCATGGAAATACGTTCTCGTTCATAGTGTGAAATGGAGCGGCCCAAGAGGCTACCGTTAAAACTTTTTCAGCTGACGCCGAAGTTGCTACAAACCCGATACTTGTTGCAATAGCTCCAAGGCTCATTATTAATTTACTGTACTTCATATTCATCCCCTCTACTGATGTTTACGATGTGAAAATCCACTCGCTTTTTTGTTACTGTCTGACAGACTGCACAATTAATGATGAATCGCTAGACCAAAATTTAAAAATTTGAATTAAAACTTAAACTTAACCTCAAACAGCTCATAAATTAATTAAATATTGGCACAATTTTTTGGTGTTTTTTGTAAAACTTTTTAAACTTCTCGTTTGAGGCGATGCTTTAGCACAAGAATTCTGTCGCTAATTATTTGTCTAACATGACCGTCTCGCGGCATATCAGCCAGTTTAGTTAACAAAATATCTTGCGGCAATGCTCTGCGCTTCCAGGTTAGTTGCCTTAAAATTGTCTCAGCTGGTTCCGGCAAAACATCTGGAATTGGAAACTCATTCAAAGTGGCCCAAACCCCAGTCCATAAACGGCCAACCGTCCACGGGTTATAGCCCCCGCCGCCTAAGACCAACAGGCGCGGAGCCATGGTCTTTAACGCCGATACAGTTTGCCAGTGTGCATTATTTGATAGCGCCAGTCCAGACAGTGGGTCTTCCAAAACAGCGTCAGCACCGCATTGTAATACAATTGCCTGTGGCTGGTGATTTAGTACGGCAGGCAGAATTATTTCCTCAAGAACTGCGCGAAATTCGCTATCATTGGTGTCTTTTGGCAGGGGTATATTTAATGCGACTCCCTCTGCATGATCCTCTATTGCTCCACTAAACGGCCAACGTCGTTCCTCATGTGTTGAGACAAGTAGCATACCAGAAGCTCCTGTAAGAGCTGCTTCAACGCCGTCGCAGTGATGCGCATCGATATCTACATAGGCAATTCGCTCAAGGCCCTGACGAAACAGCGCTTTTATAGCCAATACTGGATCATTCAAGTAGCAAAACCCATTTGCCCGATCAGGCATACCATGGTGAGTTCCACCCCCAGGGTTATATACAATCCCACCTTCTTTTAGTAAATCTGTCGCTAACAGACTGCCTCCCACTGCGGTGGCTGGTCGTCGAAACATTTCAGGAAAGACCGGGTTTGAAATCGTGCCGATATTATATAACTCTCGCTCCTTATCTGAAACTTGTCCTGACGCCTCAGCAGCCTGAAGCGCTGCAAGATACTGCGGCGTATGGAATACTTCTAATGCCGCCAGTTTAGCGCGTGGACTGCGACGATACTGTGCCTCAGGCAACCAACCAAGTGCATTACATAAGTCGATTACGGTGGGAACCCTTGGAATGGACAGTGGATGATTGGCGCCATAACTTGATCCTCGGTAGATCTCAGATCCAATGAATAGTGGTTTAGAAATTTGTTCCAATTCATGCCTGACAATAATAAGTATAAATGGAGCAAAGGGTAGGGATGGCACGCCTCATATCTTTTACTGGGAAGTCTCCAAATTTAATCATTTTGTGTAGTAAAATAATTTCAAGGTGAAAGTCTGTGTCAAAAATCTGTATGGGTCCGTCTGAAAACATATTTGTGAATTCTCCTCAGCTCTTACTGCCCTTCATATCCGAACTCGTTGATCCATGGCGTAACCTGTTCAAGATACTTGCCTAAGTATTTTTCGTACTTCAGCCATCTATATTTTGCACTTTTATAGATTGGCTGAACAACTTGAGAATAACTAGGTGTGTTGATTTTTCCTCTTTTAATTGCTGTATCTTGGTAGTCTTTCATTTGAGGTTCCCAGTCTAAATCTAAGAACTGTAGAAGTGCTGTGGTTTCTTCCGCCAGGTTTTCTAATAAATCTTCGTATTTTATAAGGTGAACGTTCAATTTATAGTCAGTCCAGGCTTTTTTAAATGTTTCCATACCAAGGCAATATAGATCTACTGTTTGATCCAAATCAGTCATCACCGCCATTGCAGGATTAAGTGCAAAGTTTTGCATCCAGCAGCTTAAAATTGTGTCCATTGGATGCCGTAACGCCAATATAAATTTGGCCTTAGGGTAAAGGTGATTAATCAATGGAGCCTTAACTAGGTTCAGTGGCAGTTTATCAATACAAACTGAATTGGAATTCACTTTGCTAAGATGTTTGTTTAATTCCGCACGATAAGCTTTTCTTGCTCCAGAAAGAAGTGCAGGTGGCAATAATTGATTTACAATATCTGTATGGTTATTTTTATATATGAATGTCTGTGCGACCTTTGTAGTGGGCTTTTCTTCGACTACCTCAATGCAAGAGTGTGATCTTAATATTGTATCCAGCAAAGTTGTGCCTGATCTTGGAAAACCGACAAGAAACGCAGGATCAGAATTTGGCTCGGGAGTTTTGTAATCTGGAAATATGGGAGCTGGCCTGGAGTTAAGTTTTGCCAACTGGCTTCTTATTTCTTGAAGATAATTTTTAGGATTACATTGCGCAAACTCACTTGACTTTTTAGCCAGAGAATTCATCTCCTCGAAGCTTTTGTATGCTTTATCAAAATCTTTTAGTGCTTCAAAGCACTTTGCTTCTAAGTTTAGGCATTCTTTTTTAAGGTTGTCAGTAATTAAATCAAAATTTATGGCGTTGATAATATCTGTAGTTTTTTCATATTCTTTATTGCGCCATAGTAACTTTGCTCGTTGAAATTGAAGTTCAGGTGGCAATATTTTGCAGGCATTAAAAGCCTTTTTCAGCCAAAGGTCCAGTTGCTCAAGCTTATTCCAGCCTTCTAATGCTCTTGCTCCATTTGACCAAGCTGCAGAATAATCAGGCTTTATATCTAATGTCTTTTTGTATGCGCCTATTGCCTCTTCTAGCTTGCCTTGTGCTTCGAGAGTTGACGCCATGTTGAAATAGGCGTCTGCGTAGTCAGGCTTGATGGATATAGCTTTATTATAGGATATTACGGACTCTTCTAGCTTGCCTTGTTTTTCAAGAGTTGTGGCCATGTTATAGTGGGCATCAGCGTAATCAGGTTTGATCGCTATTGCCTTTTTGTAAGCTTTTAAAGCCTCTTCTAGTTTGCCCTGTTTCTCAAGAGTTACGGCCATATTGTTGTAAGCGTCTACATAATTAGGATTTAGTGATATTACCTTATTGAAATTTTTAACGGCCTCTTCTAAGTTTCCTTTTTCCCTTAAAGCAAAGCCTAAGTTGTAGTAGGCATCCACATAATTGGGCTCGATGGTTATCGCCTTTTTGTATGAAGTTATTGCGTCAGTATGTTGTCCCAATCCTGCATGAGCAGCGCCAGATATATTAAAAAGAGTGACTGATTTAGGAAACTGTTTAAGTAAATGAAAAGTGGTGTCTAAAACTTGTTGGAACTGTCCCTGGCTGTAGAGTTGAACTAAAAGGTTTAGTTGATCTTGCGGTACACCTTGCACGATGGTTTGTTTGCTATTTGATCTTCTTGATAAGGCTTTAAGCCCATCTCTGGCTTTTTTGTTCTTTGGAAATTTAGCCAGAATGTCCAGATATATCGCCATAGCATCATTGGAAGAGCCCTCTTTTAATTTTTTCTTGGCAAGCCTCTGTGCTTGCTCAAGTGCAAGAGAGCTCAGAATGTTGGAGTGACCCTCTGTTGCATCATTGTTCATAAGGAATTCCGTACAAATTTTTCTGGTTATTAGCTACCATAATAACTCCAATAATCAAATTCTTGAAGGATCTGTTTATAGGTTTTTGGCAAGGACTAAATTTGGCCATTATAATTTGTCAGATCTACAAAACTATTCATAATTAATTTCTAATTATATTGAGTTAATTGGAGTTTTAATAGTTTCCACGCGTGTAATTATTGGGATAGGTGAGCGATATCCATTTTTGGATTTTTGGATGTTTATCCACTGCTAGGCATAGTTTTCTTATTTTAGGAAAACCGCTCAGTAGGTCAGTGGGCATGCCGTCCAAAATTCCAGAGCTCAGCCAACCGAGTAATCGCCAGATGGCTACATCAGCGATACTAATGTTAGATGTAACCAGCCATTCTGAATCACTGGATATATTTTTTTCAAGCATAGATAATTTTCGTTTTAATGGTCCCGTGGCTAAATCTCTGCGGGCTTTTCTTTTCTTTTCTTCGTCTGTTTTGTTGGGTGTATTATCGATCATAACAGTTAAATCAGTTGCAAAATCTATAAAGTCATCAATTTTTGCGGCGTTAACGTCATCATGTGTCGGATAAAGCCCGCTCAGTTTTCCGCAAAACCTTGCAATAGCTCCGGTTTGTGCAATGGAAACGTCATCGACCACCAGACAGGGAATCTGGTGAAAGGGTAGCACAGTCCCGTCACTTAGTGTTCCAGTTTCTTTAGCTGTAGAAAAATCTTCTCGTTTTATTCTCACGTCATCAAATTTTATGTCACCCATAAACAGAGCTATTCTTCCGACCTCTGCCCTCCAAAAGGGCGTATCGACGTAAATAAATTTTAGTTTCATAAAGTCCGCCCAATTTTCTATTAATTTCGCTAATGGTTATGTTATTTTTAAACTAAATTCCAGTGGATAGAATTTATAACTTTTAACCAGAAAGAGTTTATACAAGTGCAACAACTGCTTGGCTAACGATCAATTTGGCCGGGTGAATTTTATCAATCTACCAGATGGACCATCCTCCAATACCCAAATAGCACCGGTAGGTCCGAGCTCTACTTCCCGTATTCTTTGGTTCCAACTAAAGCGTTCCTCTTCAAAAGGTTTGCCTGCCTGAAAGTTAATTCGAACCAAGGCTCTACTTTTCAATCCCCCAATGAATGCATGATCTGCCCATTGAGGAAATTCATTACCTTTATAAAACATTAAACCTGACGGAGCCACTGTAGGCACCCAAGCCAGCTGTGGCGCTGTGAACTCGGGCTTCTCACTATGAGCAGGGATGTTCTTTCCACTATAATGATTGCCCTCTGATACTAGAGGCCATCCATAATTATTTCCTGACTTTATCAAATTCAACTCGTCGCCATGGCGGGGACCCATTTCATGCGCCCAAAGGTCTCCAGTGTTGGAAAATGCTATTCCCAGTGAATTTCGATGGCCAAGCGTCCAAAAGGTCTTTGCAAGTGCGCCACTATTTTGGAATGGGTTATCTGCCGGAATGCTACCATCGTCATTCAGACGAATTATTTTGCCTAGCGCACTGTTCATACTTTGCGCAGGACTTTGCTTCTGGCGGTCACCAGAAGTTATGAAAATTTTTCCTGCATGCTCTGAATTTTCTAATCCAAATGTTATTCTATGCGAGAAATGCCCCTTGCCAGATTCTGCGGGGGACTGATCCCAAATAGTCTCTATGTTTCTAAGAATGGGCTTATCTAAAAGGTCTAAATTGGCACGCATGATAGTTGCAAACCGTGTTTTCCCGTTATCTTTTGATGTAATAAAGGAAATATAAACTAATTTGTTTGTGTCATAATTCGGATGTTTGACGATATCCCCTAATCCTCCTTGGCCACCTTCGAAAACTGATGGGACCCCTGATACCTCTGACTTTTCACCTTTAGTGTTTAATATCCATAGTTTGCCTGCCTTCGTCGTCACCAATAGATTTTCTTTGTCAATAAATGACATAGCCCATGGGTTTTGAAATTTAGAAATAACGTCCGCTTGAATTTTCCCGCCAGCACTCCCAGTAATCAAGTTATTTGCGTAACTTTTTGTGGCTAAGCCAAATAGAATTATAAGGACTATTGCGCGCATCTAGTTTGAAGCAAAATTTGGTAAATTACGTGGCAGACGCTTGTCTTCGTCATAGAATGGCAGATCAATAATCTGACACGTAGTGTTGCCAGATTTTTTGGATTTTAACGTGAGCATTTTGCCCGACCAGTCTGCTGGTTTTTCAAACCGAACATATCCAATACCATGCTTGAGAAAAGGTGACCATGCACCAGTTGTTATGATTCCGACTTGCCTTGCATCATCATACATTTGATCCCCACGCATGGGAATAATTTCTTTTGCCTGTACTCCAAAAAGTAAGTTCGTGGAGCCTCTCGATTGCAGAGCATCGCGTCCTATGAATTCTTTGTTTTTAAAATCAACAAATCTTTCCAAATCTGCTTCAAAGGGTGTCATTGTTGTGTCAAAGTCGCTACCGCTATCGAGTATTCCTGCCTCTATCCGTCTAATATTCATGGATTGCATAGCGCTAAATATCATACCCTTAGAATTTCCAACTAATGTTAATTGGTCCCATAGTTTCTGAGAATTTGTTTTCGAGCCCAGTGTATAGATTTCGTATCCGAGTTCTCCGGTCCACCCTGTACGAGACACATAAACTGGCTGCCCTCCGATATTGAAAAAATTTGAGTGGAAGTATTTCAATGTCTCATCCACAGCGCCTTTCGAGGCCTCATGAATGATCTCGTAAGATTTTGGTCCTTGTAATTGTAAGACACGAGAGTTTTGATCTGAGATCAATACATCGAAATCGGCGCTATGAGCGAGCAACCATGTATCCAACTCGCCATCGGGCTGTACAAACCAGAAACAATTTTCATTTATCCGAAATAAGATACCATCGATGAACACTCCACCTTGATGGGTGCAAGCAATAACATAACGACCCCGTCCAGGTTTTAGGTCGGAGATCTTGCGTGCGATGACCCGTTCCAAGAATGGAACCGCATCTGGCCCACAGATTTCAATTGGGCGCTCGGGTACATCAAAGAGGGCGGCTTCGCGGCGCAAGGCCCAATATCCTTCGGTGGGGTTGCCACCGTTGTCATGAACAAAAAGCCTTCCAGCAGCCCGCCTTAAGACAGTGTTCTTGTTGGCGTAAAAACTATGGAATGGGGAAAGTTCATTACTGCCAATGTAGGTTGGAAAAATTTTTCTATGTTCCACACTGGGTTGCTCATCCATAGTGAATTAACTTTCAGTTTTATCATAAAATGCACAAACTTTGTTGCCATCTGGGTCGCGAACATACGCATATTGAGTGTCGCTTCCTTCTTCGCGTGGTCCCGGTGAGCCTTCATCCATTCCACCATTTTTCTGGCCTGTGATATGAAACTGGATAAGTGCCTCCATCGATGGAGCCTTTAAGGCAATCATACTCCCATTACCGACTGTTGCTGTCTCTTGGTCAAAAGGCTTGGTCACATAGAGTTCAATATCGTCTCTGGTATCTTTGGGGGCATATGCGGTGTAATTGTCCAAGCATTCAACTTGGACCAAGTTTAAAGGTTCAAGAGTGGCGTCATAGAACTTTGTTGCACGGGCTAAGTCGTTCGTTCCCACCATTACATATCCAAGCATTTACTCACTCCTATATATTTATGCGTTGCTAACGCTGACTATTCTCAAAATTTCTAGATTGCCAAACTTCTGCCTCATTACGGGGCAGAGGAGCGTTTCCAAGAATTGCATCACTTAACTTTTCTGCAATCATTATAGTTGGAGCATTAGTGTTTCCGTTGGTTACCGAGGGCATTATCGATGCATCGACTACTCGAAGCCCTTGGAGACCGTGTACACGACCTTCGATATCAACAACTGCGCCTTTGTCATTTTTGGATCCCATTCGCGCTGTTCCCGATAAGTGCCACTGTGTGTAGACGTGACTGTTGAGACTTGCATCAAGCTGAGCATCGCTTTGAACGGGTTCCCCCGGAAAAATCTCTTCACCACAAAGCTCTGCGAAAGCCGGTTTCTTGACAAGTTCACGAATTAAACGAATGCCTTTGTGCATCAATACGCGATCACGTGGATCTTGTAGATAATTGGCGAGAATGCGTGGCGGGGAACTGGGGTTATTGTCGCGTAGTTCAATATGACCACGACTTTGCGGTCGCATGAGGCCAACATGAATTTGGAACGCGTGTTCTTGCAGTGGAGCCCAAGTTTTGTCATCTACTGCAATTGGCGATATGCACAATTGTAGATCAGGATAGGCGACACCTTTGTCTGACCTCACGCATGCAACGGAATCAAAAAGGTTTGAGGTGCAGACGCCTTTACGAGTTAATAACCACTCAACGCCTGCCTTAAGTTTACCAAGTGGTTTGGTTTTTGGCCAGAAGGACACTGGCTGCTTACATTTATATTTGAGAACAAAATCTGGATGGTCGTTCAGGTTTTGTCCAACGCCAGGTATATTTTTGACTAAATCCACACCATTTTTTTGTATATGATGGGCTGGACCCACGCCCGAAAGCATCAGGAGATGGGGCGACCCAACGGCGCCAGCACTTAATATAATTTCTTTTTTTGCCTCAACTATTTGCGATACGCCATTTTTATCTTTGTAGATAACGCCTGTGGCACGAGTTCCCTCAAAGAGTAGACGTTGCACCTGCGTATTGGTTTGTATCTTTAGGTTTTGTCGATGGCGGATGGGGTCCAGGTAGGCACGGGCCGTACTCCATCTTTCACCTTTGAAAACGGTACGATCAAATCCACCAAAGCCTTCTTGGCGATATCCGCTGACGTCATTGGTTTCGGGATATCCCGCTTCTTTTCCGGCTTGTAAAAAAGCTACAGAAAGTGGATCTTCCGGAGTTGAACGATGCACATGCAACGGACCATCTCTTCCACGATACTCGTCTGTGCCCCCCTCGTAAGTTTCCATTTTCTTGAAATAGGGCAATACATCTGCAAAGCCCCAACCTGTACATCCAGCCTGTTGCCAGCCATCAAAATCAAGCGCATGGCCGCGGATAAAGACCAATCCATTGATAGACGACGAACCCCCAAGTGTCTTTCCTCGATCGTGCTTAAGAGTACGGTCATTTAATTCCGGTTCAGGCTCCCCTTGAAATGCCCAATTATGTTTAGTGCTGGTGAGGTTAGATAATATTGCTGCTGGAATTTTCAGAGAAAGTGCCGTATTTTTTGGTCCGGCTTCTAAGAGTAAAACCTTATTGCCATCAACGCTAGTTATCCGATTGGCCACCACGCACCCTGCAGAACCTGCACCAATAATAATGTAGTCGAATTCCATTTTTGTCCTTTTAAATATCTGAGCACGTGCTCTACATTTATTTAATTAAATACTATTTGACCTTTATTTTTTGTTTAGCACAACTTTTACCCTTTGACAATAAACTTACCAATGGTTAGTTTATTAATAACTAGTAATCTTAGGAGGTTACATTATAATTCTCTTTCCAAAAACAATGATATGATAGTTTCTCTTGAAAACCGGGCCAAGTTGGCCTGCCTTTATGCAGGCGCTGTTTGGGGATTGTTTTGGATCCCTCTGCGCGCGCTGGAGGATGCCGGTTTGCACGGACTTTGGGTTTTGGTGGTGTACTTTGCTGTGCCCACGCTTTGCCTGCTTCCTATTGGAATTTGGCGATGGAAACATTTTAAGGCTGGTGGGCTTCAGCTGCAGATTACAGCCATGTTGTCGGGCTTGGCGCTATTGTTGTATACGATGTCAATCGTTTATACTGAGGTCGTTCGGGCAATATTATTGTTTTACTTAACTCCCATCTGGGGAACCATTTTAGGACGTATCTTCTTAGGGGATGCCATCACGTTACAGCGCATTTTTGCAATGGTAGTCGCATTTATTGGCGCGCTTACTATTTTTGGTTTGGGTCTCCAATTTCCAGTACCTCAAAATGTAGGAGACTGGATGGGGGTCGGCGCTGGAATGTTATGGGCAATAGCTAGCCTGAGAATAAATATCTATAAAGATTATTCAGCTACCGAAATGACGCTAGGCTTTTTTTTCTGGTCGTTGATTTTCTCAATTATAGCGGCGCTGATTTTTGTTCCGTCCTATATTCCTTCTCTTGCGCAAACACTCCCGGTGCTTCCATTACTAATTATCTTTATAGTTTTGCTCATTTTACCCGGCACTTATGCCTCCCTTTGGGGACCAAAGTTTCTAAGTCCAGGCGTGGTTGGATTGTTGTTTATGACAGAACTTGTGGTTGGTTCAATTTCAGTGGCACTGCTGTCTGCAGAACCCTTTGGTATTCGCGAAGTAATTGGAATTTTGTTGATAACATGTGCCAGTCTAATAGAACCAATCTCAGCATTAGTTAAAAAGTAAGAAAAGTTAGTTTAATTAATTGTAAAGGGAAACTAATTCAAATGGTTCGATAAGACCGTTCTTTGAATGCCTTTGAGCCAAGTACTATTTTGGCCATTCCTTCAATTTTTTTGCGAGCATTATGGTGTTTCAGTGCACTAACTTCGTCAAAAGGAACAAGTTTAGAAAGCGCAAATTCCATATCTGAAATAGCCGTGCTGCTTTCAATGGGTTCAGCTGAAAGGCCGCCACGCATCCAAAGACCATCAATCAAAAGGCCTAATTGTTTGGATGCGGCCCTGGTTTCCTCTGGGTTTAACAAGTGTTTCAATTCATGTCTAAAATTACTGCTAATCCTATTATTATTAGCAATTTGAATACGTTGGCACTCGTGGTTGTGCGGAACTTCTGAAATTAGTGACACCCAAGCTTGGCACACCCTGTGGTTAAAAATAGATCCAAAAAAATTCGCTACAATTATAGCCCATAAGCGTTCATAGGGAGTTTCGGCGTGTTTGTATAATTCTATAACAGATTCACTCAGTAGGGAGTTTGATCTACGAAATACTGCTGCAAGTAATGCACTTTTATCCTTAAAATGGTGAAGCACTACGCCTTTTGAAAGACCTGCTTTATCACCTACTTTGTCTAGAGTTGTTCTACGCAATCCATATTCAATAACAGCCTCAAAAGCTGCTACTGATAATTCTGCCCGTCTAATATTTCTTATGGAACTGGATCGCATTTGACTTGTACCTAATTGCTAGTACTAATTTTAGTTATTGTTACGCAAATTGAGTGGAAAGTCCATTAATCAACCGTTGACTCAAAAAACATTCTAATGGTAAGTTTTTTTTATTAACATAAATAGAATTTTTAATTACATAAAACGATGAAGTTAATTGGGCCTCAAGAGCGTCAAATGTTTGCAAGAACAATTAGTATGGCGTTGGCTTCAAAGGGAGAGAAAATGTTTAATTTATCAAAAGTGGCGAGTCTCGCGGCAGTTACAGTATTAGCCTTTGGCGGTGCGGTATCTGCCGGTAATGTGCCGGAAACTGATGAGCCAATCAAAGTTATTATGAATGACTGGACTGGGCAGCATGTTTCGACAAAAATTGCTGGAGCGCTACTTCAGAAAATGGGCTATAATATTGAATACGTGAGTGCAGGCGCATTGCCTCAGCACCCAGGGCTTGCTCAAGGCAACTTGCACTTTCAGGCTGAAGTCTGGAGCAATAACGTTGGTGACCTATATCCAAAAATGGTTGAGTCCGGTGAGATTGTAGTTTTAGGAGATCTTGGGCTGGAGCCACGAGAGGGTTGGATTTATCCACCATATATGGAGGAAAAATGCCCTGGCTTGCCAAGTTATAAAGCGCTTTATGATTGTGCGCAGGCCTTTGCGACAGCCGAAAGCTTTCCAAATGGCCGCTTAATAACTTATCCGGCAGATTGGGGAACTCGCTCGCGGGACATCGTTGCTGGTATTGATCTACCCTTTAATGCAGTCGCTGGTGGCAGCGAAGGTGCAATGATTGCCGAGCTAACATCTGCAATGGCAACAAAATCACCAATTATCACAATGATGTGGCAGCCACATTGGATTTTTGCGGCACATGATTTTAATTGGGTTGAGTGGAACCCAGTTGATGGTGAGTGCATCGAGGAAGACCAAGAAAAAGATACGGCTTGCGGGTTTTCTCAGGCAACTGTGAATAAAGTTGTATGGAGTGGCTTTGAAGAAACTTGGCCTGCAGCGTTTAAAATGTTGTCTATGATGACTTTGACAAATGCAGATCAAAATGCAGGTATTCTTGAGGTCGACAACAAAGGCCGAGACATCCTCGATGTTGCGGACGAGTGGTTAGCGAATAACGAAGCCACATGGCAGCCATGGATTGCTGCAGCGATGAAGTAATTTGCTTCTGTTTTTGGAGAGGTGGTGGCTAAATAGCCGCCACCTCTTAGCATTATTGATGTACTAATACTCTCTATTATGGATACAATAATAACCATGAGTGGTTGAGAACTAGGAGCGCCACATGGAACCAGATGTTAAGGATAACCGCAAGGTGAAGTTGTCCTGTAGGAATGTTTGGAAAGTTTATGGATCCCAACCTGAACAGTTTTTTAACTCTTTAAATGGCTCGGTTGACGACGCAAATTCTCATGCTGAAAAGATACGCAACGATGGTCACATAGTAGCTAATGCCGACGTAAGTTTTGACGTTCATGCTGGTGAAATATTTGTTATAATGGGGCTTTCTGGATCTGGAAAGTCGACAATTGTGCGTTGCTTGTCGCGCCTGGTAGAGCCAACTGCAGGTGAGATCATCTTGGATGGCGAAGACCTTTTAAGAAAATCTGATACTGAATTAATAGATATTCGTCGCCATAAGATGGGCATGGTTTTTCAGAGTTTTGGACTAATGCCACATTTAAATGTAATCGATAATATCGCGTTTCCCCTTAAGTTGCAGGGAAAACCCGAAAACGAACGTTATAAGCAAGCTGAGAGGGTAATCGAACTTGTTGGATTGCAGGGTCGGGAAAATAACTACCCCAAAGAGTTATCAGGAGGGCAGCAACAAAGGGTTGGTATTGCACGGTCGCTTGCTGTTGAGCCAGAGATCTGGTTTCTTGATGAACCGTTTTCCGCGCTTGATCCATTGATCCGAAAGCAAATGCAGGATGAATTTTTGCGCATCCAATCAAAGTTAAAGAAATCTATTGTTTTTATAACGCATGACTTTCATGAAGCACTGCGACTTGCAGACCGGATGGCGATCATGCGCGATGGTGCGATAGTACAAATTGGGCGGCCAGTAGATTTGATTTTGAATCCTGTCGATGATTATATCAGGGATTTCACGCTAGACGTACCTTGGGAAACGATCCTAACCGCAGCTGATATAGCTGAGCCCTCTGATGAACCTCTCGAGGGTTTAGGCCGGGTTGCCGAAGACACTCTGATTGAAAAGCTTCTGCACTATCTTGGTGAAAGTGACAGAGGTGTTGTCGTTGAAGCCAAAGATGGATCTGTTCTTGGTATTGCTACCGCGCGTGGCGTTGTGAAAGCGTTGTCTGCTGGGAGTGGCCCAGATCAGAGTTCTGTGAAGGCCTAACGATGAAGATGGCCAATATAAATCGCAGTTTCTTACATTGGTTGGCAGTGATTGCGGTTACGCTGGCTTGTATTTCCTTTGAAAGTGAATGGAAATGGCTCTCTGAATATCCGGACACGTTTATAATCCCATTTTCGGATTGGTTAAA
>Ga0114998_10001465_pt1 | contig 18191 bp, 11 predicted proteins | sample ArcticOcean_MG_C_5_FD_87044 | JGI IMG/M metagenome (GOLD analysis project Ga0114998, IMG submission 87044) | Marine microbial communities from western Arctic Ocean - ArcticOcean_MG_CB4_138 | ecosystem: Environmental > Aquatic > Marine > Oceanic | place: Arctic Ocean: Canada Basin | collected...
AGAAGTAGTAGTAGAAGAAGAAAACTCAAGCATGGTAACATCAAAGCGCGTGAGTACGGTAACAACGACGAAAACTATGTCGACGATGAGAAAATGGATATCGATATTATTTTAAGGAAGAAGACTTTACTGATCGCACTTGCGATTGCACTCGCAGTGAATAACGACATTGAGAACGATTTAATAGGAGCAAGAGCGGAATATTTAGACGACGCCGTGAAATCCGAAATCCCTTCGTTATCGAAAGCAGAGAAGATCCAGTTCGAGTTCTTTTCCAAGTCCGACCACTCGAACGAGAGCTTCACTAATAAGGACTTGAGAGGATCCGTTTGGGTCGAAGCGGAGCTAAGGAACACGGACTTCTCTGATTCCGATTTAAGAGGAGCAATAATGACTAGGACGGTAATGCCGAAAGCTGATTTTCATGATTCGGATTGCTCTAATGCTTTGTTTGATTACGCTTTGTTGAGGGGCGCGAATTTCGAGAACGCGATTGCGCAAGGCGCGAATTTTGTTAGAGGCGATTTAGGTGATATGAACGTGAAGAACGCGGATTTCACTGAAGCAGTTATTGATCGGTATCAAGTTCTGAGTTTGTGCGAATACGCGGATGGGGTGAATCCGTACACTAAAGTAGATACGAGGCAATCGCTTGGGTGCGATACGTTTTTGAGGAAATACGAAGGCTCAGGGCAGGGAGGGAAGATCGAAGTGAAATGCATCGGTAAATGCGATTAGTATAGAATCATTTATTTGTATTATAGTACAATATATTATTATTATTATTATTATTACAAAGTTATGTGCGCGACGATTTGAGTGAATTGAAAGCAATCGCCGCGATCGTTTTCGGATAAAAATCTGGCGACATTCGCGTCTGAACAAATTTCTTCCAACGTCAACGAATCATCCATCGCGACTCCGTGTAAATACACCTCCAAAATCCTACGATTATATTCTCCAATCTTTTCAATTCTTAATTGATAAGACTTTGTGGTGACGTTATAAGCGACACCTAGTCTATGCAACTCCTCAATGACATCTTCTGCAGTAGTCATCGCTGGTTGAATAGTAGTATTCTCGTTAAAACTAATAACCACCGAAGAAGGAGCGATGAAGGCGTTTCTGTATAACTGATGAAACCTACAATCAGCGCTCTTCGCTACGTGGACGGCAATGAAACCTAAACCGTTCGTCTTCACAGACATGGCAAACGCGCGCGCGGCGGCTCTTAAACTAGCACCTTTTTGTATGCGTTCGAAACCAAAGGCGTTATATGCAACGTCATATGACATCGGTTTCACTTTGAAAACATCTAACGTACCTCTGTGTAAGGCGACTGCTCGGAACGGAGAGTCAATATCGTTTTCGTTAATCTCTTCTAAAGCATGTTTCAAGCACACTAAAGATGAAGATAAGAGTTCTACGGCAACGACGCGGCCACTCATCGATTCATTATTATTGTTGTTAATATTAATGTTTTTACCAGAAGCGAGTCTTTCAACGACTGTAGTAGTATTGTTGTTGCTCTTCTTCTTCTTCATCGTCGAGGAAGGCGGAGACTTCAATTTCATATTATTATTATTATTATTATTATTCCTATCATCACTTCCGTCCACTAATTCATCATCATCGGACGATGACGAATCAATGCTATCATCTTCTCCGTTGCCTTCTTTGCGTTTGCTCGCATGATTTTTGTTTTTGTATGACGATTTCTCTGTTTTATTATTACGCAATTTCTTTGCCGCGAGTTTTTCTGCGAGCATCATCGAGAACGAACCGACGCCGCAATCGGCGTCTAAACATCTCAACGTCGCGTGCGCGTCCAATAAAGCGCCTGCTTGTAAATCAGCCTTTGCTCTTCTCAAATCGCGAAATGCGCGACTCCAGTCAATAGACACAGTCAATTGCTTCAATTCTTTATCCAAAATTGATCGATATCCAAACGTTAAACGAGTGAAAGTTCCAATCGAGAGTTCTGATTTCTCCGCGCAAAGTTTCTTTTGGAGCACAGTTTCCGGTTCTTCAGCGGGAGAATCGTACAAAGATGTTGGACGATTACCGTAGTACTTGCTATCATCATCGTCATCAATCGATGACAGATCATCGTCCATCATTTTGTCTTCGTTCGATACTTCTTCCGTATCACTAATATTCATCGCGTCGTTATCTTCTTCGTCGCCTTCAACTGTAGTGGATAAAAAGGGAGATTTGTGCGGCGAGCTGTTAAACTTTGTGGCGCTTTTGAAAAATGCCGCATCGTTCGCCGCCGTCGGCGTTCGTTGACCACCATGCGGTGGAGTCATTGGTGCGTGTCTTGGTGTAAACGATGCACCAGTCGCTTCGTTATCTTTTGATTTCGTGGCAGCTCTCAAGACCTTTTTCAAAGCTTCTCTTCGCTCTAAATCGATATCTCTCGCCGCTACGGCGGAGATCCTCTTCGTCTCTGCAGACGATAAACGTCTTCGCTCGGGCATCCACTCAGCTCGAACTAAAGCGCGATACGCAATAGTTTTAGAGGCATCTTGTAGAAGAAAACTTAAAAGCGCAACGGCAATGCAAAACAAAGTTTGTTCAAACGTACACGGCGACATCTCGTGAAACGGCCAATGTCTAGTGAGTAAAATCGATGCAAACGAGGAAGCCGTGGTCGCCATGAAGAGAAATCCCCCAGGAGCGAGCGTCCAAAACGGATTTGGACCATCCGATCTCGCACACAACACAGAGAACGCATCTGTCAAAGCCATTTTCAAAAAAATCATGCACTTTGCTTGCTCGTATGAATCTGGCGCAATGTCTAACGCTTCGAGTAAACCAAAGTTTGCGTTTGCAGATGAGAAGATTTCTCTGGCAACAAAACACGTCGTGAACGTAGCAACGAAGCCCATCGCTAAACCAGACGCTAATATGCACGGCAATCGCCATGCTTCGGGAGAAGCCGAAGGTCTCGCGAAATCATATGCAATAGATAAAACCACGCAATCGTTCACCGAAGCTAACAATGCCAAAGCAATCACTGGTAAAGTGAATGTCTTTGGCCACGCGACATTCGTCTCGTTTGGAAATATAAGGAATGCGCACAACACAAACACTGCCAATAAATGAAACGTACATATTATCCTATACAAAACATACGTCTTTGCTCGAGCGAAAACAGCTCTCGCTTCGACGATTGCTGAAGCCACGTGCGCGAGAGACGGTTTAGAGATGACAAAATCAGCGACGCGCACGGCGGCATCGGTCGACGATTGTAGAGCTGCAAATGCAGCATCCGACGCGCGCATTGCAGGCAAATCTTCGAGTCGGTCACCGAGTACGCCAACAATAACTTTTCTGCTATTGCTTGAAAACCGTTGTTGATTATTAGGACGAATATTCGTTGAAGACATCATCATGGCGGATTGCTTGAATCTACGAATAATATTCGCCTTCGTTTCTGCGTTACTACACTCGCAAAAGCAATCAACTTGGTTAATTGCAACGATTTCGTTAGCTCTCGTCGTCGCGTTTGATCGAATACCACCACCACCTTTTTCGGCATCATTGGAAACGAACGCGTCGTTTTCTCTCGATGATTCGTTCATTCTTCCTTCTAAGACATCCCGACTATTTCGGATAACGCCTTCATAACGCTTTCCAGCGTTGGTATAAAAAGACTGCACGCGAGGCGACACATTTGCATTGCTCACATTTTCAGAACGAAGGAGTTCAGAATCCGTATCTTGATTATCTAATATAGACGTAGACGCGAATTCTTCGCCGGGAGCTCCTCCGTTTTGGTTAGTATTACCTGTCCTCTTCATGGTTGAAAGCACACGTTTTGGATTATGCAACTGATCAATTCGTACTTTTGCGAACGACTCTGAAGCTGACGTGAAAAGTTTAACATCAACACCTAATGCTCTGAGTGCGTCTCTTCCGGCGTTGCAATCTTGTCGAACCTGTCTAGAAAAAGCGAAAATGCCCAGAAAAACCCATCCGTTGACAATGCTCCCTTGATTTTGCGCGCTATTCTCGGACATTTCGGCAGTAGTTTGTACATCATAAGCGCATGCTACTGCTATGCATCGTAAACCTCTTCGCTCAAACATTTTCTCGCGATTTTTAGCTTCGTCTAAAGCTTTAAAAACTGTCTTAGCGTGGTCTTCGTTACCGGCTCGCGAGATCATAGTCTCGCGTCGAACTAAGTTATCTATGGACTCTAAGCATCCTTTTGCTACGGCGAAAACGCCTGAATTTGAGCCATCTACGGCTTCGTCTCTAGAAATCGTTGCCCTCGAAAGTTTGACTACGGAATCGTAAGGTTCGTACGTTTTTTGAATATAGGTTTCAGAGAGCGAACTTAAACCGTCTTGAGCTAAGCGTTCGGCGATCGCTGCGTCGACTGGGTCGTCGAAAATAAAATTAAACTGTTCGCCGTTTTTTTCCTTGAAATGTGCGTCGAACATATTATTGAAAGTATTTCCACCAGATCGAGCAGTCGTCGGCGTAGCCGCTTCGGCAACCGCTGATGAATTCTTCCACCAACGAGACGCTAGAGCAGCGGCGACTAAAACATCTCTTGGTTGACAGCTATCTGCGAACACAATCGGTTCTCCCACAATTTTAGTAGCAAAGCGGTCGACTACGCAACAAGACGTCGAGCAAAAAAGAGCTTGCATAGAAGCAACATCTTGAATCGCACTCAATCTGCTAATACCAAAAGTTCTCGTCGTTGTCGAACCAAGGAAACCGGATAACGGATTTACCGAAGCTTTTGTGTTCGACTCTTTACGACGTTGCTGAAGATTAAGATGCTGTTGTTGCTCTCGAAACGATTGCTCTGTTAAGTAATACTCTGGATAGTAATCATCTAAGCCTGGATTGTATCCAGGTGACGCCCTCGCTTTAGCCATTCTACGAATTCCTAACGCTACAGTTGCGTGGACGACTACTCTTACCGCTATTGGCAACGCGCAGACACATAATACGGTTGCAAACGAACAAGCAAACCAAAATCCTCTACCGGCTACGACTAAAAAGAGCCAAAGCGAAAAAGCTGAAGCGAAAGAAGCTGCGGCGACGCCAGTCATGACTTTGTCTATCGAGCGATCAAACGCAGAACCTCTCGGCGCCGCTACTGTGGAAACAGTGATCGCCGACGTAATATGCGGCCGCCGCCGTGGTGAAGTTGTTCCGAAAAGGGAACCGAACGATTTCGACTTTTTCATGTTTTGTTTCTTTGATCTATTACTATTCGTTGACGAAGGCGTGGAGAAAAAACCGAAAATCCCATCATTATACGCACGTTTTTCTTCCGCTTGTCTAATCTGGATTATTTTGCGAGCGATTGCCGTTCGTGGACCAGTTCTGCCAACGATTGCAGCACCACATCCGGCGTATATAATGCTTCCCCCCAATATTGGCTCGCCCTCAGAAACGCCTATTAAATCCAACGAATCCATTTCATCGTTTTGACCAGTAAAATCGCCAAAGAACATCGATGCGTCATCAATGGTAGTAATCCTCGGTGATGAAATTTTGTTGTAGTTCTTGATGTTGTTATTGTTGTTTGTTGTTGCCGCGGTATTGATGAGATAGTTTGAGTTTCTCGTGACGAACAAAACGCCCGAGCCTCGATAGACACAATCGCAAGGTACGATTAGTCCGACCCTTAACTCGACGATATCACCAGGGACGAGCGATCGCGACGACACTCTCATTTGTTTTCCGTTATCGCGAACGACAGTTGCGTATGCAGGAAATTGACCATTTCTTGGAGCATTCGTTGTCGTCATATTTTCTAAAATTTGTTTTTGCGTTTGTTTATTTTTTGTGCCGTTTGCGCCTGTTTTTTTCAAAGACGTCAAACGCGAATCTTCAGTGCCGGTCATTAAAGATCCGTCGTCCCTGCTCTCTGACCAACCGACGTAGCAATTTGCAAAGAAAACTAAAAGAAGAACTAAGACGTCGATGATGGAATCGAGCGTTTTTGCGGGATCCATTGCCTGTAACGATTGTAAGAAAATTGCCAAGAAAATTACTCTACCGGCTGGCGCGTTGAACTCGCGAAACGCGTGCTTCACGAGTTGACTGTAATTGAACTTTTCCGTAGGCACTGTGTTTGGACCGAACTTTCGTAATCTCCTCATCACCTCGAACGTCGGTAAACCTGAAACGAGAGAAGTATCGTAAAAATCGGCAGAATGTTCTAAAACATCTCTCGCTCTTAAAGGAACGAAATTGTTTTTTATCATTAACTCCGATTGATTCAAAAATTGATGTTGTTCTTGTTCTCCTTTTTTCTTCCTGTTTGGAGAAGCCGCGTTGTTGATATAGTTATTGTTGATCATTTTTTTGGTCGGACTACTTCTCGTCGAAAGAAGTGGTACGTTCATTGTATTTCTATGCTCATAAATATCATCATCGTCATCGTCATCCTCGAGCATATCTTCCTCGTCTTCCTCTCCTATATCTGACTCGATTTCGCGTTTATACAATTTATTATTATTATTATTATTATTATTATTATTATTATTATTATTATTATTATTATTATTATCATGCGTCGTCGTCGTCGTCGTCGTCGTCGAATAGTGTTGTTTAGTGAACGGATTAACATATCCACTTTGACCTGCACGAATGTTATTAATGTTATTATTATACTTCGCAGACTTACTGAAATGCGCTTGGTTACTAGCAGATTTGTTGAAAAACTCATGCGCAGTCTGCGCGTTATTATTATCGTTGTTGTTATGATGCGAATCTTCCGAGAATATCGAATCGCCTTCGTGGTAATAATCATCTCTCTCTTGTTCGTTCCTGCTCCCATCGATCGTCGACTGTACGTCAAACATATCATTATTACTCATATTTATAATAGTAGTAGTAGTAGGAGGAGGAGGAGGAGGAGGAATTTCATATTCGTTCTCTTCATCGGATAACACGCGTTCTCTCGTCCTCGCCGCGGCAAAGAAATGTTGTCTCCCCCTCGACCATTCTCTCGCATCTATCGATTGCGGCGTCTCCGGTGCTTTACTTTGATTCACAAAATCATCATCATCACTGGCGATAACTGTAGAAGATATAGCAGAAGACGATGATGACTCTTCATCATCAGACGTGAGCTCCGCGGTAGCTTCGTACGCTCGCTTCAGTAGTACATCCTCCTCTAAAAAATCATCCTCTGATGAATCGATCACTAAATCTAGTTCTTTCCTGCTCGAAACGATCAAACCATCCTCTGCAGTAATAGCTGAATCACTCCTGATCCGTCTCATCCTCTGTTCAATTAAACAGAGTACTTCTCTACCTCATCAATTTCATCGTTTTCAACAAAACGCGACCAAAATTGACTTAATGCGATGTATCAAACGATCGATACACAAAGAGAGAGAGAGGAGAGAGAAGAGATAGAAGAACCGCGTGGTCTCCTTTCTGTGTACGAATAAAAACGTGCGTACGTAATAATAATAATAATAATGAAAGCAGACTATCACATAGGACGTATAAAGTACGAAAAGGGCAAGGGGTGTTGGTTTTGTCCATTTAGGGTGTTGGTTTTGTTTATTTAGGGTGTGAGGGGAGTGTTTAGGGTTTTATTTTTTATTTTTTTTCCCCCTGCTACTGCTTGTTAACACAAAAACAGCAAAGTTCATTTAGTAGTACTTTTAAGTAAAGTAATACTATAAAGATATGTTCCTATTAAGGAGCTTGGAGAGAACGAGAACGACGAAGCGAGCGCCCGTGGCTTCTTCCAGTTTTTTCACCCCTTCATCGGTCGATGATTATTTCTTCAATCAAATCAGTGCGCAGTTAAAGATCATGAACAGAAACAAAGCGTTTTTCGATCCAGTCGAGGGTTCATTAGGACCACGCAGGAGATGGATATCGAGTGTAACGAAAGGAATAACTAAAAGTAGCAGTAATAGCCAAAGGAGTAGTACGAGTAATAATAATTATAATAACAGTAATGTAGAGAGAGGATTTGCATCGCAAGCGAAAGCGGTCGATGCGCTGCATAAACTACCGTTACCACATAAACAGCGGTCGGAGATAGTAAAGAGAGAGCTCGTGAACCCGAAAAGGCCTGGACTGATTGCGGTGAAAGCCGGGATGACGTGCGATTGGGACGAATGGGGGAAACGCGTACCGTTGACAGTGTTATGGATCGATGATAATCAAATCGTGCAAGTGAAGACTTTAGAGAATGAAGGGTATGATTCCGTACAAGTCGGTTCTGGGTATAAGAAACCGAAGGCGGTGTCGATGCCGGAACTCGGGCACTTTAAAAAGGCCAGAGTACCGATTAAGAGGTTCTTGAGCGAGTTCAGGATTACGCCTTTGAAAATGAGTTTGCTTGGTAGTAATAATGATAATAATAGAAGTGATAATAGTAGTTCTTTAGATGATGATGATGATGATGAATTTGATATAGAAAACGAGGAAAACGATTTCGTAGAGATCAAAGGCGCTCTCGAATATCGAGTAGGAGATTCAATTAACGCGAATCATTTTTTTGCGGGGCAATTCGTGGACGTGCAAGGCGTGACATCGGGGAAAGGTTTCCAAGGTCCAATGAAACGATGGGGCTTCGCTGGACAACCTGCTTCGCACGGGAACACGAAGAAACACCGAGCGCACGGGTCAATCGGTATGTGTCAAGATCCTGGCAGGGTTTTCAAAGGGAAGAAAATGGCCGGTCAAATGGGCGGGAAGAAGAGGACGGTTCAAAATTGTTTTGTCTATAAAATCGATGCAGATAGAAACTTAGTCTATGTCAGAGGACAAGTCCCTGGTCGAAAAGGATCTGTCGTGAAAGTTAAAGACGCTTTAAGAAAACCAAACGCGATTGAAGAATTGCGAGAGAAAATTCATCAAATCGGAATCACGATTGCGCCGAAATCAGAACAAGATCCATATAAGCAGTTCAATAAAGATTAGAGTTTTATTGTGCAGCTACTATATCATTAAAAACATATTCTCTCACTCATCTATTCATCGTCATCATCGTTTGCAGAAAAATTACCGGCATTCTTCGCGTCGTCGGCTAACAAAGGTTTTAACGTTGTATAAGTAATCGTAAGCGCCGAAGCTTTATAGGTCAAAAACCCTAACAAAGTAACCCCATAATTCAAATCAAAGGGATGCATTGGTATATGATTCCATAAACTTTCCGTAATAACAAGCGCGCACGGCACGGCTAATCGTTTCTGAAACAGAGCTCTTTTATAAATTTGTACGATTTTCCCAATCACGGACCCTTTCCCGAAAACTAATTCTCCCACATCGGTCACTGGTTCGTACACTAAATTCCTCGTATACTCATCTTCCTTATATCCATCTCTTTGTTCGTTCATTGTATCCACGTATTCACTCAAGAATTGCAAGTACAAAACGCTCCCTACTGACCCATACATCGCGGATATCGCGTTTGCGACGCCGTACCCTAAGAGCGAATACGCCGTCAACGCCGCGCCGAATTTAATGGTCAATTGTTTCAAATCATCTTTTAATTTTAGATATTCTTCATCAGCGCTTCGTTTCTTCTGCTCCATCTCTGGTCTTTTCTGTGAATATTTCACCGCGCGCATCTTCTCTATTTCTTTCCGTTCCCACGGCATTCTTTTATCGTCGTCATTTTTTTCATCATTTTCCTCATCATCATCATCATCATCATCAGGTGATGCTGATGCTGACGACGCTGAAACCCTCGTAACCGTTCTGTTCTTACTCCTATGACTACATCGCCTTTCATGATTTACGACAGTATCTGCGATGACAATTTTCTCCCTCCTCCTCTCGTTCCTCCTACTCTTCTCTGTCTTCTGTTCAATATTGCCCTCGCGACAAAAAGTTTTCTTGTTCGCCCTGTTCCCATTTTTCGCTCTCTCAATCGATCGACGCGGATCAGAACACGATTTTTCGTTCTTCTGCGACCAGTGCAAATGTTCGCGCGATGATTGTATCGCTCTGAACATGCAGAAGTTTCGCTGTCGAGAGTTGTGTGAAGTAGTACTGAACGTAAAAGTAATGCGTTGGATTTCTATCGCGACGTTAAAAAATAATTCCGCTTGCTTGTGTGTTGTTGAGATATTTATTTTTCATCTAAACCCTAAACCCTAAACCCAAAAAGAAACACATGCATCAGCACATCCCACTTCACAAAGTCTCTCTTTTCTCCCTACAAACTCACCAATAATAACAAACAAACGTCGTTTAAAGAGTATCCATCGCCCAGGAATATCGCGATCAGTAGTCAGTAGTAGTAGTAGTAGTACTGTTATTACCATCAGGGTTTTATTCTTATTTCAGAGAGAGCGAGTATCGAATAAGGTCGTTTAAAGAGTATCCATCACCCAGGAATATCGCATTCAGTAGTAGTAGTAGTAGTAGTAGTAGTAGTAGTAGGGTACTACTACTGTTATTACAATCAGGGTTTTATTCTTATTTCAGAGAGAGCGAGTATCGAATAAGGTCGTTTAAAAAGTGTCCACCACCCAGGAATATCGCGATCAGTACTACTCTCATCACCATCAGAGTTTTATTCTTATTTCAGAGAGAGCGTTATAAGGGCACTGTGTAGAGAATTAGAGAGAGATTGAGTTTGAGTATCAAAAACGAAGCAGAACAAAGGTAAGTAATAGTGAATAAGTGAGCAGAGAACGAATCGGGGGCCGACGATGATGAACACGAGGGAGGGAATAAATCGAAGAACGAACGATGGGCGAAAAAGAACGTTCTTCGAAAGACATGATAGAGTGTTATTGTTTATACCGAACGTAATAGGGTACGCGAGATTGACGTTGATGTTAATCTCGTTTTACTTGGCCAAAACGGACCCAACGAAAACGGTCGTGTTGTATTTATTATCGTTCATATGCGACGAACTCGATGGGCGTTTCGCGAGAATGTTCGACCAATGCACGGAGTTTGGCGCGGTGTTAGATATGGTCACCGATAGACTGGCTACGACCGGTCTCTTGATCATACTGTCCGAGATATACTCTTCTTCTTCTTCTACTACTGAGAACGAGTATTATTTTAACGCACAATTCTTATGTATTCTATTGATTTGCGTAGATATCGCATCGCATTGGATACAGATGCACTCGCAATTAGCGTGCGGTAAACTGTCGCATAAGGACATGTCAAAGAGCAGGTTTTGGTTACTTAGGTTATATTATCAGAACAGGGTGTTCATGGGCGTATGTTGTGTATCCACGGAGGTTTTGTATTTATCACTATACATGGTGAACGATAAGGACGGACTCGCTTTAATGAAAGGCTTAGTACCTATTAAATACATTGTATCGATCATTAACAGCGCGGACGGTTATTATTGTTACGAATACGTAAACGCGTTGTTCTCGCAAAAACTTAAAATTGGCTCTATCGATACCTGGCCTACGCAGTTTCTCGTTTTAGCAATACCTGGGTTTTTATTGAAACAAATCGCGAACGTCGCGCAGTTACGATCGGCTATCGTTCAAATGGTTCAAAACGAACCAAAGTTCGCCTTGAAACGATCCGCGTCGAAGAAGAAGAAATAATACAGAGTATGTGCGTATGTATATAGAATTACAACCGCTACTGATGGTGGTGGTGATGGAACGTAAGAAACAGATTTAGCTGGATTTAATCCATCGTCGCTCGGTTTATTGTTCGGCCTCGTCCCAGCATCGGCGAGAAGTGTTGTCACTATAGTTATTGTTATATGAAAAATAATAAATATCGTTCGATAAGTTAGTATCTACTCTTTAAAAAAAAGCGCATATCCAATCAATTAATCAATTAATTAATTAATGACTGATTTAAATTCTCTTAAAGCGAATAAAAGAAGAAGAGGAAGATTTGCGATACTCGATTGTGAAGACGAGGTCGAGTTGTCCTACATCGCCATCGCGTTCTCGCGCTTATTCTCGTTCGACGGCAAAGAAAATACCATCACAACTTCTTCTTCTGAAGAAAAAAAAGATATCGGCGATATAAACGAACGTAACGAAGAAGAAGAAGAAGAAGAAGAATGGGAACATCACAGAGTACCCGAAGGAGAATTACCAGATTTAAGGGAAATAAAAGAATACCGTGGGATCATAATCACTGGATCGAGACATTCATGTATCGAGAGTAAGACCATGCGGTGGATGAAACAGTTGAAACAATTTTTGCAACGAGTTGTTAATGACGAGGAGGTACCTGTGAAAATCTTAGCGATTAATTTCGGAGCGCACGTGGTATGCGAAGCTCTTGGTGGGAAAGTGCAAAGGAGGTCGAGGTATGAAACGGTTGGGAAGTTTCGAGCGTTCGTTGATTGTGAGAACTGTGAAAGGGCGTTACCCGAGCGGTGTTGGATGAAGACGAAAGAGATCGTCGGCTTGGATGTTTTAGAGAAAAGGAAAATGGTCTTATTTTCGAGACAACGAGATGAGATTTCAGAGTTACCGAATGGGGCGGTTATGTTGACGAAAGTCGTTGGTAGAAATGATGGTGATAGTAGTAGTGATGATGATGTTATAGCGTCAGTTTTTGAGCCGGTTGAACACGACGAATTCTCAAAATTTATTCCCGAGAAGCAGAAACCTAAATTGTTAAAAGAAAATATAGCAACAACGACAACAACAAAAGAGAAGAAGAAGAAGAATAGAAATGATATAAGTAGTGAACTTCCTTCGAACGAATCTGTATGTTCTTGGGTATGGTCTCCGCCATCATCGCAAACGAAAGATAAACTAAACACCGACGCGAGAGTTCTCGCTTGGCAGCATACGTTATTAAGAGACCCGACAGAAAAAACAACCAATACAAGCGACGATCCCGCGATTGTTTTTCTTTCCATCGCACGTTCGTTTTTGAGAAGTAAAGATAGTTCGTCGTCGTATTTGAACGATACAAAAGAGTCGCTCGCGAAATGTTTAGAAGCCGGCAGAGAAGCTATCGAGGCGAGAAGTTTAAATCAATGGAAAAAGAAATCAATCGTAAGAGATGATGATGATAATACAAATACTAATAAATACGGTGAGAACGATGTAGTAGTTTTAGATAGAATGGAACACGTCGCAGAACAAGCATTTACCGCGACTGCGAAAGCGGTTAAATCAGAATTGCTCTTCGCGAGCGAGGAATTTCGATTATATTCTGAACTTAATGACGTCGCGAAACACGCGTTTGAAAAATGCCAGAAAGACGTACTAGATCTAACCGCGTTCGCTGAAAAAATTTACGAAACCGAGAAATCGATTTATAAATCGATTTCACCAACTATCGAGCGCATAGAGAAACAACTCGAAATGTTCGAGCAAATCGTTCTAAAGGCGGAGGGAAAATGCGACGACATGGACAAACGATTAGCAAATTTATAATCATAATCATGCTAACTTTTTAAAAACATCCGATCTCAAGATGACTTTTCTTCCTTTCAGTATTTTTTCTCCCTCGTGTTCGCACATCTCCTCTCCGTGCTTAAAGAACAACGCCCTTCCCATCCGCGGTATAACTTCCGCTATTCGCTTGCCAAATCGATCGTGGAAGAACGTCTTCCCCCCTTCTAATCCCGATTCCTCGCCCTCTAAATACAGTAACATCGTGTGCGTGGAAACTACCATTCTTTGTTTATCTATTACTTTCTCGTCTACGTGCGGACCAAAATGGTTCCCTCTTTCATATTTATACACTCGAAAATAATCGTTCAAGGCGACGTATTCGTCTTCGTTATCATCAAAGAACTCCTTTAAACCGAATTGTTCCCATAAAATTTTCGCAAACTCTCGATCATGAAAGCTCGCCCTGGAATTCTCTCGATCGGCTTCGCCGTATTTTGCCCCTTTACTGCGAGCTATTTCGTACTCATCCTTAACCGCAAACTTGATTTGCTCGCATTGGAATTTCGTTAACACGGAATCGACGTAAAAACAGTCATACGGGACGTTCTGTACTATATGTTTAACCGTACTCGTCTTTGCGTTCTTCTTCTCTCTCTTCAACGTGATTTCGTTCGATAGCACGAACTTATTCGTTTTTAATGTCTCCTTATCACCGTTCTTCGTCATATCATGTTTATTAGTATCGTTGTCTCATCATTAAAAAAGAATGAAGTGATCACAGGAAAAGCAAATGTTGTAAATGTTTGACCAGAGATCAGAGATCGGATGACAATGATGACTACATAAATTCTCGTTTCAATTCGAAAAAAGGTAACACCATTTCTTTCGAGACAAATAAGCGCGCGTGATTGATGATGACGATGATGTATACACATACATCCGATTCATATTTAACTAACTAGTTATTTCTGATCATATACTCGTACTAACATAGGAAAAAACGCACATCATCAAAAACAATATTATAATGAATGCGGTCCATAAAGAAGGACTTCGAAAAGGTACTCCAGCAGGTCAAGACGTTTCCGAATCCCGTCATTCCATTTGTTATAACGAAAGACGGTGTAAATGCGCTCGGAAATCGTTATGTTTATACGGTGGCGACATAACCGAAGGTCAGCTGCAATGGAACTCAACGATCCCGAGCAAGCAGATCACGAACAAACATCATTTGCGCTGTTTGAGCGATACGCTGGCGATGAACTTCGTGTTATCTTGTCACGCGCGAGGCGAAGGCGTTGATCTAACAAACGAGTCATTGATCGAGAGGTACTTAGGTGGGTTTCAATTTAAGCTAAACTCGGACGATCATCGCGCGATGGTCAAAGAAATTTTAATCAGATTGTTCGAAAAACGGCCAATAAGCGTCGAACATAATAAGTTTTTCAACCTCATCGATGGAGTGGACAGATTACCGTCAGCAGAGAGCGATAGTAAAACGAAGAAGCTCATCAAAAGCGCTCAAATAGAGAGCGAAAAAGTCGTCGAAAAGAAGAAAGAGCCGGCGAAGAAGAGGCCAACGAAAGCCGACGCTTCAGAAGAAGGAGAAGAAGAAGACGAGAAGAAGAAGAAGACGAGTGCGAAAACGAAGAAGGCGAAGAAAAAAGCCGCGGCTTCAAAAAAATAGATTACTTTGCGTCGCGTCGTCTCAAGAAGGAGATAAACATCAGAAGAAATCAACCAAAGGTCGTCTAATCATCGATCGTTGCATAAAGTTGTACATCAACGCATGATGAGAATAAGGTGCTGGTCATTTAAAATTTAAGAAAGAAAACTTAAACGTGCACCCAAAACCAAAGAAACTCAAGCTATTTCGTAAGCGTAGTTCATAGCAATATACTACGCAATAACGGCATAACCACACGTGTGTATGTGTGAGCGAGAGACGAACAAAAGTTAGTTACCCTATATTTTTTATATCCAACGCCCAAAGCAGTAGAACAAAGACTATATCGCGTTCATCATAAATAACAATCACTAATAATAAATGACGACTACTACTGCAAAAGAACAACTCGCTAAAAAACTGCGCGCGATATCGAACAAAGAACGTTTCGAGCTCGAACTCGAGTTCGTACAATCGCTCGCTAACCCTTATTTCATTCACGATATGGCAAAACGAGGCTTACTCCAAAACGAGCAGTTCATCGCGTACTTAAAATACTTACAGTACTGGCGCTTAGATGCGAGATATGCTAAATACGTGCTCTACCCGCACTGCTTCCACTTCTTGAAGCTATTGATGCGAGAAGAGTTCAGGCGAGCGATGAGGAATCCGAGGAAGTGTGATTTCGTGCATAAACAGCAATTAGATCATTGGCTGAAGAGCCTGGAGAGGCGGATGCAATCGAGCGGTAACGACGACGACGATACGGTCATCACGTGATTACATCGAGAATAAGGATAGATATATAAATAGCGCGTTAGTGCGTGCGTGTGTGTGTCTCTGTGTGATTGAGAGAGAGAGAGAAGAGAGTGTATAGACATAACGTACGTACGCGACGTCGTCGTTCTGCGCGTGAAGCAGTGCGTCGCGAGAAGAGAGATTACGACGACGACGCAACGATAATCGAACACGAGTTTAGTAACAGTAATAACACTAATAACAACGATCGAGAAGAAGAAGAAGTAATAGTAGTAAATAGTTGATAGTAGTAGTAGATAGTTCGACGTTCGTTTAAAACCGCTCACAAAGTCCTCGTTTCATTTCATTTCATATCGCAGCGTTACAATAAATATCTGTTTTGAGCCATCATGATAACGATACGATCGATGACTAAGTGCTCATCGCAATCAAAGAACGAGAACAAGAACAGGCGCGCAAACGTAAGCGATAGGCCTAAACTCGTGCGTTTAGGAAAACACCAGCGCCTGAAACTCGGTGAGAACTTGATCACTTTAAGGCGTGGCGAGTTCAAGGGAAGGGAAGATTGCGCTCCTTGGCGGACTGTTTGGCGTACGAGCTCTAGAAAATTGAGGATCAATAGATGCTTAACCGACGAAGCAGCAGACGATGATGATATGAATGATTCAGATGAAGTTCTGTTAATGTCGGGCGATTGTGAACCAGCCAGTGCGCATTCGTACTTTGTCGATATCAAAGTCGATGGTTTCGTGCCAGTCAGATGCGAGTGCTGCCAAAGGAGATACTCGAAACCGATAAAGACCGCGTTTAAGCTATTCTTGGACGAACAAGCAAAAGAATCTGGCGAGATTTCGGGCGATTTAGAGATCGTTCCGTTCCCTTTGCAAGTGGAAAGTGTTGACTTGACGGCGATCGCGAGGAGTTGGATCGAGCAGTCGTTCTTCGAGGAAGAGTTTCTCTGCGACGCTTGCCAGTCGAGCGAAGAAGGCGGAGTCGAGACTTGGAGTTTAGTTGGTGATCGAGTCATAGCGCTTTGATGTATGCAATATAACACAGAAAATGAAAGAGTGTGTATATATATATAGCAGTAGTAGTAGTAGTAGTAGTAGTAGTAGTAGTAGTAGTAGTAGGTAGCGCTTCGATTATACGTATTTCGAGAAACCTTGATATACTCTTCATTCATAATAAGTACGAACACTAAAATTCCAAAAGCCGCCATTACAAAAACGCCCTGGCACTTGCACGAGTAAACAAATAAACTTTGATAAACTTTGATAAACTTTGATAAGTCAATGGATAGAATCCTCGCAAACGCGATTACTGCACAGACCAAGCCAGGGCAATCTTCGACTGATCAGAAACGAAAACTGGACCAAATCAGAGTTTTACCGATATCGTCTTCGTTAAAGGATGATGAGGGCGATGATAGGAATAACGAAGGATCGAAGATGTTAGACTCGTTCTCGATCGATATCTCGCATCAAGAAGTGGAACGGATAATAGTCGAACTCGAGGAGATCTATAAAACACAACCGGGCGAATGGTTACCAATATTCGGTATTGGGAAGATGTTAGCGCTGGATTTAGGGTACGAAGACGAGGACGAGTTCGAGGACGCCTTGAAGTGTTCGTTCGAGGAGTTCATGCAAAAGTTACCGATGGTTGAATGTAAAGAAATCGAGTCAGAGCTACAACCAGGGTTGGTTAGGAAGTGTTGGAGGTTAATCGAGGATTTACAAGAGGAGAATAGGAAGCCGAAATGTTTGAAGTTAGAGTTGAAGACGAAGTCCGATTTGTGGAGGATTTTAATGCGGGCGAGTGGGAGCTCGATTGAGATACCGGAGATTGAGTTCTACGCCGGGGGAGACATAAAACGATCGATTGATTCTGTTTATAATCATTTATCGCAAGCGTGTTTTAATCTCGAGTCGCACGTGCAGCACATGGCGTCGTGCGCCGCAAGCCCAGAAGAACAAAGAGGGATCATAGAAACCATCGAACGATTACGGAGAATGTTAGATTTAGACGAACCGTGTACTTTGGTCATCAGATGCCCTTCTGGAGAGACTGCGTTTAAACCAATGGATGGGATTGAGGTTTTGCCATTCGATGCAAAAATCGACGGTACAGTGCATATGACCGACGATAGAGAAGACTTGGAGAAGAATAGAAAAGTCGAATAGTGATGATGATGATGATGATATCAATATTAAGAATTATTTGTAGTAAAATTTTGTAGATCAATCCTTATCAAAAACCTTCAAATGAACTTTCCCTTTCGTAGCCTCGTTCAACGCTGCTTTCTCCAATCTCGGAACGGTAATATGATCATGTACGTATAACAAAGCAAAACAACACGCTCTCTCTTTTTCTAATATAATGATAATGATAATGATGTGATGTATATTACGCTACGCGTTGCGTTGCTCTTAAAAGCAACAAAACATTTTCAGAACAATTCA
>Ga0114998_10001487_pt1 | contig 18085 bp, 15 predicted proteins | sample ArcticOcean_MG_C_5_FD_87044 | JGI IMG/M metagenome (GOLD analysis project Ga0114998, IMG submission 87044) | Marine microbial communities from western Arctic Ocean - ArcticOcean_MG_CB4_138 | ecosystem: Environmental > Aquatic > Marine > Oceanic | place: Arctic Ocean: Canada Basin | collected...
CAAGTAGATCCCGCCACACTTTTTTGTGGCATGCCACACTTGTGCCACACTTGTTCCCAAAGAGCATGATTCCCTTCCTACAAGTACTGGTCTACAATAAGACCATTACCTCTAGATTGTATCTATACCTTACACCCTGAAACATTAACCACATAAACCACACAAATATTAGAAAGTATACTGAGCGAGAGAGACACAACACAACAACAACAGTTTGATCCCCAACAAGTTCCGGGAAACGCGTTGCAAGTGTGGCATGCCACATTTTTGTGTGGCACGATTCTTTCTGTGGCGTTGATATAGAACATGCCAGCGAACCCCACCGTTACCCCCCAACCGCAGCCGGAGCCGGAGCCCGAGACCCAGGAGCCGCCGCCACGCATCCTGAAGGTGAGGGATCCCCCGTCACACAAGATCAAGCCCCTGCACCCGCACCTGCCGCAGCCGCCGTCCTGCGTGCTCATGGTCAGCCCGGTCAAGACGGGCAAGAGCACCATTATATCCAACCTGCTGCTCAACGAGGGCTTTTACGGCCACGAGTACTTCGATGACGTGTTCATCATCTCCAACACAATCAACAACGACCAGACCAGTCGCTTCGTGAAGGAGCACTTTGACTGCGAAGACCACTACACGGACCAGATGATTGATGATCTGGTGCTGCGGCAGACCAGCTACAAGAAGAAGGATCAGCCGGAGGTGGCGCTGATACTGGACGATATCCTGGGATCGCTGAAGTCCGGGTCGCGTGTAAACACGCTCAGTGCGCGATTTCGCCACTACAACATAAAGCTGCTCTTGTTCAGCACTCAGGTATTCCGTTACGTATCAAATATAGTGCGCCAGAATACAACGAACCTCATTGTAGGCAGTCCGTTCCCCAACCGCAAGGAGCTGCACAAGGTCGCCGAAGAATTTGGGGACATCTTTGGTGGGCCCAAGCAGTTCCTGAAGATCTATGCCCTGTGCACCCCCGAGCGCTACGACTTCATGCACTGCGACCTGCAGGCCAACCCGCCGCTGGCGTACCGTTGCTTCGACTACGTTGTGGCGGAGGGCGACAAGATCGTGGGCGGGGGCGGCGTGGCACCTGCGAAGGAGGAGGTGGACGCCTTCGATACAGGACAGAAAGTGAAAGGGATATAGAGACTTGTGCGTTACGTATAGTAACAATGACATACAACAGATACCAGAACGGCAAGATATACCAGATCACGAACAACATCGACGACATGGTGTACATTGGCAGCACCTGCCTGCCCCTGCGCAAGCGCATCTACAACCACAAGAAGGAGTACCACTCCGGGAAGGGCCCGAACCGCCGGCTGTTCCAGCACACGGAGCAGTACGGCTGGGGCGAGTTCGACATCATCCTGGTGGAGGAGTACCCCTGTGACAACAACGACCAGCTGCGTCAGCGCGAGGAGCACCACCGCAAGCTGCTGCCGAAAGAGATCTCGCTGAACATGTGCCGGGCGTACCTGAGCATCGAGGACAAGAGGCATGGCGACATGGAGAGCAGGCGCCGCTGCAAGGCACGGTACAACGCGTACCAGCAGAAGTACTCGCAGCAGGAGAACATCGTCGCGTACCGCAAGCAGTGGGAGCAGGAGCACAAAGAGCAGCGCAGCCGGTACAAACGCGAGCTGCACGCGTACCAGTGCGGCTGGGGCGGCGACCCGCGCACCCACAACTGCATGTTGAAGATAGACCCCGCACTGTTCGCCTGCTAGACTTAATCCCACCCATCTTAACAATCCCCTTCATAAATTGACACATATTTCACAACTTTTTTTGTGACATATATGTATAGAAATAATGATAAATATCGAAGAATATTTGAAAGAAAGTAAGCCAGACATATCGGACTCCACCGTGAGTGCGTACACGCTCAACCTGCACAAGCTACACGACAGACTGCACGGCACGCGTGAGTTCGACAACATCGAGTGGCTACAAGAGAGTGAGGATGTGCTGAGCAGCCTCACCGCGAACTGTACCTCGTACCTCACGCGGCGCAACTATCTGAACGCGGTGATCGTGCTGCTGCTCAATCGCGAAGGGTTCGAACCCGCGTTGGAGGCGTATCAGAAGCAGCGTGACGCCTACAACACGCAGTACGTGGACATGCAGCAGACGAAGGTGCCCTCTGAGAAGCAGGCCGCCAACTGGGTGTCAGTGGCAGAGATCGAGGGGCTGATCGATGAGTACGGCGTCCTAGTGAAGCAGCTACGCAGCACGCCGAAAGAGGACCTCACTCACAAGGATCTGAGCGTGTTCCAGGACCGCTTCATGCTGCTGTTCTGGCTGCACTACCCGATGCGGAACGACCTGCACAGCACACGCGTCATCGCGAAGCGTGTGTTCAACGCACTGGACCAGACGGAAAAGGACAACAACAACTATGTCATTCAGGGTAAGCAGGTGGTGCTGAGCGTGGGGAACTACAAGACGCGGAAGAAGTACGGCGTGAAGAAGATAGCCATCGATGACAAGCGGGTCGTGAAGGCAATGAACCAGTGGCTGGCGGTCTCACCCAATCCAGAGTACATCCTGGTGAACCCGAAGGACGGTAGCCCCATGTCCAGCCTGCACATCACACAGACCCTCACGGGTATTTTCAAGAGGAATTTCGACAAGAGCGTCGGGAGCACGCTCCTACGGCACATTGTGCTGACAGAAAAGTTCGGTCAGCAGCTCGAAGACATGGAGCACATGGCTGATATAATGGCACACGATGTCAGCACCGCACACAAAATTTACATCAAGAAGGTCGATAATGAGGACTCGGATGGGTCCTCATCATAGGTTATTTTCTATATTGTTGTCTCAAACTCTCATGATATGAGTCTGAATCAGGGGGCATATGGAGAGTTCTCACATGCTTATGCACGAAATCGCCACTCCAATATCCATATTTGGCATAGTCTCGTATGTGTAATGAATACATCACACACATTAGACCTTATTATCGTCTACTTTTCTCTGGCGATCGAGGTATTTCTGAAACATCTCTCGCTGCTTCACTAGTTTGAAGCATTTCTTGTGGAACTCACGTGTTCCCCAATCCTTGTACACTCCCTTACCGTTCTTGCGATCGCGTCCTATCATTACCAGGCTCCGGCCGCACTCTTTACACTTTGGTTTTACCTCTTTAGTCTTAGTCATTCTTAACAATACGTATTGCCTTGTCTCTAAATGGTTTTCACTTATCGTCGCATAAACACAAGACACTTACAGTAGGTATAAACATGCCAACATACCTCGATATGCTGCCAGATGAGATATACCATACGATATACCGCCCGATATTCGTTGACGTCATAAAGGAGTGTGTCCGTCGCCGCGTCCTGGATCTGAAGCACCGCTCGCTCAATCACTACCACACACTCGATTCGTATGATAGCCTGTTCAAGCGATGCCGCATCAACCGTTCGATTGTGTACGCCTGGCTGCTCGGGATCAAGAAGACAGGCAACCGCATATGGACAGACGGAGACAAGCTGTACTCGTATGAGATGATGATAGGATACACTCACAATTACGAGAAGGTAGTCAAACTATACACTGCACAAACAGGACACTACCTCTCACAAACCACAAGCACCCACTGCAACATGGCCTCGCAATTCGCGGATGCCACAGTATCACCCTCTGAATGAATATCACATTTTTGGTATCGATTTATGGATACTCACGCCCTCAAACATATAAATTACGTAATTTATATGTTATAGGCATAGATTTATGTCAAATATGCGGTAAAATCCTGAAATTATAATAGATACTATAGATATATAGAAATGTGTGACAAACCAATGACTGAGTATCTGAACCACAAATACCCAGACAATGCTGTAACAGAGATCCCATCAATGCTCGATCATGTGAACACCCTACTCAAGCGAATCATTGCTATCGAGACTAGCACGACTGATATGAAGGCTGAGCTGGACAATATGGGTGAGTATCTGTGCAACACAAACAAGTGTAAGAAGCGTTATCAGGGCATAAAGGGGTTGGACGGTGACACATAACTTCTCATGTAATGATATAGCATGTCTTTCTACACGAAACGCATAGGGATAGAGTCACTGACATCAGCCCAAGAGCAATACTGGAAGAACAAGAACGTTAAGTACCGTCCAATACTAGAGTACAAGCCTCTGACAGCGGCTGAGGAGAAGAGGCTGAAGGACGAGTACTATGTGAAGAACAACAGGGTAGGGTTTGAGAAGCTGTACGCGTCAGTGAGGACGCCCAACGGGCTGACTGCCACGGGCAAAGAGCAGTACAGTCCAACAATCAGGCAGGTGCAGGCGTGGCTGACGCAGCAGACAGCAGCACAGGACTTCAAACCGGTGCAGCAGCCGAAGGACACGAAGCCCATCATCGTGTCGAAGGTGAACGACCTGGTACAGATGGACTACATGGTCATGACGTCTGACATGAAGTACAACGGGTACAGCCACATCCTCAACTGTATCGACGTGCTGAGCAAGAGGGCGTACTCGCGCACCATCAGGCTGGGGGCAGGGCACGACCCAACTGCACTGCAGACGCTGGGGTTAGCCAAGCAGATCTTCAATGAGATCAAGAAGAAGGAGGGTAAGTTCCCGAACAGGGTACAGACTGACAACGGACCACACTTCCTGGCTGAGTTTGAGATGTCTTACCGTCCTGGCGGAGACCTGGAGGCCATCAAGTACGCGTCCGGCCTGCGGTACCGTGCCACGTCGCAGTCGGTGGTGGAGCGTTTCAACCAGACACTGCGCAACATGATCCGTCGCTTCGTTGCGAGCGGCACCAAGAACTGGCCCGCCCAGCTGCAGACCTTCGTCGCCAACTACAACAGCAACAAACACAATACCATCCGCATGAAGCCGGACGACGCACACGACGGCAACCTGCAGGAGGCGAAGGACAGGATCAAGCAGCGCGCGAAGATGCTCAACCACAACACACTCACGCTTGATAAGGGCGATAAAGTGCGGCTGGTCAACTTCAAGAAGATGAAGTCGGCGCAGTACAAGGACGAGCCCAACTGGTGGCCCGAGGTGTACTCGATCTTCCACGTGGTCAAGCCCAAGGACCCGACACACCCGCTGCGGTACATGCTGGAGCCCAACCCTCCCACCACGATCGTGGGCAACCGTCCGGGGTACCGCGGACCGCAGGCGAAGGGCAGGCGTCAGTTCAGTGTGTACGAGCTGCTGCTGCTGGCACGCAAGGGTGAGAAGGACTGGGACGGTATCAAGGTGTCCACCACGATCGAAGTGATGGGAAAAGTCGCTGAGGAATCTGACGAGGAAGAGGATTCTGACGCCCAGGGTTTACCCACTAACGGCCAAAAGCCGAATCCCTCTGCGGCTGCGGCTGGTAGCAAACCAGTGCAACCACCGACTCCAGTTGTGAAGGTAAAACCGATGGATTTGGTGGGTAAATTCATCAGAGTCAAGTGGGACGCCAAGGGCCCGCTCACCGTAGAGCACATCGCGAAGGAGGGCAGCCTGGGGCAGTTCTACAAGTGCAGAGTCAGCTCGTACGACCCGGATACGTTCCTGCACAAGGTCCATTACGTCAGCGATGACAAGATCGAGGAGCACAACATGTTCAACAAGAACAAGCCAGGGTTCATTCAGTACCCGCAATTCTGGAAGATGGATAAGAAATGAGCCGTGCCACACAAAAATGTGGCATGCCACACTTGCAACGCGTTTCCCAGAACTTGTTGGGGATCAAACTGTTGTTGTTGGCTTGTGTCTCTGTCACTCAGGATACTTTCTTATATTTGTGTGGTTTGTGTGGTTAATGTTTCAGGGTGTAAAGGTAGTAGAGTAATCTAGAAGTAATGGTCTAATGGAGACCATTAATTTTAGGAGGAGAGTTTATGCTCTCAATTTGATAATGTGGCAATTTGTGTGGCACGCCACGGGAAAGTGTGGCAGAATTTGAATTGGTAATTGGAGGGGTTGCTTTGCTTAGGCGTCGAGGTCGTCCGTGATGTCGTTGCTGTCTTCTGAGCAGTCATCGTCACCTGAATCCATCTCTTTCTGGTTCACGCGGATGCCTTTGTACACACGGGTGTTCTTGGTGTTGCTCGATGCACTGTCACCCGAGCTGATGCGCTTGGTGTCGCCCATCTTGATGCCCTTCTTCTTCAGCCATCCGATGGCCTTCTTCTTGCTCACGCTGAGCTTGCTCGAGACCATGCTCTCGAACTGCTTGCAGGTGACGAAGTCGTCTCTGTTGTTGCTGAACTCGAAAATGCGCTCGAAGTGGGCGAGGTCGCTCTCTGCCTCGTTATCCTGGGTCGTCTCGATGATCTCCTTCGGGACCTCGGGGATCTCGGTGTGGTAGTGGCTGAAGAGGACTTTGGTGAACGCCCGGATGCAGCGATCGGTCTTGATGTAGTCGTCCTTGATGTTGCCGTCCGCCTTGTACTGCTTGACGATGCCGTCGGGGCGGGGCTCGTGCTTGACGAACTCGGAGTTCATGTGGAACTCGACGCAGTTGGCCATGGCGTCTGCCGGGTCGCACGCCGGCATGTCGTTGAGCATGAGGCAGAACTGGCTCTCGAGCCGGAACTTGACGATGTTCTCGTACAGCTTGCGGCAGGAGATGAGGTCGCCGCCGGACGCCACGACTTCCTTCATCATGGCGCCGTCGATCATGGTGTCCCTGTCGTCGGCCATCTTGATCTCGTTGGTGAACACGAGGCGGACCATGTCGAGGTCGACCGCCCACTTCATATCCATCGCGCTGTCGGCACTGCCACGCTTGGACAGAAAGTTGTTCGCGGAGGTGGTCGTGACGTAGTCGCCGAACGCCGTGAGGAACAGCAGCACCAGCACGCCCTTGCCGGAGTTGCGCTCGCCCAGCATCACCAGCCACTGCTTGTCCTCGACGTGCCCCGCCATGATGCGGGCCATGGTCTTCAGCCAGAAGTCGCGCAGCTTGGCGTTCTCGGTGAAGATCGGGTTGAGCACGCGATCGTAGAGCTCCTTCACTTCGGCGTCGGTCACGTCTAGGTCCAGGTCGCGCTCGATGCGGATCTTGGTGCAGGAGTCGTCGTCGTAGGGAGCCAGGGTCTTGGACTTGAAGTCGTAGTAGCCGTTGGCATAGCAGAGCTTGCCGCGGCACCACTGAGTCATGTTCTCGACGAAGTGCTTGTCCTTGCGGGCTTTGTTGAAGACGAACTTCATGATGTTGTTCGCGGCCGGCAGGTTGCGGGAGACGCTGACGGCCCCCGTGGCAGTCGCCTTGAAGAGGGTGAGCTGGTTGATGAAGTTCATCAGAGGGGACTGGATCGTGTCGTGGTCCTTGGTGGCGTCGGCGGTGTAGAGGTCGTCCTCGCGGAAGTACATGCGGCCGTTGCAGCTGACCAGGTCGAACTCGGAGCCCTCGAGTGCCTTGAGCACGATGTCCCGGGCCTCGACGTCGTCCTCGACGATCACGAAGGAGCTGAGCTTGTCCTCGAAGTCCTCGAAGGGCTTCACCTCGAGCTGGATGGCGAAGCCGGTCTTGTCCTGCACGTACGCACAGCAGGACGCGAGCACGTCAGGGGAGAGGTTGCCCTCGACGTGCATGCCGTCGTGGATCAGGGCACCGACGGTCCAGCCGGCCTCCTCCATGTAGTCGTACATCGCGAGCAGGCAGGTCTTCTCCATCTGCTGCGCGAGGTAGGACAGCGCGGAGCCGTCGAGGTTCCAGTAGCCGGGCTGCTTGCGCTTCTTGGCGAGCACGCGGAACTCGTTGTAGGCCTTGAGCACCGTCTCGGTGTTGTCCTGGACCTCCTGCTGGAGATCGTAGAACAGCTTGGGCATGAGCTTGACGGAGTGCTCAGTCATCCACTTCTTCTCGTTGAAGTGCCCGGAGTTGTAGATGAGCCCGAACATCAGGTTCTTGATGGCCTTCTTGGTGACGCCCATCTGGCTGATGAGCTTCTCGCGGTCCTTGATGTACATTGATAGGTAGGTGGTAGCACACTTTTCGTGCTGAAACAGCTGCTCGAGCAGCGTCGGGTGGCAGTTCTTGATGTCGACGTCGGTGTAGATACCCTTACAGCCGACAGCCTTCATGACGTTGTAGAGGTTCATCTGCGTGGAGCAGAACTCGTTCTTCTTGAGGCAGGTCATCTTGGCCTCGAGCCGGCCGAGCTCGTCGTTGGTGTAGGACACCTCCACCTGCCCGCCCTGGAGCTTCTTGAGGTACTTCTGGAGGATGCGCTTTCCGGTGGTGTCGATCAGGTCGGAGAGCAGGAGCCGTGGGGTGTCGGCTGTGTTGAACTTCTCGTCGAGGAGGATGGTGCGGGGCTGGTTGTTTCTGAAATTGAGTTGCATTGTTGTTATAGATACTATGTATAAGATTCTTGGCTTTAAACTGTTTCCGAATTGGTCAGAATTTGTCCGAAAAAAGTGGTATGTGATTGCCTACTATACTTAGAAATCAAAGCTCTAAGTAGTGGAAAGAATCCCCCATTTTTTTCCGAAAAGCCAGTAGCTCCCGTGGCGCACCTCAAAGTGCGGCTTCTGCTTCGGCTTGCGGTTCTTGTGGTAGTACTCCTTCTGGTACTGTAGGATGCGCTCCTTGTTCTCGGCGTAGTACTGCTTCGAGTACTGCTTGCGGTCGAAGCACTTGTAGCTCAGCGGAAGGGGAGCGGTGGCGGGCGGCGGCATGTTTCTATATTACTTACCGCCGGTTTTCTTGGGCAGGAAGCTGTCAATGATGGAGAGGGGCACGTTGTTGGCCTTGATGATGCGGTAGATGACGGCGCTGCGGTCGCTGACGGAGGCGTAGCTGCCGTCGGGCAGGTGCAGGCTGGTAACGATGTCAGTGATGGTGCGCTGCGCCGTGATCAGGAAGTCCACCGTCGACTCGCCCATGTAGATGTAGTCCTGCGACGAGTACGACTTGTCGATCACGGCGATCACGGGGCTCAGGCCGCGCGAGTCCAGGTACATCGGGTTCTCGACCAGCGAGCTGCGCACCAGCCAGTAGCCCGCCGCCTGCTGCCGCGCCAGCTCCGACGCCACGAGCTGCGTGCTGGTGGCGAAGACCGTGGTGGGCCCGAACAGAGCTGCACTGGGGAACAGGGGCAGCTGCAGCGTCGACTGCGGCGCGCCGTAGGAGTTCACCGCCCACTCCATCAGCTGCGTGGCGTTGATGTCGGCCCCGGTCGTCAGGGGGTAGCTCGTGCTGTCGCGGGCCTGCCGGTTCAGCGTGCTCGTGGCCGGGTTCAGGTCGGCGTAGGAGAAGCCGATCTTGCTCCACATGCCGTCGCTCCACGCCGCCTCGGTCACGCCCCAGTCGCTGACGAACACGCCCGTCTTGCTGTCGAACACCGTCCAGAGCTTCAGGAGGTTGGCGGCCGGTGTGGTGGTACTGTGGACGGCTAGCCGCACCTCCGGGTTGTAGGCCATGTTGCGGAAAACGGTGCTACTGTTGTACTCCGGGTTGATCTGGTAGATGTCCTTGCCCTGGTCGGGGTTGAGCGGGTAACTGATCTGTGGTGTCGAGGGCTTGCCCGCATCAACAGTGTTGATCTGCTGGCGCGCGGTGTGCAGCTGCGAGATGACGAAGCGAGACTGGGCGGTGTCGAAGCTGATGTCGGGGTCTTTCGCGCCCAGGTAGACCCTGTCGAGCTTGTCTGCGCCCGTGAACGCAGTTGTGTCGTAGCCCGACCAGAGCAGGAGCGCGTCCACGCCGTACGCGCTGAAGTGGGTGTCGAAGCCGATCGCTCGGGTGCCCAGCGGCCCAGCGGTTGCCGGTGTTGTTTTGGTGATACCGGTATGGATCTTGTCGCCTGCCAGCGCGAACTGGATGTGCCCGCCGACGTCGGTCGCGAAGCCGTAGCCGTCCGCCAGCGAGTCGCTCAGCGCCGGGTTGAACGCCACGAAGAGCCGGCCGCTCCCGACCGTCAGGTCGACATCGCTGCCCAGGAATCCGTTCGTATCGGTCTTGTTGACGTGCAGGAAGCGGGTGTTCTCGACGCCGACGTCGGTGCCGAAGATCAGGTCACTGCGCCGCGCCTGCTCCGCGAAGAGCAGCTTCAGCCTGCCCAGCTCCACAGGGCCGTAGTCCCAGTTCGTGGTCACGATGTCCTCCGTGGAGTGTATGACGGTCGTGATGCCGACACTGATGCCCTGTGTGTACAGCTCCGGGTCGTGCATGCCGACGAACTCGTAGGGGTTCCACTTCGAAAGTGCATCAATCGCGGCTTTGCTGAAGTTGTCCGCGTTGGCGCAGACGAACGGCTTGAACAGCGGCGAGCTGGCGCTGATGCTCACGCCCTTGTAGTCCGTGGGGGGACTCGTCGCGTGCAGCTGCTGCGTGAGCTGCTCGCAGATGTTGTCGGAAGTGTTGTAGCCCGGCTTGACGCGCAGGGCAACGGTGCTGGTGTGCGACACGAACAGGGGGCGCGCGGCGTACACAGGGTGAAAGGCAATGAACTCTCTGTGCATGATGGTGTAGCGGGCCCCGTCGTGCTCGCGCCGGTAGAGGGCGTCGTACGGTGCCACGTCGGGCGGCTTGTTGTAGTCCTTTGGTAGGCTCGCCAGCTCGTCAGTGTTGCCGTCGGCGATAGTCTCCCAGCACCACTTGCGCGGCAGGATCATGCAGTTCTCGGCGTCGGCGCACTTGAAGAACTCCGTGGTGAGCGTGGCGGAGTTGTTCGCCTCCGTGAACTGGATGGTGTCCTGGCCGCTGCCGACCTCGTTGATGAAGGCCGAGCTGACGGAGACGCGGTCGCCGGGGTTGAGCTGCAGGCCCTCCGAGATCTTGTTGGTCCAGATGGCCGGGTTGCCGGCGTCCGTGGGTGCCACGGCTTGCTGCTGGTTGCAGTCGATCAGTATTGTGTTGGTGGACATGTTCTATATAATAAGATGAGATTCAAATTGCTTACGCCTCCGTGCACATCATGCGGCCGTCCTTGAGCGTGATGACCTTGGCCACCTCGAGCCAGGCGCGCTGCGTGTAGGCGGAGCCGCCCGCCAGCGGCATGGTGATCTCGAGCTCCACGCCGCGCGAGTTGACCCGCTCGCCACGGTTGAGGCTGAAGGCCAGGTAGTTCTTCGGCGCCCCGGTGAGGGCCGCCCGCGTGGTGTAGCCCTCGACGGTGTCCGTGGAGACGGAGCTGCTGCGGGTGCCGTCCCACTCCTGCTTGCTGATGAACGGCGGCACGCCCTCGCAGGCCTGCAGGTGGTTGAAGAGCAGCGCGGAGTTCTCGAGCGGTCGTGGGAAGAGATTGCGGTCGTTGTACTTGATCTGTACCTTGATCGTGTCGGCGCTGTCGAACGTCTTGTACTGCGAGTTGTACACGTTGTCCACGGAAGACACGTCGAGGTCCGAGTTGGTGTTGGCGATGATCAGCTTGGTGCAGATGCGGTTCGCGCCGCCCAGCGTGCGCGTGAAGGTCAGCTGGTTGTTCGCCGGCGTGACTGTAGTGCGCGTGAGCAGGTAGTCGAAGTAGGGGATGGTGAGCCCGGTGGTCTCGACCTGCCGCGAGTAGTTGTCGAGCTGGTCCTGCGGGTACATCATGTAGTCCGCGATGAACTTGGTCTGCGTGTGGTCGAACTCGAAGGTCTCGGCCTGCACGGCGGCGAGCTTCGCCGCTGTGTCGATGTCTGTCTCCGCCGCCCAGAAGCGGTGCTTCGACTCTGTGAGGTGCAGCTCCACGGTGATGGTCTCCTTCATGAGGTAGAGCGGCAGCTGCGTCTGCTTGAGGAACGGGAAGAAGTCCGAGAGCGAGATCTGGAACGTCTGGTCGTTGTCCAGGTTGAGCGTCGAGGGCAGCTCGAGCGCTGTTGCTGTGTAGTCTTTGCCCACGTCCAGCTTGAGCGTGGAGGAGGAGAGCGTGTCAGTGGTGTCGTCGTAGTCGTACTCGTAGGACCCGACGCGCCCGGTGAGCACCGCCTCGCGCTCCTTGCGCGACTCGTTCGAGAGGAACATCGACTTGTAGCCGTGGAAGTGGTTCCAGTCGTCCACCTCGGCGATGGTCTTCGAGCCGGCCATGAGCACGCAGCGCTTGACGACGCAGCCGATGCCGTTGAGCAGGGGCAGGAAGCGGCGCTTGCCTTCGGTGCCCTTGAGGCTGAACTGCACCTTCGAGTTGGAGTGCAGGATGCCCTTGTTGTCGAACTGGAACTTCACGAAGCGCTCGTTGGTGATGATCGGGTCGAGGATCGATGTCTGCACGTCGATGGTCTGGTCGGTGCTGATCGGCTTGATCTTGACGAGGTCTGGTACGGAGCCTGCGGACGTGGTGGCGGGTGGTGAGTTGTTCATTATATACTGTTGTGGTACAATAGATAATGAGGGTATTCTTCTGAGTGTTGGGGGGCGATTTAGCTGAGCACCTGGATGCCGCTCGGGTTCATGAGCAGCGTCTGCTTGGCGTGCACGAAGACGAAGACGCTCTGCGGGGAGACGCCGGCCAGCGAGCTGTTAATCACCATGCCGAACTGCGAGTTGGAGTAGTCGACGCCCTGGTTGGAGATGGTGTCCAGCGCCACCCCGATGCCGAAGATGTTGCCGCCGTCGGGCAGGCTCACGTCGGTGGCTTTGGTGCCCGGGGTGTTGTAGGGGCTGACGGTGGTGCGGCGCAGCTGCGAGAACGGCGTCACCGCGTTCATGAAGTTGCGGGTGATCTGCGGGTCCTCGCCGTGCTCGATGTCGCCGTCCGCGTGCTGCATCGTCGTCATGATGTACTCCTGCGGGAAGCGGTTCGAGTCGCGGGTGAAGAACACCTCCTTGATCGCCGCGTGGTTGCCGCCGTCGCGGATGTCCTGCCGGCTGAAGGAGTTGAAATTGTAGTTGTTGATGTGGTCGCTCCGGATGAAGCTGGACCACAGCGAGAGCACGCGCTTGAGCCCGAGCTGGAAGTTGATCGTGGCGTAGCTGCTCTGGACCGTGGCGTAGAAGCCGCTGATGGAGTTGTAGTCGTAGCTGTGGTTGGCCTGGCGCATGAGCTGGCTGAGCTGGTCCGGCGCCGGGTTCTGCACCTCGGCCGTCAGGTGCAGGTTGCGGATGACGTAGTAGGCGCCGTCCGCGCTGGTCGAGCCGTCGGTGGAGAAGAGCACCGCGCTGTCCGGCGCCAGGAAGAGCTGGATGTTGATGCCCTGCACGCCCCAGCTCGAGGAGAGCGGGATCGGGTTCTGCCCGAGGAAGAAGCCGCAGGGCAGCGGGATGCTGAAGCTGGAGCCGCCGGTCTCGGCGCCGGGGTTGGCCACGTCGGCGGCCACCGTGGTGATCTGCTTGAGGCTGGCGTCCACGTTGGCCGAGCTGAGCCCCGTGATGCCCATGTGGCCGACCAGGTCCTGCGGCGAGCTGCTGACCGGCAGGTACGTCGAGAGCATGGTGTTGTAGTTCTTGATGTGCTCGATGGTCTGCGAGGTCTTGGCCGAGCTGACCACCAGCTGGTCGAGGCACGCGTACACGCCCAGCCGCGGGTCCATCGCGATCTTGTCGGCCGCAGCCGGGTTCGCAGTGCCGCCGGACTTGACGACGCTGATCTGGCCGTTGATGCGGACGGTGGAGCCGAGCAGGTACCTCTCCTGCGCGCCGATCTTGAACTCGACCAGCGGGTTCCCGTTGCGGTAGCTCACGGACTGCACCTGGTTCACATTGGTGGGTAGGACGTCGATGTATTCCTTCATAGTACTGCTATATCAGGGCGGCATGTATCTTTGTAGTCGCCATTCTTCTAGACTTGTACGGTGAGGTTGCCCTGCTTCACCACGATCGAGCGCACGTGGCTGACGAAGATGTGCCAGAGCTTGTTGAGCGCCGGAATCGCCGCCTCGCGGTAGGACACCTGCAGCTGGAAGTCCTTGGAGCGCGTGTCGTACGAGCCGCCCTGGAGGCTGAGCGCCCGCGGCACGATGAAGCAGCTGGAGAACTCCTGCATGCAGGCCGGCGTGATGCCCGACATCGCCAGCGCCTTGTCCAGCTCGATCAGGTGCTGCTGCTCCTGCAGGCCGCTGTTGACCTTCGCGAGCGGCACGGGCCTGTCGGGGTTCATCTTGCCGTTGTAGGTGAAGCGGTACTCGGTGATGTTGTCCGAGTGCCCCCGGAAGGCGAAGCCCTGCGGCTTGGCGATGGCGGCAGCGGGCGTGTAGCTGTTGGCGTCCACCGGGCAGCAGAGCATCGCCTTGGCCCGCGAGTTCTGCAGCGGGAGCATGATCGTGCCCTCCCTGTCGGAGCTGAGCATAGAGTACTTGTAGGTCTGCATGGCGTTGAAGTCGTAGCGGATCATGCCGTTCTCCTTCATGCTCTTCATCATCGTGGAGACGTAGCCGGACGGCATGATGATCTTCTGCAGCACCAGCTCCACCTCGTCCATCACGAACTGCGGGTTGAAGTTGGTCACGATTGCCGCCGTGTTGCAGGCCAGCAGCGAGTTCACTGGGAGTGCCGTTGTGAAGAGCGTCGGCTGGCTCATCGTGATCTTCAGGCGCTTGGTTGTACCATCAGTATCGGTCACTTGCTCAATACTCTTGATCTTGCCAGTCAGTGATTTTCCGACCATCGTAGGTGTGTTGGGGTTCCAGAGCTTCAGCGACTGGTTGACCACGAACGGGCACTGCTTGGTCGCGATCTGGGCGTTGGCCTGCTGCAGCAGGAACGTGCTGTACGCCACATGGAGGACGGTCACGGTGGGCTGTTTGGTCACCGCCCCCAAGGTCGTGCTGTCGAACGGCGTTGTCATAGCGGAATTTGTGAACAGCGCGAGTGTTGTGGCATTGACTCGCTTCATGTAGCGAACGCCGTTGTACGTTGACGGTGTAGAGCCAAAGAGCGTAAGTTCCGTGCCGTCCTGGTAGGTGTCAGCCGTGGCGCCGACGGTGACCACACAGGGGGAAGCCTGCGTAGTGGCTGTCACCACAATGACATTGGATGTGGTGACGATGACCCCCTTCCCCGTGGCCGCGGCGTCCGGTCCGGCGGAGAGCAGCCGCGGCAGGTAGAGGTTCTGCGGTGCCGCCGCCCGGGTAGACACCTGTGTGGTGGCCAGGTTGCAGATGCACTTGCGGGCCTCCTCCAGGAAGATCTCGATGCGCAGGCCCTGGGTGAGCATGAGCGGGAAGATCTTCGGGTTGCGGAAGATCCCAGAGCCCTTGAGCGGCAGGCAGATCTTGAAGTGGTGGAAGCTCTCGTCGACGAAGGGTTGGGTGCCGTCCGCGTTGTACTTCGTGCTGCCGTCGTCCGCGAAGTAGGGGTTGGTCACGGTGGCGTTGCGGTTGCTGCGGGCCGCGCCGGTCGTGCTGCGGTTGAGCGGCTGGTGCAGCGTCGTGCCCTCGGTCAGCGCCCGCTTGCGCCGGATGTTGTCGTTCGAGTCGTAGGCGTACATCTGCTGCACCTGCACGTTGTAGGCGATCGACTCCTCGAGCACTACGCCAGTGCCGCTCATGATCCGCACGTCGCGCAGCAGCGAGTGGGCGCCGATGTCGGGGTTGAGCTGCAGCCGCATCGCGTCGTCGTTGCTGCCCAGCTTGAGCTTGAGCCGGAAGGAGAGGTAGGACTCGGTCGGCTGGAAGAACTCGGTGGACGGGTCGATCTTGATTGTGATCTTGCCGTTCTCGCCGTACTCGCCCTGCACCTCCGCCGGGATCGAGACACTCTTCTGCCCTATCGCGAGTTTCGTATTAGCTTGCCAGAAAGACATGTTAAGTATATACTTTGAAGGCAGACAATCCCCAGAAACTCATTATTCTACCTAGTATACCCCTTGCCACAAAAACTGTGGCATGCCACACTTGCCACGCGTTTCTCGGAACTTGTTGGGATTGATATCATTGTTGTTGGCTTGTGTCTCTCCCGCTCAGGATACTTTTCTATATTTGTGTGGTTTATGTGGTTAATGTTTCAGGGTCTATAGAGAAGAGGGAAACTAAAAGGAAAGGTCTGAAAAGAGACCGTTACTTGTAGGAATGAAATCATGCTCTTTGAGAGAAAGTGTGGCAGAAAGTGTGGCATGCCACAAAAAGTGTGGCTCACAACTGTGGCTCACCTCAGAAGTGGGTCGAGCCCGCCATGGCGTGCAGCGCGTCCGGCGCCATGCTGCTCACCAGCCCCATCTGGGACCAGGTGTGCACCGCGGGAGAGGGCTTGTTCAGCGCGGCCATCTTTGCGGTGTTGGCGGTGTGCTGCGCGGCGCTGGCGGTGTCGGACCCCTTGAGCGACTCGTAGGCCCCGATCGCGTTCAGCCCCATGCCGACCACCTCCATGCCCGGGATGAAGTCCAGCACGGTGCCGGCGATGGTCAGCTTGTTGCCCAGCTTCTCGCTGCTGTTGTCGCCCGCGATCTTGCCGCCCACGATGTCCTCGCCCAGGTCCACCACGCCGCCCAGCGCGCCCAGCCCCTTCATGGCACCGCTGAACTTGCCGCCCGCCGCCAGCAGCTTGCCCGCCAGCTCCTCGGTCGCCCCGGCCGCCCCGCCCGCCGCTGCCTCTGGGGTCGCTGCCGTCAGTGCAGCCTTGCCCTCGCTCAGTGCCTTGCTCACGTCCGCTGGGTCCGCCGCCCCTGAAGCCGCCGCCCCCGGCATCGCGTGGTCTGCCGTCGCGAAGCCCGCTGCGTGCGCCTCGCCGCCCGTGTTGACGGCTCCGATGATGCTCTTGCCCCCCGTGGCGTAGCTGCCCACGGCGTCCGCGCCCCTCGCCACCGCAGCGCCCGCCCGCTTGGCTCCAGGCACCGAGGAGAGGAACTTGCCCGTCTTCTCCGCCTCGCCGCCGATGAAGTCGCCGACGCCCGAGGCCTTCGTGCCCGCGTAGCCCTTGCTGAGCAGGCTGACGGTGGCCTTGCCGGTCGAGACGGAGCCCGTGCCCGTGTGCAGGTCGTCCCGCAGCCCGTCCGACGACTCCTTGCCGCGCAGCGCGTCCTTCTCGAATTCGCGGGTGCCCGCGTTGGTGACCGCGACCTGCTGCTCGGAGTCCATCATGCTGTTAGTTACATCTAGCGCAGACATGTTGTGTGATATACACAGGGGGCAGGTAATGTGGGGAGGGCTTACCTAGTAAACTTGTGGGCCTCGTAGGGGTACTTGCTGCCGTAGTCCGTGAAGAGCTGCTGCCCGGCCTTCACGGCCTTGGTCAGCCGCAGCTGCACGTAAGGCGAGTCCTCGTCGTCCACGAACACCAGGTTGCGCAGCTTGCGGTTGTGGTTGACGTACTTGGCCAGCTGCTCGATGCCCTCGCCGTCGAAGTACTCGCCGCGGTGCGCCATGACGTAGCCGCCGTCGTCCTTCGGGAACGCTTCGTCGTACAGGCTCTCGCTGGCGTAGTGCTTCCCGAAGTACGAGAGCCGCAGCTGGCCCTTGGCCAGGTCCCTCTTGGCGAACAGCCCCTGTCCCATGCCCGGCACGTCGCGCACCTCCACGAGCAGCCCCATGCGCGACATCTCCTCCGCGGCCAGCTGCCGCTGCGTCCCCTCGTTCTGGTAGGCGCCCGCGTACTGCTTCTCCTGCACGCGCCCCTTGCGGCGCTTCACGCGCTGCGCCAGCGTGTCCTCCTCCTCCTCCTCCTCCTCGCTGCTGCTGTCCGCGGTGAGGTCGATGGCCGCCGCGGCGGCGGGATCCCCGGCCGCCACGTCGTCGGAGAGGTCGATGGTCATGCCGTGAAGGGCGTGTGGCTCGTTGGGTACTAGGTCTTGGCCTGACATCTGCGTTTCTATAGCAGGAGTAGGGGTAATTTTTCGGGCGACACATTGTAGATCCAACAAGTGGCAGCAATACATGAATCGGGCCGAAAAAAAAAATGAAAAAAGTGTTTTCCAAAAAAGTGTTTTCCAAAACAGTCAGTTCCAAACGTACGGGTCCAAAATTTGATACGGAATGGGTGCCACTTGTTGGGTCTAATTTGCGGGAGGAAAAAAAAATTATCAAGTGTGCGCGCAGCCGTCGACGCTGAGCGCTTGTTCAGAGAGCACAGCCTACCGCAGCCTTAACCCGCAGCGCAGCTACACCACGATGCGCACCGCGCCCGGAAAAGCAGGCTGTACGAGTCCCACTGCCCCGCCGCGCCGCCGCGCCGCTGGACACGCCTCGCGCCTCGCGCCACTGTCTCGCGCCGCCGCTGAGCAGCGGTCCCC
>Ga0114998_10001488_pt1 | contig 18061 bp, 12 predicted proteins | sample ArcticOcean_MG_C_5_FD_87044 | JGI IMG/M metagenome (GOLD analysis project Ga0114998, IMG submission 87044) | Marine microbial communities from western Arctic Ocean - ArcticOcean_MG_CB4_138 | ecosystem: Environmental > Aquatic > Marine > Oceanic | place: Arctic Ocean: Canada Basin | collected...
AGGCAAAATATATAACTCGCCCTACAGATCTCACAATCTCACAATCTCGATACAAATCACGCACAAAACGAAAACTCGAGTACAAACGCTGAATAATAATCATAAACAGATATGGGCACGCAAGTGGACCATGGACGCGAACCGTGCCCGCACAGGATCCTGGACGATCTCGGTGGCGCGTTTGCAATGGGCGCCTGCGGTGGCGGCTTAGTCCATCTCGTGAAAGGCGCTTATAATTCCCCGAGAGGGTACTTAGTACAAGGCGCGGTGGAGGCTATTAAGCGCGAGGCGCCGAGGATTGGAGGGTACGTTTTTGTATTTTATGATCGAGAGAGCAAATGCTCTGGCGTGTTTTCGTGCGCGATGCGTGTTTTCGTACGTCGCGTGTGTGTGCGTGTGCGCGTGATTGTAATCGATCGAGATAGATATGATGATGATTTCTGTATCCTTCGATGCAACGATTTTCTCAAATCCATTCTCGCGAGAAAAATGTGTGACGCTTACGTTCTTATTTCTCTTCTGATTCGTTGATACGAAAAACTAGGTCGTTTGCGGTATGGGGAGGATTATTTTCAATGTTCGATTGCGCTTTAGTCGCCGTGAGAAGGAAAGAGGACCCGTGGAACCCGATAATGTCAGGCGCGCTCACTGGAGGGGTGTTACAGTTGAGGTACGGGTTACCGTCGGCGGCGAGGTCGGCGGCGTTTGGCGGGTTCTTGTTAGCGTTGATCGAGGGCGTGAGTATTGCGTTGACGAGGTTGACCTCGAACGTGCAAGGACAGCAGCCTGATATGGTCATGGCCGGGATTAATGATGGGGGACAAGGCGTACAAGGTGGAGAACAGGCAGTCGAGAGCGGGGGGATATGGCAGAACATTTTTGGAGCAGGGAGAGACGATGGCGGGAAGACGAACGATAACAAAAACGCAGAACCAGTGATGCCTAAATTCAAAGAAGAACTGGATTGAAGAAAGCTGCGTGCTGAGCGCGTTCTGTTCTGCTCATCTCCTTCATATTATAAAATTATATCTTAGCCCTTCGTTTAGCGTACGTTTTAGAAACCAAAAAATTATACTACCTATTATTACTATACAATTTTACTCACGTACGCTAAGCCGGTAGCACCACCCAGAGTGACGATCGTTCTCGTCCTACCTCGCACAATGAGTGCAATTTTTTCTCGCTTCCCTCGATTCGCCTCAAACAATTCGAGATCTTCCAACTCCGAACCCGTGGTTTCCAAACTAGCTTGAGAAATCGCGTGCGCTAAACCTTCGCGAACGTTGAATGATTCTATTTCTATGTCTATTTGTTGAACTAACGATGACGTTTCTAAAGATGTTTGTTTTGTTAATAATTTGTTTGAGCTTCCCGCAAAGGCGTGAAATAGAGGAACGTTTCGACAATTCGGGCACCCGCCCTGTGGGTATTGTCGCACAAACCTATACAGACACTGATTGCAAATAGTCGACGCGCAACATGGCATCGCGTTAGCAAGTAATTTATCCTCCACGAGTTCATGTTCGTTGAGTAAACACAACGCACATGACGAATTTTCACCATTACCTTCGCGAGCTTTGTTCTCGCTAATAACGAAATCGTCCAAAGCAGCTAAAAGAGACTTTTTCTTCTTGTCTGTAATTAATAACGGAACGCGTATTTCCTGCAATACAGCTAAAGATTTTGGCTTAGTTATGCTTTCGCTTTCATCGACGTCTCGGCTTAAGATAAAACACGAAATAATTCTATTATCCTTCGTATGATCATCATCGCTTTCGGGAAAAATGAACGTTTGAACTTCTCTCGATTTGATAAAACTTCTCATGCTTCCAACGATACTAGTTCTCAAACTATGTTCTAGAAGGCGCAAGGTTTCTTTAGAGACAACTTCTTCTTCGTCGTCGTCGTCGTCGTCCTCGTTTTTGTTCTGTTTGCTTTTTCTTTTCGACTTCTTAAATGCAGGATCTGCAAAAGCTCTCACGATTGCCTCGCCAGAAGGGAAATAAACGAGTAATACACCATCACCGCGAACACCTATCACTTTTCCAAACTCTCTATCGTACGTACTAACATTGGGTGATATGTGTTGACGTAATTTCCTAATTTTCGATGAAGTCGAACCCCAAATTTTAACCGTCGATTGATCAAAGTGAATCGGTTTCAACACAATCGTTTCGTTCTTCACTGGGTCGTACGAAATCTCCGTTTTCCCGCTCTGACATCGAATCTCACCGTTCAACTCTGTTATTCGTTCAAAATGTACTTCGAAACGTTTCGTCCGTTCTTCTTCATTCACTTCACTACAGACAACGACTATTTTCGGTGCCAAAAACGCTTCAACGACGCGCTCTTTTGAGTTCACTAAATCAACCGTCGGCCCTACGTTCAAAAATGCTATCGGATTCTCGCTCGTGAACGGCATCCATACCGCAATCGCGCTCTCGCAACCGCAAACGTGTGCATCATAACTCCTCCTCGTCGCTCGACAACTCGTCGCACAAACACACAACTGCTCGCGACCACTACCTTCGCTGTTTCCTGCGTTCAACTCAACCGCGTGTACTTCAAAACTCGCGCTCTCCGCTGGCCATCCAGTGGGCAACCTTAACTTTTTTAGAACAGTACCATTTCTTACATCGATTACATCCACGTACGCTCGATCATATCCAGACCCGGCTGCTCTGACGCAGTAATTCGTCGTCACATAAACACAATCCACTGCGTTCTCTTGTTCCAAATCTAGCTCAACCGACGCAGAGGAAGAAGTCGATGCTGAATCATTTGAATAAACGACACATTTTTCATTCTTTTCAATGGTCCAATCCGCGACTGACTTACCTTCGATACCTTTAACGGTGAACTTTGCTAGGGCACCGTTAGTGTATGCGACGACGCACTCGTTCGTAAGTGCGTTTACTGCTACAGTAGTAGCCGTTTGCTTTGATCTCGTTTTGCTCGTTAATTCATGAGTAGTGATAGCTTTAAGTGCCATTTTTGTGACGAAGTCGGTTTCTTTTTTGTGCAGTTGATCGATGACGATGAAAATGTATCCTGACACACCTAATAAAATAAATAATATTAATGGTTTATATGTATGGACTATCTATGTGTAATAAGCTATGTTTATGCGAAGAAGAGAGAACAGAATGATGTAGCATACCCTGTTCGGGTACGCGTCATTCGTTTTTGATACTTCTTCAGAAATTATGGATCGAATCAACGTTCGATTTCATCGCAATCATCGACGTCGGCGTTACGTCTGACGTAGAAGAACATGTAGCCTTGGCTGGCGATAGACTTCAGTTCATCTTCGTCGATTATTCGAACTTTATCGTCATCGAATGCGCGCCAGATGTTGTCGCCGTTTAGGTCTCTGCAGACTGCGGTGTAATGACCGGCGTTCGCGTGTTGACCGTGGTGCGCTACACAAGCGGAGAGGTCGTACGACGTCGCGAGGGCTTTCTCATTGTCGATATTGTTATCATCGCCTTTCGCGGTTGATGTTTTTCGTTGTTGCTTCATGGTGTTGTTTTTCTTTGCGTTATTAGTAGTAGTTGTGCTATTGATACCTTTCCTCGAAGAACTTCTGCCGCCACGCGCTCGAGTCATTTTCTTCGAAGGCGTCTCTGCTTCATCGATGTTGTCGTTGTCTTCGTCGTCGTTTATAACGATTACATCATCGCCGGCATCATCAAAAGGCGGTTCTAAAAACGGTTCCAAGCTTAAGTTTTCGAGTGGAAATGCGATCGGTGCGCAAATCTTTGCGCGTTGACCAGTCTTTCCTCTCCACGTGAATCTTTTCAAGTGTAAAACTAAAACTTTTGGACACCTACGATCCAACGAAGTACGCTTCGTCGCAGATGTAACTGCTTGACATCGCTCGCAGTAATACCTATTTCCGATTTCACCGTTGCTGCCACCTAACGACTCTTCTCTCGTATGTGCTTCTAAACATTGTTCAATCGTAGCTTCGCCGTTCGGACCGTTCCCATCGATTGGAGTCGAGTAATCCCAAAACGTACCATCTTTCTGAGTTCCAGAATTACCAAACGAATGGGGGGTCACTAACGGAGGACTCGTCGCGCGCGTTTGCGGTCGCGTATAAACGTTCGGTAGTGGCAAACTTAAATCCAAGAACGGTTCTTTCATAGCATTAGATTGACCGCATTCATTACACTTAACGTGCGAGATTGATACACCACCAAATATTTTCCAAATCGGATCGTTCGAAGCGTGTTCGGCGTCGGCAAAATAAGTATGCGGAGTAGTCGGGTCAAACTTTGGAGACTCGACTACCATGTGCATCTTTGCTTCATCGACAAGTTTTTGAACCGCTGAGGGAACGCCTCGTTTCTGAGTTCTTACTGGAGTAAGTTTTGCCGGCGATTTCATGTTCATCACTTCCTTAAGCGCCATGATGCGAGGCGCTTTCTCTGGCGGAGAAGGATCGTTCGTAACACTCGGAGTATTGCTATCTCTCACGACGATACCGTTATCATCATCCATTTTTATATCGACAATTTGTGTTGTTTGCGTCGAGCGATCTTTGGTCTCTACTACTAAAGGAACTTCACTGCTTCCAGTAAATTTTAAACGTTGCGCTTTACACGGTCGACACGTGCACCCGAACTTGTGGTCGACGGCGCCCCATCTAGAAACGATCGTGAAACCTTTCATTTCCTCTTCGTTCATATTATTCATATTCATACTATTATTGTTGTTATTATTATTGTTGTTCATGGCCAAAAATAACCCGTCTTTAGTATTCACGGATTCAGAACTCTGAAGAAGATTACTTCCGTCTAACATGCGTCTGGACTTTTGCTGTCGATGTTTTTCATCAACTTCGAATTGAAACGGATTGAATTTATACGCGCCGCCGCCACCTATGTTCAAAAACCCAAGAGTAGGTGTGTTATCTTCGTTGTTAATGTGTGGGGAAAGAAACGCTCCTTGTCGATAATCGACATCGAGAAGATAACTCTCTTCTCCACCACTGCCATTTTTCATTACGTTACCGCGCGGCGAAGAAATCCTCGCGTACTGTTGCATCGATTGATTCATGTTCCCAAAAGAAGGGCTTCCTTCTTTACTCGCCGCCGGCGACGTCGTTAAACTAACATTCCCTGGTCTAGGTCGAAAAGATCTCGCACGTTTTGGAACTTTACCGAGTAAGCGCTCTTGCGTCTCAAAATCGAGTTGTTGTTGATTTTCGTCGTCGTCGGCTACTACTGAGTCGTTCCTTCGTCGGCCTCCGCGTTTCGTTTCTTCTCCTTCATCATCATCTTGATATTTTTCTACGCCTTGATAATCTTCAATCTTAATCAATTTATTGTCATTATAGTTCGTGGTAACATCTATTCTCATTTTCTCAGCCTCCTCGCGTTTCCTCGCCATGCGTTCGCCCAATAACAACTCCTTCCTTAACCTCTCCAAAGCAAATCTGGCGAATTCGTGCGCGTCTTGTTGCGCGCTCCCAGCAAAAGCTGGCACGAACTTCCAAACAGCCTTCAATAACTCAGTCGGTGGAAACGCGTCGTACTCTCCACTGCTCAAAGTCCTCAAAACTCTCCTCAACTCTTTCCCTAAACACGCGTCTTTGTTCGCGTTTGCGACTTCGGCCCTTCGTTCGCGCGTCATCGCCGGCGCTCTCGCGTTAATCGATCTATTCGCTAGCCTGTGATCGCTCTGATTCGTATTACTACTATTATTTATAGTATTACTGAACCGTAATATCTCTTCGTGCTTATTACTGTTCGCCTGAGCAGTAGTACCAGTAGTCGTTCTCGCTCTTTGTTCGCGCTTCCTTGAACGATCCGCTGTTTCATCGGTCTGCTTTTGCGAGGCCTTTTTCCCAAAACTGCCGAGATTGTTCTCGAGCAATAACACATCACACGCGCTGCTTAATAAGTACTTCCGAAACGGCTCAATCGCACTCAAGGCCTGGTTATTGCGCGCATCGAAACGAACAACGTTTTTGCGTTTAGGCCCAAATGTCAGTACTAGCGCAATAAAAAACGTGAAAATATCCAAAACAAGGGAAAACACAAAAAAGACGCGCTTGTTTTAGAAAACGAAAACGCATTTTCGGAACGAAGAGCGATGGATGAAGAGCAGGAAAACTTCTGACCTGCACGGTCGCGTTTAAGTAACACGTGTTCGAGACGTTCTGAAGCCCGCTGTTTAGTTTTAAAGCGTCCGTTGCCGCTGCTGCGTCTGATCCTCGCGATTCGCGCATATTTCGTTCTTTGGATATTCAAGGCGAGGAAACAGTGAGGCGCTTTTTAACACTTGTGCTGATGAGGAGATTACTTGCAAAAAAAACGCCAAAAAAATTAATGCAAAAACGAGAAATATGATCCGATGAGAACGCGAGATTCTTTTTTTTGATCCGCGCGTCGGTCAAACCTTTAAAGACGCTTCTTGTTGATTCGTGAATAAACTTTACCGAACGAGCAACGCGAGTTTAGCGAGAGCGTATAGTAAAAACACGCGCGTTGATTTTTTCGATTCGCAGAAATAATAAGAACAAGAAAATATGATCTGGGAACGAGATTCTTGTTTTTGATCCGCGCGTCGGTCAAACCTTTAAAGACGCTTCTTGTTAATTCGTGAATAAACTTTACCGAACGATCGACGCGAGTTCAGCGCGCGAGAGCGATGAATAGCGTTTTAGTAAAAACACGCGCGTGATTTTTTCGATTCGCAGAAATAAGAACAGAGAACGAAATTCTTTTTTTGATGCGTCGGTCAAACTTTAATGAGATCGATCTTGATGATGATGGATAAACTTTTACTGGAGAGGGTTAAGATCGATGCGCGAAAACGCAGGTAGTTTACGCATAAAGAGAGGTGAAGAGATGTTTATATGCACGCTAGCGCGTTCTTCGATTCGAGTTTTGGTGTTTGTTCGATCGCGCAAGAAACGAAGAGACCTCTGCGTGATAAAAAGTCGGTTTTGTCTCAAGCCTTAAATGAAGAAGAAGAGGCCGACGAGGTTTCCAAAACGAGGCAAACTGTTGCGTGAACGCGTCATTCGCGTCATTGTTTTCACGCCTTTAGCTCGCTTCGGATATCAAAATGGTCCGTCTAGGGAACTACTCCTCTCGCGAACTCTCCGAGTACGCGAAGTACAACGGATTCAATGCTTTGCTTAACGAAGCTATCGTCCAATGCGAGATCTCTGGCGAAACCTTAAGGAACTGTCTCGAGCGAGAACGAACGATAGAGGAGCACGTCGTGCAGATTTGCGAGTTATTCGGATGCGAAGCAGATGTAGCCAGGAGATTAAGGCACGAGTTAGTGAACGATTTCGAAGATTGTCCTTTCGATCGCTCTTCTGCTACGCACGCGTCAGCGCTTTCGGATGATGATGATGATGTACCGGTGACGATTGGGGTGCCCATGGAAAACGAGACCGCGAGGAACTATCGTTCGAGCGATACGGTTGGCGGGAATTTAATGAACGAAACGAAAGATTCGAGATACCCGTCCTGGTATGATACCTCGCGGCATAACGATCGGTGGCGGAAAGGGTACGATGGTTACGACTACGACGATAATGACTCGTACGAGAGCAGAGAACGAACGTTGAACAAACGCGAGAGAGCGATTGAAGAACGAGAGAAGAGAATGGACGCTATCGAGGAACGATTGAAACGATTGGAAGAAGAAAAACGATAATGTGTATGTAATTGATATGATGTAAGAAGAGTGTGTGTATACCTCCGCAATGAAATATGTGTGTGTGTGTGTTATTAAATTAACGTTTTTTGTCTATTTTTAAGTCGCTTTTTTTTCTCCCTCACTACGTACATATCTCACTACGCAACTTTACCATCCAATGTGTCTGTAATTTTCGCCAGCGTATACCGAATCTGAACCGAGCTCTTCTTCGATTCTTAACAATTGGTTCATTTTGGCCAAACGCTCAGATCGGCACGGCGCGCCGGTTTTGATTTGACCAGTCGCCAAACCGACGGCTAAATCCGCAATGAACGAATCTTCGGTTTCGCCAGATCTGTGCGAAGCCATGACACCCCATCCAGCTTTCTTGGCCATGCCAACCGCTTCGATGGATTCAGAAATCGTACCGATTTGGTTAATTTTTAACAAAAGAGCGTTGCACCACTTACCGTCAATCGCGGCTTGGACTCTCTTCGGGTTCGTCACGAGCAAATCGTCGCCGACGACTTGGCACTTACCGCCGGCAGTCAAAGCCGCCGTATTTTCCGCATCGTCTTGGTCGAACGGATCTTCGATGGAAACCATCGGGTACTCCGTGCAAAATTCGTTGTATAAGTCAATCATTTCCTTTCCGGATTTTTTCAAAGATCCGTCGTTGTTCTCCGTTTTGAAGTCCAAATCGTACATGCCGTCTTTCGTCAAAAATTCAGAAGCGGCGACATCCATACCAATCTTCACTTTACCAGTGTAGCCAGCTTTTTCAATCGCTTCGACGACTAGGTTTAAGCCTTCCTTATTATCTTGAATGTTCGGAGCGAAACCACCTTCGTCACCGACGTTGCACGCGTCTTGGCCGTACTTCTTCTTAATGACCGACTTCAAGTTATGATAGACTTCGGAACCCATTTGCATTGCTTCGGCGAAGGACTTGGCGCCAACTGGTAAGATCATGAACTCTTGCATCGCGAGCTTGTTACCGGCGTGTGAACCACCATTGATGATGTTAAACGCTGGAACTGGCAAGACCAACTTTGAGTTACCAGCTAATTCGGAGATGTGCTTATATAAAGGAATACCCTTCTCTCCGGCGCCAGCCTTGGCGAGCGCGGTTGATACGGCCAAGATGGCGTTCGCGCCAAGCTTACCTTTGTTATCAGTGCCGTCGAGCTCTTTGCACATCAACTCGTCCAAAGCTTTTTGCTCTCTAGGATCTTTGCCAATCAAAGCAGGCGCGATGATTTCGTTAATGTTCTTTACAGCGGTCAAGCAACCTTTACCCATCCACGCCTTACCGCCGTCTCTTAATTCAACGGCTTCGTAGATCCCAGTCGAGGCACCGGAAGGCACCATTGCTCTGAACATGCCCTTACCGGTGTGAATATCGCACTCAACAGTCGGATTCCCTCTAGAGTCAAACACTTGACGACCGACGACTTTCGTAATCGCCGCGGGCGTTTGCTTCGTTAAATAGTTAGCCTGTGATTTAAGTAAAATATTTGTTTTTGGAAAATAAGTGGACATCATTTTAGTGTGTTATAATCATCGAGAGATCATCGAGAGATCGGTCGTCCTCGCTCGTTTGCTCTTCTTCTCCTTTTTCCTACGATTCCATTCTTTTCTTTTGCTCGTTGATGTTTTATTAACTTCTCTCAAGGAAAGAGAGAGAGTTCTCGCTTTTTCCAAAGCCGTCGCTTTTGAGGCAAACACGTGCGTTGAGCCCACTCTCCGAAATGGAATAAAGACACGCGAAAACGTGTGCGTGACAGAGCGGACGGTATAAACAACGAAAACTGCTCGAATGCGAGCGAAATCGATCACGAACAAACCTCGCGCGTGCAATTCATCGCACGATATCGATCTTTACCATTCGCATATCTCCGCTCACGCCGACAAAACACGCGCGTAAATTACAACTCGCGAAAATGTAAATGTAAAAAAAAAATGAGTAAAACGGAGGCGCGCGCGAAAACTAACCATGAACGAAATCGGCTCCGGCGCCTTTGCCTTCACGGCGGCGTTGATAACTTCCTCGACTTTCTTGGATAAGTTATGTTGTTCGATGTATTCTTGGATTGACATTTTTGTTTATTATTTCGCGCCTTTCGTTCGTTTGTTTGTTTGTTTGTTATAAAAGTGGAGACTTTTTGAGTTTGCGGACAACACAAAAACGTTGCGTATATTTCTTTATTATTAATTGTCGCAACAACATTTTATTTGTTCACTTTAAACATAAAGCATTAATTATTAAGCACTGCGCTTAACAGATAGTCGATCTAGTTGCCTAAGGTCGACTGCGATACATAACAAGCGACGACTAAGTTAATAATCAGGAAGAGAAAGGAATAAAAATGAGCGCGAGTAAGAAACAAAGAACGACGAAAATCATCGCAATGTTCGACGTCGATGGAACTTTGACCGTACCAAGGAAAACGGCGAACGAGGAAACTCTGAAGTTCTTGAAAGAGTTACGAAAGAAATGCGCGGTCGCGATCGTCGGTGGATCGGATTATCACAAGATCTGTGAACAACTTGGTACAGGGTTCGAAACAGAGTGCGATTATTTGTTCTCCGAGAACGGTTTAGTCGCTTATAAGGATGGGAAGGAGATCGCGAAGCAGTCGTTTCTGAAGTTCTTAGGCGAAGAGAGACTACAAACGTTCTTAAACTTCGTCTTGAAATATATCGCCGAGTTGAAGATCCCACAGAAACGAGGCACGTTCGTCGAGTTTAGGAACGGGATGTTGAACGTATCGCCCATTGGTAGGAATTGTTCGCAAGAGGAGAGAGATGCGTTTGAGAAATATGATGAACATGCGAACGTGAGGAAGACCATGGTAGAATGTTTACGCGAAGAGTTTAAGGAGTACGGGTTAACGTACTCTATTGGAGGACAGATTTCGTTCGACGTATTTCCGACTGGGTGGGATAAGACGTATTCGTTACAGTTCGTGGAGCGAGATGGGTTCGAGGAGATACACTTCTTTGGTGATAAGACGTACAAAGGTGGGAACGATTACGAGATCTTTGAAAGCGAAAAGACAATTGGTCATACGGTCACTTCACCGGAAGATACCATGAAACAAGTCACTGAGTTCATTTTGAACAAACTTTAAACTGTCACTATAATACTACATATATTTTTACTACTACTGCTACTACGGTACTACTCTTTGTACAAGTCTTATCATAATCATCGATTGTTCTTAGTCTTTGATAGGTGTTCATCTACTAATCCACCTTTTTCGCTAAACCGTAACGCCTCTCTGGCGACTTCTTCTTCGGCGAGCGCTTCTAACAAAACCGTCGACGCGTTCTTATTCTTATTCTTATTCTTATTCTTATTATCGCTGTCATTAAAACGTAAGTCTCTACCGACAGCTTTCGCTGAAATCCCTTCAAATATTACCTGTCTCCGCTCTCTCGTCAGTTTCTCTCTCATTTCTTCTCGTTCTCTCTTCATCGTTTCATCGCCATCGCTCGCAACGAAGCCGACGACTGAAGCGGCTGCGTCATCAGTCCTACTAGCAGAACTACTCGCATTGAACTCACTCCTGATCATGTTCCGCATTGGATTCATTTCGCCCTTAATCTCTAAATAAACCTTATCGAACTCGCTCTTCGTCATTCGCATCTCTGCGTGTAACTCTTTCACGCCTCCCTCTTCCACGATTCGATCGAACTTCCTCTTGTACACGTGTGAATACGCAACGGCTTTCCCTAAAGACGTGCCTAAGATCTTCATCACAGCCGGGACCTCTTTTGGGCCGAGCAAGACGAGCGCGGCTAAGGACGTGCCTACGATCTCGCCCGTGCTGAACCCTAATATCCCCATTCGTGTGTTCTGTTCCCTTCTCTCGTGCGCTCTTTCCTTCGGCGTATTTATTACGACCTGATGCCTGTGTTTTCGATTAAATTTTCTTTATTGTTGTTGAGGAGACAATAACGATGTTGATGATGAGCTTTCTGCTGTCCATAAAAAGGTCTAAAAAGTTTTTTTAAAAGCAATAAAAAGGTCTAAAAAGTCTGTTTAATAAAAAGACACACACACTCTACAAAACGAGTCCACACTCAGTAATAGAGAAAAAATGACGACGACGATGAAGCGCGGTCGCGCGAAGAAGCGCTCACTCCTTCGCTGGATCGCTTTTTTTTTACTCAGCATCTCCGTACTTGCACGAGCGAAATCGGTATCGGACGACGACGACAAAGACGACGACGACTGGTCTCCAATGCGACGAGCAAAAGCGGCAGTCGCCTCGAACGAAGCGAAAGTAGAAGAAGAAGAGAACACGAATAAACGAGTGAAATCGATCGATGTTCGATTGAGCGCGGAGTTCTCGGCGACGTCGCACGTGTTAGAATCTATCGAACTCGTGAGCGATTTAACGAGCACGTCGTCGGAGCAGTTTTGGTCATACACGGAGGCATGGTCCAATCAAAACGCTTTGAATGGGAAGCGCTGTCAACGTTTGATCGAAAAAGGGCAGGAGCGGTTTGTTGACGAAATAATGTACGGCGTCGCGAGCGTAGCGAAAGGGCTGAGATTATCGGCGCCGAGGTTAGAGATGTTTAAACAATTGAAATACGAGGCTTTGAGGGAGATCGGTATAGGTCATAGCGGCGGGTCAGAGGAGTGTTGTTTCGCGACGGTTGGGAAGAGGAAGAGGTTCGCTTACGACGAAGAACGATTGAAGGCTATGATTCGAGAGGAAATCGAAGACGATTTGAATAATGTTAATGATTCTACTACTGGTACAAAGTCGTCGTATTCGTACTTAGTACCGACCGAGTTTGATCATATATATCCAAGCGGTGACGAACATTTGATGATGCGAGGCACTGAAGAAGAGGAGAGAGAGAACGACGAGAAGAAACCTTTGGTCTATTTTTATGCAGCGACTGGTTCGCAATGTTTTCTTGATATGCACAAAGTGCTTTCAAATAAGACGCAAGAGAACGAGATTAGGTACGTGTTAAGACCTGTTCTCGAAAAAGCGTGTTTGAAAGATCAGAAGACTGTGAAGCAATGCACGGCGTACGGCGCTTATAACTTTGACGGTGATAAAAAGGATAATAGCGATATATTTGCCAATGAGGATAATCAATTATTGCGCATTCCTGGATTTGGTGTTGAGTTAGCTATTAAAAATATGGAATATAAAGCAGTGGATGATCAAATTACGAGCGAGAAAGATCAGAAGGACGACGATGTCGTTTTAGGGTTTGATTTCAAGACCATGCGAGAACGGTTTCCTCATAACAAAGATGTGCACGAAAAACTGGACCAATTAAAAGAACAATTTATAATCGAAGAGAAATCGAGCGACGATATATTCCAGCCGCTTCCAAAATGGAAAATTGCAAATTTAGGCTTATTAGCTACGCAAAAAATCGTATCGGCGAACGACCCGTTATCAATGCTTCGCGACGTGACGCAAAATTTTCCTTCGCTTATGAATAAAATGGCAAATACCATGCGCGTGCAAAAGAAGACGCGCATGGAAGTGAAAGAAAATCAACAAGCCGTGCCGCCATCGGCTGTTATAATGTCCTTGAATGGACAACCTTTAGAGCTCGATACCGTCGATGCTTTCGCGATCACGGATCGCGTAATATCTGAACTCAAAGATGCAGAACGTTTGCGTCAACTCGGCTTGGACGAGAGCGGAGCCGCCGAGACACTTCACATACGTCCTAAGAATTCGAGGCGGAAAGATCCTCCGAAAGTTAACGCGTCTTTCTACCCGGTAGAATATAGCTATGACTTTGAGAAAGATAAGCAGTTCTCAAAGTGGACGAGTAGTTATTCAAAGTTTTTAAGCGCAATAATGCAATCGCAAGGTCAAGGCCTGCCGCCGATTAGAAGAAACATCATCAACATTGTTGCGATTGTGAACATCGGTACTGCAGAAGGTATGGAAATTATTAGTGGTTTAGAACGATACCGTAAAATGAACATGCCAGTTCGTTACGCTATCATCGTAGTCGGTAGCAATGATCCTGATCAGTCTTTTGAGGACGACGATTATATGGGCGACGGCGCCGGTCAAGAAATTCTCGACGATTCTATACCTGACGGTAAAACATTTTCGAATCTAGTTGCAAAATGTGCGCATTATATCTTAGCCTTATATGGCCCGAAGCCAATGCGTGCTTTTGTCAACGAAATCATCGAAGGTCGCGAGCAATTAGCGGCTGGAGATTATTTCTCGCCTCCAGTTATGGCTCCACCAAAATGGGAAGATGCTCGCTCAACCTTCGTACAAATCGCGCGTTCTCTCGAAGTCGAACGAGCGTTGAAAGCTGATAAGTGGGATATCATAAATGTGCCAGCCGATGTGCGAAAACAGGTCACGGAGAAAGTAGTATTGGAAATGAACGATGTCTTAGATAAATTTGAAGAGGATGAGAAGGAAGAGAACAAAGAAGTTTCCCAATTTGCAGTTCAAGCTAAATCGGCAATCGAAAGTCGAGGTTTGAAAGCGAATTCAGTCTTAATCAACGGTGTATATCACGACGCGGACACGACCATGAAGACGATTGGAGCTTCTATTTCTCGTGCAATGGGTCATTTGATCGGCGGCGCGGTGCAAACTTTGCAGCAAGCGATTCATACAAAACAGTTGAAAGATGATATGGACGCGTATACTTTTGTGAATAAAGGTGGGGCAAAAAAACTTCGTCCGGAAATTCAAGACGAATCGCAGTTTCCGCCCAAATTTCTTGCAGAAATCCCTCATTTATTTTATGTTTCTAAGCCTTGGCTCGAAAGCGGTGTGCAGGACGAAGTGAAACCGGTGTCGATCTGGGTCGTCGCAAATCCCGACTGTGAACTTGGTAAGCAACAGCTTTCTGAAGCTATGAAGTTTGTATTGGCTTCATACGGAGAAGAAGGAGAGTCTTCAAATGCGGCGAAGCAAACTCGTTTTTTTCTTATTAATCCGCAAATGTCAGATTCATCAAAACCGACCAAACGCGCTCGCGCGATAGCGGCTGCTAGTCAACTGAAAAAGAAACGGGAAAACGTTCCATTTTTGATTCAAAACATGCTTGAAGAAGGCGATGTCAATGACGATTTCATTAAAAACGCTGCATTAGACGCTGAAATCGATTGGGTTGAGTTTAACCAGCTCCTCGCGAACGATGAAGTGATTGATGCTGTATTGCAATTGCAAAGAACAATCAACGTTAAACATCTTGGGAGTACGAGAAGAGCTATTATCGTCAACGGACGCTTGCTCGACCCTGTTTTGCTTAAAACTGAATTCGATGCCAGCGATTTACTCGTTTTAACCGAAGATGACCTCGAGAAACGCGCGAACGATGCTAAAAGAATCGTCGAAAAAGATGCGAACTCTAAAGTAGATCTAAAGGATCATACGACAAAGATGCCGCCTCGCGTGCTCTCGGCACGCGTAGCCGCTTTATCGCATTTTATTGCAAAGAGATTTGAGATGGCTGCAAGCAGAGGTGTTGTTGAGTCTTTAGAGTTTCTCTCGACGAATTACACGGCGTTTACGGTGAAGAATACGACCGAGAACGCAACCGTCCCTTTGGTTGAAATCGAAGTCATTTTAGATCCGCTTTCAAAGGAAGCGCAAAGAATAGCACCAGTCTTAAAAGTGCTCAAGGATTCTCTCGGCGAACGTGCGTCTTTAAAAGTCATCATGAACCCAGTTGAAAAGTTATCGAACGTTCCACTATCGTCCTACTTTCGATACTGCGCTCAAGATCTAAAAGATTGGTCGAAAACGCCAAAAGTTATGTTTGAAGCGGGGAGTTTACCGGAGAGCAAAACGCTCACGGCACATCTCGACCACCCTGAACCATGGATGGCTACGACTAAGAAAGCAAAATATGATCTGGATAACTTAATTTTAGAGAATGTCAAGGAAGATGTCGTATTTGCGGAGTATAGTTTGGAGAGTTTACTCGTAACCGGTCACGCATTTGATGTGAGCAATCCGAGAAATCCTCCACGAGGTACGCAAATTGTCTTGCAGAAGAATTGGTTGGACGATGAAGATAAGAAAACTAATGTAGTCGCTGGAACAATCATCATGGCAAATTTAGGATACTTTCAGCTTCCAGCTTCTCCTGGGAGATTTGCTTTGGTTTTGAAAGAAGGACGCTCGAGACAAATTTACGAAATACCCGATGTAAACTTAATCAACATCGACGATCGGACGAATACTTTTTCGAGTAGAAGAATGGATTTAACGAAATCGCGCGCTGAAGTCACCGTATCGAGCTGGAGTGGTAAGAGAGTCGAGATGAAGTTGCGAAAGAAAGCAGGATTCGAAACCGCGGATGTTTTAAGCGAAGATGAAAACAATGATACCACTGAACAAAATAGTTTGAGCTCGAAACTTTCGTCCTTGTTTGGTAAAAGCGGCAAGAAGAATGTAGTGAAGGTTAATGAAAATGGGTTAGAGACGATTCACATCTTTTCAGTAGCGACTGGTCACTTATACGAACGCTTCCTGAAAATCATGATGGCATCCGTCCGTCGCAATACGAAGAACCTGTTAAAATTTTGGTTCATCAAGAACTGGCTAAGTCCGTCGTTCAAAGATTTCCTTCCACACTTTGCTGAAAAGTACAACATCGAATACGAACTAATTACGTATAAATGGCCAACCTGGTTACATAAGCAAACCGAAAAGCAGCGCATAATTTGGGCGTATAAAATTCTTTTCCTGGATGTTATCTTCCCATTGACGCTCGAGAAAGTTGTCTTTGTCGACGCTGACCAAATCGTTCGAAGCGACATGAAGGAACTTTGGAACATCGACTTACAAGGCGCACCGTACGGATACACGCCAATGTGTGATAACAACAAAGAAATGGAAGGCTTTCGATTTTGGAAACAAGGTTTCTGGAAGAATCACTTACGAGGCAAACCGTATCACATCTCCGCTTTATACGTCGTCGATTTGAAAAGGTTTCGCGAATTAGCCGCCGGCGACCAACTTCGAGGGATGTACGATCAGCTCTCGAAAGATCCTGGATCTTTGGCGAATTTAGATCAAGATTTACCGAATTTTGCGCAACATCAAGTCCCAATATTTTCGCTTCCAATGGCCTGGCTTTGGTGTGAATCCTGGTGCGGTAACGAAACAAAATCTGAAGCGAAAACTATCGATTTGTGTAACAACCCGCTAACGAAGGAACCAAAATTAGTCGGCGCAGCGAGAATCGTTTCTGAATGGACTGAATTAGATAACGAAGTTAGATCTTACACTGCGACATTAGAAAAAAGTACTAGTACGAGTAGCAGTAGTAGTAAAAATAAACGCGATGAATTGTAATCGATGATCGCTATATATTGGTGTAGTAGTACAATTTCTTTTTTAAATATTATTATTATTAGTATTAGTAGTATTATTAGTATTAGTATTAGTATTATCGTTTTTCTTCTGTCTCATGTCCGCAATCGTTTCTTCCACCGAACGCTTATCTCTCTTCTCTTGATCTCGAGCTACTCTTAACCCTTCGACGTTTTTCCCGAGTTCGGGCGCCTTATCAGTCAAACTCTCCTTCTTCCTAAACTGCATAATCTCTCTCTTCTGTTTCTCAGCTTTCTCTTTCATTAAAATCTCACTCCGCTTCCTCTCCTGCTCGGCCTCGTTAGATAACTTATACGCCTTCACGTACTTCGCGAAATCGCCATCTTCATCGACTTCATCGACCTCGACGCTCTCCGATATAACCCTCATCTCACTACAGCACTCGTGCACTATGTTCCTAAACCGTTTCTGCATTAAAGTAAACGAAAACTCAACCGTTTGCGCCCCATCCAGCTCTGCCCACTTCTCGAGCACGTTTTTTTTCAAAACCTCTCTGACCTCGCGTTCGAACACTTTTCGTTTCTCGAGCGCCTTCTCGGCCTGCGTCTTCAACAGCTCTCGATCGATCTTCTCATTCTGACTGCTACTTTTCGCTTGTCGCTGCTGCTTTATGTCGCCCAAAATCGATCCTAGTAAGTTAAAACCTGTCCCGGCACTACTGTTCGACCGAACGAAAGTTTTTCTCGTCGTCGTTTTGTTCCCTTCTTTCTTCTTCGCGTCGTTCGCGTCATCAATCGCAGGTCTCTTCATTTCCTCCTCGATTTACTTTCAAATATATTTTTTCTCTCCGTCTCTCTTATTACTATTACTCTCTCATCCTTCTCAACATATCTTTCCCAAACAGTGTTGATAGTAAATTAGTGATGGAGTCTGTTTGATTTTAAATCACGCACTGCTGGACGAGTTAGGATTTCCTTAAAAGAGCCTCGAACGAAAATCGTGACCGCGCGAGTTCTTTCGTTCTCGAGACTCGTTCTCAAGACTCGTTTAAGAATGCACCGAAACAACTCGTTTAAAGCGATAAA
>Ga0114998_10001491_pt1 | contig 18053 bp, 11 predicted proteins | sample ArcticOcean_MG_C_5_FD_87044 | JGI IMG/M metagenome (GOLD analysis project Ga0114998, IMG submission 87044) | Marine microbial communities from western Arctic Ocean - ArcticOcean_MG_CB4_138 | ecosystem: Environmental > Aquatic > Marine > Oceanic | place: Arctic Ocean: Canada Basin | collected...
CCCCTATTTCCCCTATTTCCCCTATTTCCCCTAGTATTTCCCCGTCATTAAATACGAAGCGATGGGCGTTAAATAACACACACGCACACACATACTGATCGAAATAAAAAACTAAAAGGGAAACGAACAGATTCTAGATCCGATCTGATCGATTCTTCTGAAACCCGAAATCTATTCACTCGCACAACGTCGCACAAAAAGCGCTCTTTCTTACTCACGAGTACGTCGAGAGCATATCGGGATTGGAAGAAAATGTCAACGACGAAGAAGATCTTATTCAGTGGGAACACGACTCGACAGAACTTAATTGAACTCCTACGAAGGGTCCAACGCGTGCACGAAAAAGCCGGTCCATTCGAAGCCTTGTTCGTTTTCGGAAGCTTGTTATGCAAGACATCGAACGCGAACGAAGAAGAAGAAGAAGATGATGTTGACGTTGATGATGAAGACGAGGCGGCTGATTGGAAGAATGTTAAATCGGACGATAAAAAAGCGAAAGAGATGGAATTACACGAAACCTTATTCGCGAAAGAAAACAGAGGATTATTTGACGAAGTGAACTTGTTTTTTGTGTGCACGGAGAGCGATTTAGTGCGCATGAAAGAGCTTTTAATGAACGCGGTTGAGTTTGAAGACGTGTCCTTTGATGACGATGGAGAGGCCGTTGTCGTTGTAGGGGATTTTCGGCGGACGGGAAATGATTTGAATACTAACGCCGTCGAAGGATTGAACCCAGTGAAATCGATTAAGAGAATTAAAGGGGAAGAGCACTTGAGAAAAGTGTTCTTTATAACGAAGCCTGGAGTGTATTCGAATTTGCTTAAATCGGTATCTAGCGACGACGACGAAGAAGAAGGCGTAAATAAAACGAAGAGGAAGTTTTCGATAGCGGTGTTACCTGGAGAGTACGATTTTTTGAACGCGAAGGACTCGAAAAGCTTGCTTGCAGAGAAAACTGCGAGAGCGAATGGTGAGTTCACTGTTTCAGATGTCGAGGTTATTAGAGCGGCGTGTAGGGGGTTGAAAGAACAACAATCGGAGTTGCAAGTCGTTGACGTGTTCTTGAGCAACGCGTGGCCGAAGGACGTGCACATGTTATCGAGGTATAAAGAAAAAATGGGTTTGATTTCCGGCGATGAAAATTTAGCGTCTAGGGATGTTGCAGATTTAGCGAATTCGATTTGCCCACGCTATCACGTCGTTCCTTCGTATAGTGGCGGTGATTTTTTTGAGAGAGAACCGTATCGAAACGTTTCGGCTAAATACGCTACGAGGTTCATTTCTTTAGCTGAAGTCGCGAATGAAGCGAAACAGAAATGGATTCACGCGCTTGGCATGGAACCAGGGGGGAGGATGAATCCCATAAAATTGTGTCAAATGCCGCCAGACTCGACGCCTTCGCCGTATGCCATGGCCGGAGTATCAAATTTATCATCAAACTATCGTAATAATAATATCAACAAGAGAGAACTGAAACCGGATTGGAGAGATAACGCAGGTGAAGCAAAGAAACAAAAACTTTTGGAAGAAAATCAAACGAGAGCACTTATTGGTGATGCAGATAAAACGATACACGTAAGAAATCTCGATTATCGAGCAGATGAAGGTGCAATTGCTGAATATTTTGGTGAATGTGGCGAACTTGCGGATATTAGGCTCGGCAGAGATATAGAAACGGGGAGATCGCGCGGGTTTTGCAAAATTTCGTATAAGACGAAGGAAGGTGTAGACGCCGCTTTAGAAAGAGATCAACAGAACTTTTATGGACGCGAAATTCGCGTAGCCATGGACAAACAGCAACTTCAATCGAAGCAATATAACGGTGAAGGTAGTAATTATGACTCAAATAACAAGAGACCTCCTCCTCCCCCGTTATCGTGCTGGTTTTGCGTGTCGAACGGTAAAGACACGCACATGATTGCTTCTATTGGAAATAGTTCGTTTGTATCAATGGATAAAGGTGGTTTAAATCCCGAACATGCGCAAATAGTGCCGATTGAACACGTCGCCGCGTTTTCCATGCTTCCCGACGAAACGTGCGATGAAGTATGGTCGTATTTGACTGGCTTGCGCAAGTACGCCGCGAGCACTGAAGAACGTGGTATTGTGGCTTTTGAGAGACATTTGACGTTGAAGAACAAAGGAGGAAATCACATGCACTTGAACGTAGTGCCGATTCCTAAAAACAGAACGCATTTGTCGAAAAAGATTTTCGATCAGGCTGCAAAAAGGTGTGATTTTTCCTGGGACGTCATTGCTCCGGAACAGGCGCAAACCGGTATTGCTGCGCGAACTGCGATTACTTCTTTGTTATCGTTTCCTGAAGCTGAATATTATGCCGTGCATTTGCCAGATGGAACAATATTACTTTCAGAGGTTAAGCAATACGATAAACATTGGATGCAATTTGGAAGAGAGGTTATTTCGCACTTGTTAAAGACGCCCGAAACTGCGAATTGGCAATCTGTCGTTCAAGACGAAGATGGAGAAATCGAGCGAACGAACGCGTTCAAGGAAAGCTTTAAAGCGTTTGACCCTGTTATGAAAGAAGAATAAAATGAAGAAGAAACGAAGAATACTAGCGATAAATTAAGCAGCTCAAAAGACGCAGCGGGCTCCGAGGAAGAACTTCATTTATGCAATATAATTATTAGTATAGTACATACCTGTAGTAGAAAAGAGTCTCATATAAAATACAGTACTTAATAAATAGTAATGCAGAGTCCGTCAAAAATGCAAACTCATGCGGGCATGAGTTCCTCAATTCATAACCAAAGCGATTTTGTTGGGAAGAAATCCATAAAAGCGTTTAACGTTGAAACGCTTGATTGTTGGAAAAAATGGTTACATTTCATTTTGAAATTAACAGATGACAACGGTTATTTGGTCGAGACCGCTGGAACAATAGACGAGGGACCGGTAAGTTTTGGACAACTGTACGATGGCGTGCGCAATAAGGTATACGAGGAAGATCGTTTAGTTCGACCATTCGCTGAAACGTTTATGAAACTGAAAGGCCTCTAGATATGTTCGCATAAATTCGCCAATGGAACCACCTTCTATATGGAAGTTCAAATCCTTCCACGAATGGTCGAACTAAACGATCTTCCTCGTATAGTTTTTTTTTTACTCACGGCATAAATAATATTAACCGGTGACATAAAAGTCCATTTCTTCGATAGGCTTATTCAATTCGTGCGCATCAATTTCCGACCATGGAATGAATACGAGTGTATTTAAGCCCCGTTGTAAATCGCGTTCATTATTTATATTATCTGAAGAATAAGCGCCCGGTGCGACGCCTTGTCTCGAAGCCGCTAAACTTCGGCGATATAATGCTTCGTAATCATCTTGGTCTTTCCAGTTTTGTTCGGACGGTTTTAACCTCTGCTCTTTCTCCACGCGATCGCTTTCGCTCTCGTTCTCTAGTTCGTGCAAATCTTCATCTACTAAGAGTAATTTCACGCAATCTAATCTATCCGACCCGGCTCGTATGCGCGAGCGTAATCGTAACCAAAAATGCGTATGCGTCACATATCCAGCTTCTGATTTCATCTTCGTACTTTGACAATGTATTCTCGTTTCCCTTCTTTTATCGTCCAACTTATAAAACCCAACGTTCACGGACGAATCTTCGTTCGCTCGTCTACAATCTAACATCGTCTTCTTCACGACCTTAACAGGTTCCGGACTCGTCTTTGCATACCATTCGCCGCTCGGAAAAAACCTAAAATATCTATAATACACGACTACATGCGCCGCACCTCTCGCATCTTTCTTTGAACTTCCAATCTCCCTCCTCGGCGCCGCCTTCACGTACGTATTCCTCGACACGTATAATCCATCCGAACGCACTCTCGCGCGTTCATAGAACATCCTTCGATAGCTTCCACCATAGAATAAATCACACTTTCTCTTCGTCCCTTGTTCCGTTCGATCATAAAACTGAAACGCTTCGTTCGAGATCTTCTCCCATAACCTATTCGCTTCGATGCTATCATTCGTTCCTCGGCCGTCTATGATCTTCTCGAACTTCTTACAACTCGTGCTCAGGCGCACTAAATCTCGCGCCGATATCCTCTTAAGTACTTCGAACAACAGGTCGTTCGGTAACAACTTAAACAACAAACACTTATCATCGTCGTCGTCGTCGTTCTTAATCTCTAATGTCTCAAGCATCGCTTCGTGAACGGTACCATTATCATTGAAATCATCCTCATCGCCCTGATTGGAACCGTTCTCTTTCGTTCCAATTCGACCGCGTCGTTCGACGTCCTTAAGATTACTATCTTTACTCGATTCATAGGCAGCGGTTAGCGCAGTAGCTTTCGAGCGAGCAAATGCCGCACTCGTCATCATCGGTCGACGAGGATCATCTGAGCCCTGAATCAAATAAAACGGCCGTCCTACTCGTGTTGGAGACCACTTCCTACTCACGTAAAGAACTTGACTTATTTATTTATTTATTACTTGTCGCGTTGGGTAAAATTTATCGCAATCATTTAATCTCTGCTTTTTATAAACCCTAAACCCTAAACCCTAAACCCTAAAAAAGACAGAAACGTGAAACAGTCACGAAAAAGACATCACAAAACAAAGAAGAGAGAGAATTAAATTATAATAAAAATGAACGAAGCAGACACTGAAGCAGATACTGACAATCGACGCAGGCGATCACCGGAACGAGAGGTGCACAGACGAGACTATTATTTTTCTTCGCGCTTCATTTTTCTTCTCGCGTTTCTTTCTTTTTAGTAGAGTATTCGCTTCGCATGATGGTTTGTCGTTTTTCCATTTTCGTTTCAGTTTTCTTGTGTTCGTTTCAGTTTTCTTGTGTTCGTTTTCGCGTTCGTTCTTATTTGAGGACACTTACGATCGTAAACGAGAGAGAGAGAAGAGAGAAGAGAGAAGGAGGATTGAGAGCGTTGCGAAGTATCGCTATCAAAATCAACGCGTACTCACGCGTGTGCATACTTTTTGTTTTCTCTCGTCTGTGTCGAAATAATTATAAAACAGGCGAGTTATCAAAAAATCGTTCCGAAGGATTTAGAAGACGCGGACGGAGCGATGGAGATCCTGGCAAACGCGGAGGACGAAGACGGAGAGAATTTCGTCGATAAACGCGGCGGATGCGACGATTTACGCGAAGAAGGAGATTTGTGCACTGAAAACTACGACGAGATTAGGATTGGGAGAAAAGAGGCCGGTTTCTTAATCGGCGAACGCGGTTTCACGAAGAGGAAAGTACAAAGGGTCTCGAAGACGTTAATCGAGATCACTGATTGCGAAGATGACCAAGAGGTATCAGTCGTGATCATTAAAGGCTCCGATGAAGCTAGAGAGAAGGCGAAGAGGTATGTTATGTGGGTATTGAGACAACAGGAGGGGAAGATTTTCTGTGATTTAGAAGACGACGTCGTGAGAGCGAACGTAAGCGTCGTCGACGTGCCGAGCGAAGCGATGGCGTTTGTCGTCGGTGCGAGAGGGAAGACTTTGAGAGGCGTGGAGGATGAGTACGGGACTTTAATGTTTTTTGGACACGTAGATCGAACGCAGCCTGATGATGAAAAGTTGATCATTTGTGGTGATCGCGAGTGCAGAAGAGGCGCTGAATTGAAAGTCATGTCCTCGGTGGAAACGAAAATACAAGGCTATTTCGTGGATTACGAAAAGAACGAGTTGAGAAAACCTTTATATCAACAAGGCGATGGATTAAAAGACGGGTTCGCTTACGACCAGTTTCCATTCACTGAAGAAGAGTTTTCATACGCTTTAGGAAAAGGTGGTAAAGTTCGTAGGAAGTTGGCTAAAGCGAGCGGGTGCGTGATGGAATACCTCGGCAGAGTCGCGATCATGGCTGGAAATAAAGAGCAACGCGCGAGATGCTGGGATTACACGAACTGGCTCATGAAACAAAGACAAAATAATGGAACGTGCTCGGTCGATCCTTCGCAGAGAACGGATTGTGAAATCGTCGACGTTCCTGGAACGATCGATTTACCTCGTTTACAAGGAAATTGCCGTAAAGTCGAAGAATCCACCGATACGTTCATATTCACCACGGATTTCGAAAAACCAGTAGTTGAGGGAGAAGATAAAACTTTGTTGATATGTTCGCACGACGCGCAGGCGAGACGTAGAGCTCGAAGAATGGTCGAAGACTTAATCGATGGACGAAGAGACGTTTTTGAGAACCAAAGAGGAGGTACGTCTTCTCAACATCAGCAACAACAGGGTAGGGCAGGTAGGGGCGGCGGCGGTAGACCGATGATGAACAATCCATATCAGCGAAACAACGGACAACATCATCAACAGCAGCAACAACAACGTACTACTACTACAAATAATAATTACAGAGTCGAAATGTGCAGAAATTTCCAAATGGGCCGATGCACTCGCGGTTCCATCTGTAAATACTCGCACGATATGTCCATCTCGCAAAACCAACGACATGGCGGCGCCGGCGGCTTTAACAACGCAAACCGAGGTAACCGCGGCTACGATAACAACAACGATCAAAACCAAAACCGAAACGTGCACTCGCGCGTCACCGCTACACACGATCAACGACACCACCAGGGTAGTATCGGTAACGCTTCCAATCCCGCTCAAGCGCGGCGTCGTCCTTATTAATAATCCCAATACGCACTTAAAAGAGAGAGAGAGAGAGAGTATAGAGAGTAAGTAAATAAAGAGAGAAATAGAGAAATTCCACACGATCAACGACACCACCGGGGTAGTATCGGTAACGCTTCCAATCCCGCTCAAGCGCTCGTCGTCCATATCAATAATCCCAATAATCACTTCACCTTCATAGAAGTAGACATCAGTAGTAGTAAGTAAGTAAGGAGAGAAATAGGAGAAATTCATTTGTGAGAGTTTTGAGGGATTCGAACAAAACATTTATCACAAACGACTTGCGTGCTCTCGCGACGATTAAGTAAAACAATCGTAGAAGTACGCGCGCACACATAAATCACGACCGATCGACCGATCGATCGTCATCGTCATCGATCGGACTTTGAACAAAAGCGAAAACGGGACGATGATGTTTACATCTACTGATAAGAAAAAGTTCACTAACAACAACAATAACAATAACAATACGAACACTAATAAGAATACGAACAGTACGAATAATAAGAAACGAGCGATGATGATGAAAAGAGCGTGCTTGTTCGTGGTCTTATTAATCGCGTTTTGTTTACCGGCTTTGATAAACATCGAACACCGCGCGAGGAAACATAACAGAAAGAACGAGAACGAAAACAGGTTTGGTAACGAGGGGAAATCGAGCACGAATAAGCTTTCGTTCAAGACGCGAGAGCGGAACAGATTCGAGAACGCTCGAGAGCAAGATCTGTGGTGGCGAGAGGCAAAAGATGGATTCGAGAAAGTGTTTCAGAGGATTTTTGTGCACGAAAATAATGGGGCGGATGATGAAGCGGGCGATGACGAAATTACGCGCCGCGCGGAGGTATATAAACCGTTGAAGATTGGACATCAACTCGCGAAGAAGACGCACGAGAGAGTGCTAGGGAGAGATTTGGGGAAGGGTTTCAGAAGCGGGGGAAGTAGCGACGGCGGCGGCGACGGTAGCGATGGTGAGTTTAATCTCGATAAAGCGATTGCGGAGGAGATGGGAAAGGAGGACGAGGACGATGAAGTAGGAAATGGGAAAGCAAAGGCGTGGAAGGGAGAGGTGCCGGTGACGAGAGGGCAAAAAACGTGCGAGTTTTGTTCCAACAGAGGCGCGTGTTTGAGTCAAGGGACGAAGTGTCAATGTCCGGCGATATACGAAGGCGAGAGATGCGAGAACTTGAGAGATTTCGTCGATCATCCGAGAGTTATGAAAGGGTTCAAGAAAGCGTTCGAAGGCAGCGCTTTATTAGCAAAAGCAAATACGAAGAATAGCATGCCTTTGATGGTGAGAAGGAATCCTGGGCAGCCAGCGCATCCTGGGTCGGATAAGGCCATGGTGACCGAAATTGGTAAATTAACGAGACAATCGAGGGTACACTTACCAGATGAGGATCCATTAGGATCGGTTGTTTTTGAGACGTGCGCGATCGTTGGCTCTTCTGGAATTTTGTTGAAACATTCTCACGGCGCCGATATCGATTCACACGATGTCGTATTTAGGTTCAATTCAGCGACGACGAAAGGGTTTGAAAAGAGCGTCGGGGCAAAAACGACGCATAGAATAACAAACTCTCGAAATTACGGTTTTCGAGAATATGATTCCGAATGCGTCGTGCAGCATATGAGAAACGAAATGTCTCTGGTAAAGATGTTCAAAAAACGCGCAAAATATCCAGGTTTGAATTTATACGGCGTTCATCCACAACTTCACGGATGGGTGGACAAATCGTTTTCTTTCTTAGTCACGAGCGGTTTGTTTGGCGCGCTGATAGCCGCGCATAAATGTGCTTCGGTTGATTTATACGGCTTTCAAGTTTCGAGACATCACGGCGTGCAATATCATTACTACAACGCCGCCGATGAACCAGCGAACGAGGAGAGAGACGGGGACGAATGGTTGGCCGTGAAATCTTTAGTAGAGAGCGGCATTTTACGCTTTGCGGATCCGTGCATTATCGAATGCCACGACTCTGCAAGAGAGTGTTTAACGTGTCAAGAACAAAGTGGTGACGCAGAAGTACACTTAAACCATCACGGCGGTGGAGCTGAAAGTAGTATAAGTATCAGTAGTGGTAGTAGTAGTAGCAGTAGCAGTAACAACCACATGAAGAAAAAATTACAAAGCGGTAAAAAGCAAAATGTCCATAATGGAGGAGGTCATAATTTTCACGAAGAATTTGAAGAAACGGCGAGTAATCGCGAAGACGAAGAAGAGGACGAAGAAAAAGGAAGTTCGTCCCACGATACTACTAATATCGATGATGGTTTTACGCATTAAAATCAACCTACGTCGTGTACTACTAGTAGTACACTAAAAAAAATAGTAATAATAAAATGAACCCGCGCCAATCGCTACGGCAGTCGTACCGGCAACGATCACTTCCTTATTCCTAAGAACCAAATCAATCGTTCCTTTCACGACACTAAACTTCAAAACCGTCTTCGCCGTCCCACCGACGACGCGAAATAAACACACCCGCAACGCCGCTCCTGCTCCGTCGAACAAAAAGAACGTCCTCTTCCTCGATTCGCCCTTACTGCCGCTCACTCCGTAAGCGAAACAACTCAACGCGCCAGGTATAGCGAGTAACATAACCGGTCCGTACTTCCTCAAAACCCTCTCCGCTCTCGCGACCGATTTCGCATACCCTTTCCCCTTTAACCAAACCTCGACTTCCTCGCCGTACCATCGAGCCGTGAAGAAGTACGCCGCGTCCTCTACGACTCTCCTCAAAACACCTATGAGAACAAATGTCTTAAAATCAACGTTCGCGGCCGAAGCGATCGTTAAATTAACATCATTCGCGTTCAATAACAGTAACAACGTCGGTAATTGTCCAAGCACTAAGATCGAGCAATCCGCTACTTTCCCGATCACGTTTATCATCGTCAATATCGCGATGCACTGCTTTAAAGATATCGGTGCCTTATTAGTTCTCAGTTCTTCCCGAGACACTTCGTGATCATCCACATTCGACGGTTTCTTTTCCGTCGTTCCGGTTGCAGAGCGCGTTCGAGCGACCATGACGACGAATCACGGTCACGCGTGTTCTTGCTCTCGATGGAACTTCTGAGAGCTGATCGGTTTCATAGAGAGTTCTCTTTAGCAGATGTCCTCGCGAGTGTTTCCAGTACCGACAAAGACGAGATTTTATGGACCCATTGCTTTGACTTTCTTGAAGGAATTCCTGAGAAAAACGCATATTATTTTATGTAATAATATGTCCTTCAACTCGAGATCAACTTCGATGACGACGACGACGATGTGACGAGTGTTTCCTATGCCGACGAAGACGATTTTATGGACTTCGTTCTACTTTGTAGGAAGTACGAGCAGATTTAATTCCTACTATAGTATACTGATACGAGAAAAACGCATATCATTATAGATCAGAGAGATCAGGGATTAAAATCGCGAACATAGGAATAAGGAAGAAGAAGAAGGAGATAAAAGCAGAAACGAGGCCGAAAGAAGGAACAAAAAAGGACAGGTTCACGTCAATCAAGGTATTTCCAAGCGTACGAATGCGAATACGTTCTCTTCATTAACGAACGAACGAATTCGTTCTTTGAACGTTTTGCAAATCACATCGAATACCTAATACGTAATAATAAAACTCGCGAACACAAATCATGCATTAGAAACGTATGAAATAAAACTTCCAAAGACACGCGAAGAACAAGAATGCAATCATCATCTGCAAAGAAACCGACGCTCTTGCATAAACTGAACGCGCTCTGTTCATTCGAAGATCACTTAATTGCCCATGCACTCGCGAAACGAAACGAAATATCGTCGTCTGCGTCGGATGTGAAAAAAAAAGAGCCAAAAGATGATTACGACGATGAACGAGCGAAGAAGCGCTTGAAGATGACGAGCTGCGAGAGCGCAATCGAGCCAGGAAATAAATACTTCGAAGAGCAGTTTCATGAACGGTATCTTAATTGGAATTCAATAGCCGAAGAGTTCGTGAGCAAAAATGTTTTAGCACCAGAAAAGCCTCTGATGTCAGTTGGAGGAGGAAGTGATGAAGAATGGAAAATCTTCGTCGCAGGCGAAGGCGTCGTAGCGAACGAGATAAGGAAAGAGTTCGGAGTCAGAGTAGTGAATGATCTAGACTATTTCAACGACGCGTCTGTTATGGATAGTCAGTTTGAGGAGCGAGTTTGGGATCAGTTCGTGCGTAGTAGTGACGCGTGTCGAGTATGCGTCGCGGCTTTGGAGACGTTCGAGGCGAGGATGAAGATTGACCGTTTATGCGTAAAGACTAAAAAAAGACAAATCGTAGAGCCTTTCATGTCCGTCGTAGATTGTGGAATCGAGGATGATAGAGGGTCGGTTTTTGTAGTCCATGGCGGTAAAAAAACGAGAACGTATAGCTGTATGCCGAGAGATTTAGATGAATCGAGTTTGAAGAAATACGAGAAAGCGCCTTCGTGCGTTTTGGAAAATTTTCCGTTTCAATTCTCGCACGCGTGCGAATGGGCCAGGAACGTTTTTGAGAACGTCTTTGTGACCGAGGCGCAAGAAAGTAGTTCGGCGATGGATGTAGAGACAAACAACGCTGACGCGAACGCGCTAGCGCTGAGAAAGTGCAGAAACACAAAGGAAGAAGAGAAATTCCTGGTCGCGGCTACTTACTTCGCCAATAAACTATTCGTAGAACTCTTCCAGAAAAAACCAAACGATATTCGCGAAAGTTTTCCGAAAGATAAGGATGAAGGAAAGTTTTGGAACGATGAGAAAGGAAAAAGGTTTCCGATACCGTTAGATATTAGTAGCGATATAGCAGAGGAAGGCGGTGAAGAGTTAAACGAAGCGTTTTTGAAAACTGCTCGCGCGTTATACATGACGAATTACTTTGGTATAATTCCAGTAGATATAGAAGGACAAATAAACGAGCAGCATGACGACGATCTTTTTAAAGATACTTATACGACACCGGCAGATTTTTTAGGATTTTTGAAAAAGACTGAGATTCAGAATATACCGATAGTTTCAGATACGAGAATAAGCGCTGCGTGCGATATCAAACGATTCGAGACTTTCAACGGTAAACGATGGGACCACGCACTTTTCGTCGAAGCCTGTGCTTTACTTCGCGCAAAGACGTATAGAATCGATGTGCCAGAGTATACATACGAAACACATCGCGAAGTTTTATTCGATTTACCTAAGAAAAATCCAGTCGCCGGTTTAGTAGCAGCTAAAATCGCAAAGATTGAAGTCATAAAGTTGTTCACAAACAACGGCGTTATTAGAAATTCATTTTTCAACGTCAGGACGAATGATTTCGTCTCCGCTGAGTGCCCAGACGCGTTTGTGAAATTGAGGAAGAATGAACCCGATTCTGCTTCGTGGACGATTTGGTCAGTCATCGATATCGATTGCTCTACGGAAGGGAGGAATACTTTAGGTGATTTCTTACGCGTATTTCGAGAAGAAGTAGGAAAAAAACCCGAATGTGTAGGCGTCGGCGCCGCGTTAGTATACATGGAATTCATGAACAAAGAGAAACGCGCTTTACGAGAAAAAATGTCAATCTCGGATGCCATTAAAGATACCGTCAATAAAGATTTAACGTTCAAAATTGGTTCGGAAGATTTCGTTATGTTGACAGTTCAAGCCGTCGATGAAAAAACAGGGGAAGATGTCGAACTTCCAGACATACGCTGTAAAGTTTCTTCCATTAATTGACTTGTTTTGCGTGTGTGTGTGTGACAAACTACTGGTACCAGTACCATGATATACTATAATTCTAATTCTTGGTTTACTTTTGATCGCCATTTATCACTATTCTCGTAAGCGTTTGCGTAGCTCAATCCATCTCCATCGATGGAGCATCCTGGAATGAACCAATATCGCACTTTTGCTCCTAAAACTTCTCGTAAATTGCCGCTCAATCCAAGACTGTAAGGATGTTCAATTTTCTTCACGTTAATATCGTTCTTACTATTATTATTACTATTATTTTGCGCGTCGCCAATTTTTGGTTCAACGACCTTTGATCGAACACCTTCGTAATGTTCAATCGTCGTGCAGTTCTTAGAAGTAAGCCATACGTGCCAAGCGAATAACAACGAAATCGCTAATAATAAAGGGAAAGAAATCATTAAAGCGGAAATTTCCGAAATTGCGTTCCAATCCCACGACGACGTAGACGATGAAGAAGTTGATGAAGACGCTTCTGTCGGTTTATTCTCATTCATCACTACATGGCTCGCCAAAAGCACCGCGCAATGCGCGACCGCAATCGTCGCATAAAACAAAAATAAAAAGAACGCCTTGTAGTTCCTATGACCTACGCAATTATTAATCCACACGCAATGATGATCCATCCTCAAAACGCATCTTTGACATACTCGACAATGATGCGCTCTCGGCGGTTTATATCCATTACACTTCTGACAAAACCGTTTCAAACCTTTCCCTTTCCTCTTCACTTCCAGAAAGCCTCTTCGTCCAGTTGCCTCGCAGTCTGGAACGTCCGGTACCCAATTCTCCGGCACTCTCCCTGGATCGCACAAAACGCTCGCTACGTATAATCCGAGCGCTAACGAACTCGTTACGAACAAAAATAACCTATGCTGCTCGTTCGTGAACGCGTACACACTCAAACGCTCTCTTCGTTCATACGCGCGCTTCCCTAGAACACCTTCTTCTCCTTCGACGACTTCTTTGAGAATCCTATCGCACGTTTTATATAAACCCGCGAATGTTCCAAACACGAAAAAAACTGGCAACGAAACCTTCTCGCTCAGGCGCCTTAGGACTCGCCTGACGATCACGACCTGCGATTTCTTCATCGCGCTATTACTGCTCGTGCTTAAAGAATTAATGACCGCGTTAGCACTCATGGCACTCGCAGTAGTGACTTGAAGCATGCAAATAGTTTTCTTGCGCAGAGAAAACTGATGAGCTCGCAGGTGTAGATCCTTCAACAATTAATTCTTCTCTAAACAAGTACTTTATTATTTCTTTATTTTCCCACACTTGCAATTTGAGCCGCACTTACAAAGCGGTCCGCACGAACAGTCTCTCCATGGACACCGCTGCTGCTGCTGCTGCGCAGTAGTAGTAGCAGTAGCAGTCGCAGTCGTCGTCTGTGTCTTCGTCGTTGGTTTACTATCTTTCGTTCCAAATCCGAAGAATCCCATGATGTGTTCGTTTTCTTTGTTTTCTCCGTTTCCCTCTTTATTCGCTTTTGAAAGCTTTTTTTTGATGAGGGCTTTTAATTTCAGAAGGGATTTATTTTTTCAGGGGGCTTTAGGGTTTAGGGGTTTTTGTTTAGGGTTTAGGGTTCGGGGCTTATTCTCGAGGCTTTTCTTTTTAGCATTCAACGGTCCTGCCCGTCTTTTTTATGCGCTTCTAGTAATAAGTCTGCGCACGTGATTTTAATTAATTTGGTGAACGCGTAAAAAAAAGAAGAGGAAATCTCCAGATGACTGCCGAGCTTTCAATGCCTCGCTCATCTTCTTCGTCGTTTGCATCGTCCGCGCTCGTCGCGAGAAATCGAGGACTTCTGTTTCGTCCGAAAACGTCCAGATCTGCGCTTGCAACGAAATCTGAATCCGGTAGGGATGTTTACGATCGTACGAATGATACGAGAGACATCAGTAGGGTAAGAAATGAAAAGAAAGAAGGGGAAGATTTAGCGGTTCCCGAGGCTTTGTTCGGGGCAATATCGATGACGATCATGAGCACGATTGAGACCGTTTCGGGTGTACAAGTATTCCTTGATAAGGTGATGACTTCGAAGCCTTTAAATTTCCCTCCAGGGCCGGAGAACGATTGCGCCGTCGAGTTAGGGCAAAACCCTTTGAAGTTTTTAGAAAGAGTGAACAAGAGGTACGGTTCAATAGCTGGGTTTAAGTTAGCTGGCGAGCTAGTCGTTCTCGTGAGCGCGAGAGAGTTAGCGAAGGAAGTTTTAGTGGATTCGGAGAGCGATTATACGAAGAAAGGGACGGCGTTCTTTCCCTCGAGTCGTTTAGCCGGTGAAGGCCTATTAGTGACCGATGGCGATGTTTGGAAAAGTCAAAGGCGGTTATCGAATCCAGCGTTTAGGAAAGCCGCGGTGGAAACGTACGCGAGTAGTATGAACGAGTGCATCGCCGAAGCGTTGAGCACGAGATGGTCGTCGGGGAACATGGAAAGAGATTTATACGAAGATTTTAATGAAATCACTTTGCAAGTCGTGTGTCGAACGTTGTTCGGCGATGACGCTTTAGGCGCGAAAGGGAAAGAAATTGTTGATTCCATAAGAGTCGCGTTTGAGTATTTTGCGAAACGATCGACTGGGATCGAAATGATTATACCGGAATGGTTACCTATTCCAACAAACGTTATGTTTAACGACGCCGTGGATAAGCTAGATAAATCGGTTTATGGAATAATTGATAAGAGAATGGAAATGATGGAAGAGCCGTGTTTCATTGCGTGTAATATTCAAGAGATGGATTTATTAGATAGGTTATTATCGGCATCGTTGGATGATTTAGACGAAAGTGAAACTTTGCCAAATTATAATAGCACTAGTAGAAGAAGTAGAAAGATGAATAGAAAACAACTTCGCGATGAAGTGATGACTTTGATAGTAGCTGGACAAGAGACTTCCGCTATCGTCTTATCATGGGCGGCGGCGTTTGTTGCGCAGAACGGTACGGAATTTGGCGAGAGAATTGCCAAAGAGACGAGAGCCGCTCGCATTATCGCCGGTAAAAAAATGAAGAAGAAAGAAGAAGAAGAAGAAGAAGAAGAAAAAGTAAAAATGACGTTGGGCAGCAGTAACAACATTAAAAATGACAACGAAAGCGAATTTGAATTAACGTTCGATTCGATCAAACACTTGCCGTTCACGGAGGCAATAATTTTAGAAACCATGCGTTTAAAACCACCAGCGTACATCGTCGGCCGTTCGAATTCTATGAACGACGTGAAATTAAATGGCTTTGAAATCCCTCGCGGATCGACGATTTTAATCTCGCCATATTTAGCGCAAAGGGACGGAAGATTTTGGTCGAAACCGACAGAATTCGACCCAAACAGATGGCTCGAAATAGATCCAGAAACGAGCGAACCGTACGCTCGAAACGCTCTTAAAGGCATGGGAACTTCCGGGACATACTTCCCGTTCGGAGCTGGTCCGCGCGTATGCATTGGTGCGCAATTTGCAATGCTCGAAGCTATTCTCCTCTTGGCGCAAACGTTCGAAAAGCGAGAGCTCTCGTTTAACAACAACAACAACAACAACAGCGCCAGCACCTACTCGTCCTTCCCTAAAGATAATGCCGGTATCACTTTAAGACCTAACGAAGTTCGTTTATTCGTTAAACCTAGACGACGCGTAGTTTAGATGAGCATATTTAACGAAGAAGAAAAAAATAGACGCGCAGAACAATTGTTACTACTACTAGTTACTACTAAGCTATTACTATAACTAAAGCTACTACTACCAATTATCAACATTCGCTATCGTAACTTTGTTCTTAATGTTACTCGAAGCCGCGACTGCGTTGTACGTCGTTTGTAAATCGAGATCATTTTCGTACAAAATCGATTTTGATTTTATCGCCTTTTTTGTCAACGATAAAGTCTTCTTTTGCGCTTCTTCACCTTGAATATATACATCTTCTACGCGTTTCAATAACTTTGCGTTTAGGTATGATCTTTCTGGAGGAATTTGCCCGCCTCCATTTGCGCATCCGCTCGGACACGCCATCATTTCTACGAAATCCCATTTGTTCGGTTCGCGCTTTAAAGCTCTGGTCACGTTTTGAACGTTTCGAAATCCATAGGCGAGTAAAAATTTAAGCTTCACTTCTCCTCTTACTTTGAGTTCGACTTCGCGCATGTCCACATTCGTAAGCGTTTTATATTCTAAATTCTGTCCTTTTAAATTTATGCCATAAAGCTCTTTTGCCGCTTTACGGAAAACGTATTCGAGATAACCGCCCGATGTTGCTGCAAATCCAGGTGGAACTTCGTCATCTTCGTCTTCGTCGTCGTCGTCGTCTTTTTTTTCAACATCCATCATATCTTCTTCATCATCATTATCATCCATTGTTTTCTTTATTGTCGATGAGTAGTCTCCTCCTTCATCGTCGTCGTTGAATAAAAACATCGAATCAATTTTTTCGCTTGGCAAACACCTAAACGCATCTTCATCGAGAACGTTCTCTTTTTCTAACAACTCCACGAGCTCAGTCGTTGTCAGAACACAATCGGTCTCATTTTCTCCGTTCTCGGTTCTAAACTCCTTCCGACTCGCCTCTAGCTTCTTATCAAAACATGGCATGACTGAGACGTGAAAAACCTCCTCCTCTTTCTTCTTATTCTTCTTCGCAAAAGTCCCGGCGACGGCTTGCGGAGACTTCGTCTCCGCTAACAAATTCACATCCCTCAGAGCGTTCTCAGTCTTCTCTGCATAACACACCCACCCAGGACACGCGCTCACAATCATAGGCAACATCGAATTCTCTCCATCTTTACTATCCAAACCTCCTAAACGACCTCGTCCGACTCTCTTCATGAACTCGTTCGCGTACCGCCCTAAACTCGCCGCCCTCGCTTCGTTACTACTAAACACCTTCCTCGCCCCGAACCTCGCCTTAAAGAACCCTGAAAGCTTCCTTAAACATTCCTCCGAGCTCCTGTTGAACTTCACTGCTACACTGGCGCAGCTTTGCGGACTTATCGTAACCATTACTATTTTCTCCCGTTTTTCGATCACTCTCGTGAACTCTTCGACAGACTGTTGTTCCATCAAAACGGTCTCGGCCGAGGTCACGCATCCACTGCACGCTAAGCAATCGGATAACGAGACCTTGACTGCTTTGTTACCAATTTCTTTCTTCACAGAAACGACTACGGACACTTCTGATAGGAATCCGTTGTCTCGATCGTCCTTGGATGATCTCGCGACATTTTCCTTTGTCGTTCTTTGACGCAGTTCAACGAACCCGAAATCATCTTTCAAATCCAATTCATTCTCGTTAGTTTCCTTCGCGTTCGATTTAATACCTTTCTTATCCAATCGCTCGGTTTCGAGAGCGATCGCACACGCCTGCGATGGTTCAATGAAGTCGTTTAAGGAAGCGGATGAGAGCTTCACGGCGCCACTGAAACTCATATCGCAAATAATTCGATTGAGAGTTTATTTATTAAAAGCGCTTTTTACTTAAGCAATATCCCCTGGAAAAATCCAGCACACTGTTTTCCTTTCCTTTTGCGAAAAAAATAAAAAAATAAAAAAAACAAAAAAAAACAGAGAGCTGGACGGTTAAACCGTGGACTTTTAGTTCAAACCGCGGACTTTTCTGCAATGGTGTTGGCCATTTCTTTACTACAGATCTGTATCAATAAATAACTATACCGATCGACTCGTATGATCGTTTTCTATCGTTTGAGAGCA
>Ga0114998_10001494_pt1 | contig 18044 bp, 20 predicted proteins | sample ArcticOcean_MG_C_5_FD_87044 | JGI IMG/M metagenome (GOLD analysis project Ga0114998, IMG submission 87044) | Marine microbial communities from western Arctic Ocean - ArcticOcean_MG_CB4_138 | ecosystem: Environmental > Aquatic > Marine > Oceanic | place: Arctic Ocean: Canada Basin | collected...
CGGTAAATAACCACTAGCTTCATATTTTTTAGATGTCATTAATTTATTCATTGTGTCTTGAACACTCGTTTGACTGTTTGTAAATTTACTCAATTCTGTTCTTAATGCATCTTCTTTGTTATTCCATTTACCAGTCATTACTTCCATGTTTAAATTAGAAAGCCCACCTTTATCTTCATTTATTTCTGCTGTGTTTTTAGTAATACTGTTAAGTGTAACTGCTAATGATGGATATTCTTTTAACGCTGCTGCTTTTAAGTTTTGATATTCTTGCTCACCTTCAACTGTTTCTCTGTCAGCAGCAAATATACTTTGTAAATAACTACTTTTCTTTTCATTGTCTTTTCTAGTTTTGTTTGCAACTTGAAAAGCAGATAGTGCTCTATATTTAGTATTCCAATCTGAAATTAATTTAGCATGTTTGGGGTTTGTTTTATTGCTAGATATTGAACCTAATTTATTACCACCTTTTCCAACACCTCTATCAGCATTAATAATATCTTCAATTCTTCCTAGTTGTTGTGTGTCAGTTGCTGTAGCAATACTGTTTGTTAAATTTTGTAAAACATATTCATTCATTTCAGAAGGTGAATTAAGGTATCTAGTTTTGTTACTACCTTCTTCAGGTGGTACTTGAACAATGTAACTATTTGCTTGTTTGTGGTATTCTTCAGCGTTTGACACAGAATCAAGGACACTAGAAATGCTATCAAATCTTTTTTGTTTTGCTAGTTCAGCTCTTTTAGTTGCATCTTGAATACCTGCTTTAGCTTTGTATTGGTTAAAAACAGCGGCAAAACCTAGCGCATATGTACTGCTTTGTTGGTTAAATTCAGGATAAAATTGTTTGTAAAATGCTGGTAAATTTTCATTTTCAATGTCGTATGAATCTATGTTTTTTGCTATTTTTGCCATTGTTTCAACAGCAGCTTTTTTACCAGAATGCAAATCGACAACTTTTGAAACATATGCGTTACTTAACTCTGGATGTTTACCAGCTAATATTTCTTGTTGAACTGTTTTAGAATCTTTAGTTAAAAATAATTGATTAATCTTTTCTTTAGCAGTATCTTTTTTAGTTTCAACATACTGGTCAGCAATTTTTGCTAAAGCAGGGTTAACTTCTTTTTGTAATGTGTTTATTAAATCTGTAGTTGAACTTTTGTTTGAAGATGCTACTTGCCCAGCAAAAGATGAACCCATGTATTTATTTGTTACTCTTGATTTATATGCCATAATTATATATCTGCGTTAGGTTTAGGGTTTGGATAAAGACTTCTGTCTGGTGTTGAAGAAGGTGTTCTAGCTAGGGATGTTTGAAAACCGCCAGCTACTTGTGTTCCTATTTTTAACATTGCTCCAGTGCTACTTGGCATTATTACAGGTGCAATACTGTTGTATCTTCGTTGTTGCGCTGCGTATGCATCTGTTTTTTGTCCACTTAATTTAAATATATCTGTTTCGTAATCTCTGGTAACATCAAAAAATTGTAAATCCCTAGTTCCAGCCATGTCTTGTATTATTTTATCAGCGTTACCAGCGTTTAAATTTATTGCTTTTGATTCGGCAGCTTCAGCTTTTCTATTAGCGTCAAACAAAGCTGCTGCTTTTTCTCTTGATGCAGACACTGCTTCACTATCAATTTTAGAAATATCATTAAGGTATGCTTGGTCAGAATTTCTTCTTGTCCGTTCATTAGCTCTTTGTTTTGCTTGTGCTACTGCTTTAGCGCTCTTGTGTTCGTCCATAGTTGTCATTACTTTTAGACCGACTATGGCAATAGTAACTGGGTCACACATTATTTATTTACCTCTTTTATCATTAATAAAAATGGAATTTTTTCAAATCCATAATCTCCTATTTCAGTTTTTGGTTCAAACTTTAAATATTGAAGCCATTTAAGTGACTTCCAATTTCTTTTATCTACAAAATTATATAGATATTTATACCCTATTCCCATTTCATTTATCCAATGGGGACATTCTTTAATAAATTGTTTAGTATGTTTAAACAAATCATCACTAGATAACATCCAAGCAACACCATAATCGGGGTCACCACAAGGACAAGACCCAAACATTCCTATTACAGACTTGTCTTCAGCCTTAATAACAGAATAAATTCTACTATTTTCTATAGTAAATGCACTCACCAAAGCTTTCAATGGTGAAGAATTGTTCGAAGCTCTTATTTCTTCTCTGTCTGTTTTTCGTATTTTTGGTGCTAATTCTAAAGTATCTTTTAGTATAGCGGGTCTTACATAAGCTGATGCTGTCATATTAAATCCTGTTTGAACGTATGTGATAGTAGCCTTCTACTTCTGCACTTGCAATGTACAACGGTAAATGTGAACTACTTTTTATATCAATTATAACGTCTGTGTTTTTACTGGCCACAGGTGCTCTTAAAGTTCCTGAGCTAATTGCTGGGACACCTACTTTACTTGTAGCTGTTCCAATAACATAGCCATTCATAATTGAATAACTTGTGTTTCTTCCTGATGGTGTAACTTCTATTTGAAAATATCCTGAATCTTTATAATTAAAAGATATGTTTCTAATCTGATAACGACCTGAAGTAACAGCTATTAAACCTCTTCCAGTATTTTCTCTAACATATTGTGTAGATAATCTGTATGTAGATTCAAATGGGACACCAATAAATAAAGCTGTGTGGTTTCCTTCTAGTGTGTATGTAGACCCTGCTGTATTTGTTACTGAATAATTATTACCATTAGTTTTATCAATAGCAATTAAACCTGTCTTTGCTCCATATGGAGATGTAAACGTTGTAAGGTTTGTTCCTGCATTGTATGTTCCTGTAACTGAAGTTCTTAAATCTAAATAAGGATTAAAACCAAGTGTGGCATCTTTTAAATTTCTTAAATCTACTCTTATTAATTTAGTAGTTTGTCCTTCTACTACCATTAAATAAACAAAACTTTCAAATGTCATTCCACCTAATATTTTAGAATTTGGAAAAGTCCATTTAGACCAAGCAGTTTGCACTTTCTCTCCACCATCAAAGAAATATTTATAAATAAACATTGTTCCTGCATTAGTAGAAGTTACATCAGCACCAGCTACATAGGGTGCAACTTGTGTGTCTGCGGCATCGCTAGCTAAAGCAATAAGTGTATCTTCAGTTGTGTTACTAATTAATTGATGAACGTTTGTAGGTATTAGATTTTGCACTGAAACAGTAATATCTAATCCATCATTTGTTAACGTATCATCATCAGCAAAGTATTCTCTAACAGCTGTGTTGTCGTTTCTTGCTTGAGCAAAATAAGCAAACTTACCAGCTGAAACTGGTTTGACTGCTCTATCATGTTCAAAAGAAGAAACTTCATTTAATATTGCGGTTGTTGGTGATAAAGATTCTCCAACATTACCTAATTTAAACTGTGATTTTTCAGAAAAAACTAATAAAGTTTCGTTAAAAGAAATGGTATCATATAAAACACTTACGGTAGTTCCTGATGCAGCTATATCAATAGGTGCTGTGTCTAAAACTTGTGTAACTGTTTTCTGAAAGAAATTAAAAAATTCTGCATTTTCACTAAAAATAATATTATCTAAAGCTAAAATACCTAAACGGTTTTCGTGAAATGTAAGGTTGTTTATTTTGTTACCTACAAAAGTTGGGTTTGGATTTGAAATACCATCTCCAACAGTTCTGTCATTCCAATCTAGTTCTTGAAAAGTAAATGTGCCATCATTATTATTTATTAATGCATGCGGCATTGTAGCGTTATTTAAACCAGCGCTAACAGCGGGAGCTATACACTCTTCCCAAACACCATCACTTACATATTCTACCCAGTAATCACCTAATCTATCAGCTTCTTGACCTGTTATTTTTATTTTTGAAGTTGCGTTGGCATGAAAAGGTAGTTTAGTAAAATCTTGAATCTCATCTCTAACAGAATACATTCCAGTGTTACCTGAGCCGTCACTTGTTTCTACTGTGTAATCAGCATCACCATCTGTGGGTTTTCCATAGATAACCGAAGGGTACAATGTAAAAGTAAAATGGTCTGTAAATCCTGAATAGTTGCTTAATCCTTGTGTAGTTGATACGCTAGCTCCTGTGTCAGTTCTGTAAACATTAAATTCGGCATCTGATGAACCATTCCAATATGAGCTAGATGTTCCTTTAAATAAAATATCAGCAACATGTGTTGTATCTCTAAAAGCAGAATCATGTGTTGCATTAGAACCTGAAGGTAATTGCAGTGAAACTTTTAAAGGAAAAGACATATCTGGGTGGTCTAATTCAATAGTGTATTCTCTTCCGTAGTTAGTTAAAATAACATTAACAAAAAATTCTTCTATTTTAGCTGGACTTGTATTTGTGTCAGCAGTAACTGTTACAGAATTATTTGCAAGAAAAGTGTAATCAGCAATGTTAACCATTCTAAAATCTGATATAGGATTTGTAGATGTCAAGTAACTAGAACCACTTGCTATGGTGACAGCTTTTGCATTCCCTGCTGTGTCCCAAACTTTAACACCACCATTGTAAAAAGCTACTAAGTATTGATTTGTTTTATCTCTTTGAATGCTCCAAAATTTTGTAGTGTTAGGATATGCGTTAGTAGCATCTAAAGTTGCAAGGTATTCAAATGGTGGTCTTTTAGACAATCCATCTACAATATTGTTTTGTAAATTTATCTGTTCTTCACCTTGATTAACACTTCTTTGTGTAGGTGTTTGTTGAGATATACCATTCAAAAAGTTTGGAATACTTTGTGAAACAACTGCACCCATTAGTAAGTCCTTCTAGTAGGTCTGTTAATAATTGAGTAAGTATTTGAATCACCTTCTAGCATGTTAACATCAGCTTCTTGACTATCTGCTTGATGAAAAGACATTAAAGCCTCATTCTCATCTGCTGTAAGTAACTCAACAATAGCTTTATCTCCAATAAATCTTGAAGCAAATCTTCTTGATGCTTTAGCTGTAATGTATTGTCTAGCATATTCTGGTAACTGTTCAAATTGTTGTACAAGAACCATGTCAACAGAAGGTGTAGTGCTAAAAATGTCTGTGTGTTTTTCTAAATCGTATAAATAACCATTTCTTAAAGTAATGTTAATGTGTCTAAAATCTTTACTAGCGTCAACTTTAACGCAGTTAGAGGGTAAGGGAATTTTATTATTTTGGTCGAGTGCCAAAGATGTGTAATTGGTTTGAGTGTTGAAATGCCATCCAATAGATTGAATAGACATGGAAGTTTCATCTAAAATATTTTTTGCTACAGATACGTCAACAGAAGTTGTGCCTGTTATAGAGTTTACAGGTGCTTCTCCAATGCCTGATAGCATTATGTTAACTGCTTGTAACTCGGTTGTTGGTGTAATTTGTGTAGTCATAATCTCCTAAATATTTTAAATGAAACTTATAGAAGAGGGGGACTTTAATCCCCCCCGTCTAATTGATACTAAAAGGCTTATGCCTCTTTGATACCTACTGCTGCTTCAGGTCTCAATACTCCGTGACCCATAGCATATTTAGCTACCATTAATGTACCTTGTCTTCTGATGTCGTATTCAGATTCGACAGCTAAGTCCATCAATTTAACAGTACCAGCTGCACTTGGATGAGATACCAAAGCAACGTAGTTTGTTAAGTTAACTGCTTGAGGGTCAGCAATAGTTGCTGACTTTCCTGAAGACGGTGTAGTGTCATCAGCTGCTGCAATGTTGCCATCAATAAAGTGAGCAGTTGGAATTAATTCAATTCCAGCTACTTTAACTACTTTACCTTCAGCAATCGAACCTTGACCTGAGAAGTCAACGTTAGTTACATTTGTACCGTTAGCAAGCTTGTAGTATTCTTCCAATCTAATGAAAGCTTTTCTACCTTCTTTTGGTACGTAGTTAGCGTCTAAAGCTTTAGCTGCATCAAATAAAGCATCAATAGTAGCATTAGCTGCTGTAGCAGCAGTTGCACTAGCGATACCAGTATTTGTTACAGTTGTACCAGCTCCGTAGCCTGAATCGCCTACGTTTGCTGATGCTTGAGATGCTTGGCCAATAGTTTGTAAGATATGCTTATCTTTTTGAAAAGCTAGTGCTCTACCGATTTCAGTAGAATATGCACTTCTTACATCCCAGTGGTTTTTAGCTTCTTCGATGTTCGATAAGAACACAGAAGATAATAGTAGGTCATTAATTGTAATAACCTTTTCGTTGTGGTTCACATCTGAGCCAGTTATTTCCGCTCCTGCTACGTGATATGCAGCGCCAACTCTACCCATTACAGGGAAAGTTGCTGATTTGCCAGAAGATATACTTCTAACCATTTCAGCGCCAGCAGTTACTGAAGCTCTGTCGAAAGAAGTAAGAACTTCTCCAGCAAAAACTTTCAGAAACAATGCATCTTCAGTACCAGTAGCGTTAACTAGACCCTGTGAAACAGGACTTGCGTTTGCCATATTGGTTTCCTTTGTTGTTATTGTTTATAAAAGCCTCTACATAACTTTCAGTTTTTACCTAGATTGTCGCCCTCGAGCGGTAAAGTTATTACACTTAATATTTATGTTTTGGCAGTTGCCCCTTAATAAAGGTGCACAACTATGTTGACCTGTGGGATTTCTCCCACAAGACAAATTTTTTATAGATTACTGTTTGCTAACTTAGCTTTAACAGAAGCTTGGTACGCCACATCTTTAGCATACTTAGGGTCAGCCATAGCTTCTGTAACTTGCGCCCAAGATTGATAACCTTGTTCACTTGTAGGTGAAGCTCTGCCTGCAACGTTTGTAGGCTCTGTTCCATTAGCTCTCTGATATTGACCTTGCAATGCTGTGACTGCTAATTTTACTGTGTCCATATCGGAACTGTTAACAGCTTTATTGTAAGCTGATTTTTCACCGTCAGTCATATTGCTTGCTGCCCAGTCTACCATTTCTTGATACACTTCATCACCACCAACAGTAGCTTTAACTTCCACAGAAGCTTGCTCTGCAAGTGCTTGTTGGCCTGCGATGTAATTGTTAACGTAGTCTTTTGTAATACCTGCTTTTTCTAAAGCTTCGTAAGACTTAACATCTAGTTCACCTTTTTCAGAATATTCTTTTTGCAAAGATTCCATATTTAAACCAGCTTGTTCAACTGCTTTTTCGGCAACTTCTAAAGTGTTCGTAGGTTTTACTTCTAAGTTTTCTTTAGGTTGTTCTTTTAAAGAAGCTTCGTTAATAGGGTCAACTTCTTTTTGAGATTGTCCACCAAGTTTCTTTTCTAATTCCGCATAGGATTTGGCTAAGTCTTCAACTGAATTGAATTTCTCAGGCAAACCTTCAGGTTTACTTTGTGTTGACTGTGTCTCGTTTGTTTGTTCCACTGGCTTTTCAAGACCAGTATCTTCTGTTGTTATTTCTACTTTGTCTACCATTTATTATTGTCCTTGTTGTTGTTTCATCGCACCACTAACCGCAGGTGCTACAGCTTTTTCAGCCATTTGCATCATCTGCTGGTTTTGCATTTGCTCTTCTTGAGCCGCTTGTTCTTGCTGCATCTCTTCTTGAGTTTTAACAAGACCATCGGTATCAATACCAAGACCTGTTGCGATACGTTTTACTAAATCATCAGTGTTTAATGCTTGCGCAATCTGAGGATTTATCTGCGCTAAGTTTCCTATCTCAGCAACAAATTCTCTTAATTTTTGTAAGTCATTACCTCTACCTAAAGCTTCCACACCTGTAATAATTGTAGGTTCTACAGAGCCTTTTGGTAATGAAGGTATCTCTTTAGCTTGAGACATACGTTTCATTAAAATGGTAACTAAAGGTAATTGAAATTCTTGTGATAGTAATGAATAGATACCACCCATTGCAGTTTCTAATTGCTGAGCCATGTATCTTATTTCTTGAGCTGTAACTCTTTCAGCATCTCTTTGAATAGCCGTGTTTAATAGAAATGCATAAGACATTCTTTCTTCAAGCTTGCCAATACTTCTTTCAACTACTTGTAAATCATATTGTTTTTGTGCTTGTAATACTGCTACGTCATCTGCACTACCAGTAATGATGTCACCATTTCTTGTGTTAGCTAAATCTTTTTTTCTAGTAACTGAATTTGGTTTAACCATAAATACAACTTTAGAAGATGCCGCTGCACTTTCAACAAGTGCTTGTGATAAACCTTCTAGTGATTTTAAATCTCCTAAAAATTCTTCCACATAACTTCTTCCATAACTTTCGTTGTCAACTCTTATCATTCTTAATGCTTGATATGGAAAGTTTTCTACTTTGTAATTACCAATAGATTCTGGAATTTTAATTCCTCTAACTTCTTGGCATGAATAGTATTCGTCTTTGTTTAATTTATAAACGTGTGTGTAAATATCAACGTCTTTGTCAGATTTGTAATCTGCATCAATTGCTAAAAGTTTTCTAACTTCTTCACTCAAGTTAACAGGTGTTACAGTTTCTTTAATTATAATTTCTATTACATCTCCAGATTCATCTCTTTTACATATGTAATTTGTAAGAGGGTAAACTCTCATTGAACCTTTTTTAGGAAGGTAGGTAAGAACATTACCAGCTACAATCAAATGTTTAAGTGCTTCAAACACAGAAACTCTTAAAGCTAGATGTTCAATTTTATTTGACACTGCTCTTTCAATAGTTGCTAGTGATTTTTCAATTTCTGATTTTAATTCTTTTTGTTCTTGTAAATCTTTTTTAGCATCTCCTGCTATAGATAGTCTGAAAAATGGTGAGTTAGGGGGGAGTAATAATAATAGCAGTTTGGAAGCTAGGTTGTTAACACCTCTTGCTCCTACTGACTGGAAGGGATTGTATAAATCTGTAGAGACATGAAAACCATCTGGTGGTAATAGTGATGGAATAGTAAGCTCACTACATTCTTGAGCTCTATCTAAAAAGTGTTCTCTATTTTCTTTTTGTGATTCGTAACGTTCTTTAGCGGTGTGTTGTAACAGCCTGCTGTTGTCATACATCATATTATGATATATTTAAACCAGAAGTTGTAGGTATATTTAAGCCAGAAGTAGTTTGTAAAGCTGAAGTCCCACGTTTTCTGGACTTAGTTTTTTTCTGCTGTTCGCTCTCCGTGTCCAATCCAGTTTTAACTGTAGGTGCTACAGATTCTCCTATTGGAGATGTTGGCACTGGTGCTGGCGCTTCTTTTACCTCAGGTACTTTTGGTGATGGTAAACACATTTATTTATTTTCCGCTCTTTCTTTTAAGGTTAAAATGAAATTAATTACATCTGCTTGCCCTGCTCTAAAGTACAAATCCTCAGGTTTCTCGTGTATTCTAGGAGATTTCTCTGGATATACTTCCGTTAATAACTTAATTAAATCATTAACATTAGCGGGTAAAACTAAATCGTCTAAATCATTCATAATTTATTCTTCTAAAAAGGGTACTTTAGTCCCACAAGCTCCCTGTAATAGTTCCTTTGTTGTATTCTGTGGCTCTGTTTTCAAAGAAGTTGGCATGTTCTACGCCATTTAACACCCAATCAAGCCATGATAATGGGTTATCTTTGACACCATAATTAGGTTTTAAAGACAATTGTAACAATCTTCTGTCAGCAATGTAACGTATGTATTGTTTAACCTCTTCTGCTTTTAATCCTCTAATACCACCCATCTCAAAAGCTAAATCAATAAACCTATCTTCTAAGTCTACCATATCTCTACAAGTCTGGTAGATACTTGCCTTAAATTTTTCTGTCCAAATCTCAGGGTGTTGTTTTATTAAAGCATGAAATAATTTAATCATGTTTTCTACGTGGTGCGTCTCATCTCTGATAGACCAAGTAACAATCTGGCACATCCCCTTCATTCTTCCAAATCTTTGAAAGTTAAGAAGCATAACAAATGATGCAAACAATTGAAGTCCTTCACCAAATGCTGAGAAACAAGCCATCTCTCTTGCAAGACCATCTAATCCTTGTCCTTTAGATTTAAAAAGATAAGTATGTTTGTCAGCCATTTCTTTATAATCTTGAAATGCTTTGTACTCACTATCAGGTAAACCAATAGTATCATTAAGTAATGAATAACTGTGTGCATGATTTGCTTCAGAAGTTGCTATAGCTGATAGCATCATTCTAATTTCAGGTGGTTTAAATTTAGGTATGTATTTATCTAAATAAGCTTGCGCAATATCTACATCACCTTGAGTAAAGAATTTTAGTATTTGATTTATTAAATTCTTTTCTTCTTTAGTTAATCTTTCATTCCAATCTCTAACATCTTCGTGTAATGGAACTTCACTTGGTAACCAATGCATTTTCTGTTGCATTTCGTAAGCTTCAAAAGCCCAGTCATATTCAAACGGTTTGTAGTGTGTTCTTTCTTTAAATAAACTCATGTTAATTGTCCCCTTTAAATAATGGTTCTATCTCTTTTAGATATTCTTCGTTTTCTTTTTGTATTATTTTTTGTGTTTCTGATTTTTCTTTTTTCTTTTTACCAAAGATTTCATTCCATCCTTTACGGTATGCATCATTAGGTATTAATTTATCACCTCTTATTTTGTAATCTTTAAACCCCATATTATCCTTCGCATGCCAAGCAGCTATCTGCTTCAGCTATTATTGTTCGTTCTACTTTTAATGATACTAGCTCTGCTCTTTTGATTGCTTCAGAACGACAGTAGTACAATGTTTTTAATTTCTTTTTCCAAGCTAACATATGCATGTTGTGCAACTCTTTAATGTTAACATCAGCAGGCACAAATATATTTATGCTTTGACTTTGACAAATGTATTGTTGCCTATCTGCTGCATGTTCAATTACCCACTGTTGATTTATTTCAATAGCAGTTTTGAAAACATCTTTCTCATGCTCTGACAAATCTTCGAGATGCATAACCGAGCCTCTTTTAGCGACAATGGATGTCCATATATCATCATTATTTAATCCTTTCTTTTCTAATAGTTGTTCTAAATATTTGTTCTTTACCAAGAATGAACCAGACATAGTTTTTTGCACGTATGCATTTGCTCTGTACGGTTCTACTGAAGGTGAAGTTGTTCCACATATAATAGATGAAGAAGCGTTTGGTGCAATGGCTAACAAGTGTGCATTACGCATCCCTGTGTGTTCCATGTCAGGAGCTTCTCCTCTTTTAACTGCAAGTCTTTTGCTTTCTTCAACAGCTTCTGTCTTTAACTTTTTAAATATTTGCATGTTTAAAGACTTAGCTAAAGCTGATTCAAAAGGTATGTTCTTAGATTGTAAGTATGAATGAAAACCCATAGCACCTAAGCCAAGACTTCTTTCACTTACCGCACTGAACTTGGCTCTAAATAATTCTTCAGGAGCGTGCTCAATAAAATGTTGTAGTACGTTATCTAAAAATCTAATTAAATCAGGAATAAACAAAGCATCTTTTTTCCACTCATCATATTTTTCAATGTTAACACTAGACAAACAACAAACCGCTGTTCTGTTTTCGCTAGTAGGTAAAGTTATTTCACTACATAAATTAGAGTGATGAACTTTTAATCCTAAATCTTTTTGTGTTTGTGGAAGCGCTTCATTAATAGTATCAATAAAAGAAATGTAAGGTTCACCAGTAGTAACTCTTGTTTCTAATATCTTTAACCACAAGTCTCTAGCTGATACAGTTCTAACTATTTCTTTTGTATGTGGGTCAATTAAATTCCAACTATCATCTTGAGTAGGGTTTTGAATACACTTGTCTATTAGTTCCATAAAATCATTAGTAACATTTACACCGTGATGTAAGTTAAGATTTTTTCTATGAGAATCTCCACCTGTAGGTTTTCTCATTTCAGTAAATTCTATAATCTCAGGATGTGAGATGTCTATGTAAGATGCATAACTTCCTCTTCTAGTTTTACCTTGAGAGAATGCTAGTATCTCAGAGTCAACTACATGCATAAAAGGAATTGTGCCTGAGCTTTGGCTTCCACCTGAAGTAGCTGTCCCATCGGAACGTACATGTCCCCAGTAACCACCAATGCCACCACCAACAGAAGCAAGCCATGCGTTCTCTGTGTAATGACCTGTTAAACCTTCTCTACTATCTCCAACATAATTTAAAAAACATGAGATAGGCATGCCACGTTTAGTTCCACCGTTAGATAAAATAGGCGTAGAAAACATAAACCACAATTTAGATGCGTAGTTATAAATTCTCTCAGCCATTTCATCGTTGTCAGAAAAAGCTTTTGCTGCTCTCATAAACGCATCTTGTGGTGAAGTTTCTTCTGGTAATAAATATCTATCTTGTAATGTTTTCTTGCCAAAGTCTGTTAATAAATTATCTCTGCTATACTCCATTTTTAATACTTTCTAATGCTGAAGCTGTTGAGTAAGCTAAATCAGACATTTGCGGTACAGTAATTAAACTTCTGTCTCTGTCTAATATTTTGTACTGCACTTTAGTTGGTTTAAATTGTTCTAAATGTTTAAAGATTTTATCTTCATGCATATCACCACAAGTATAAACATCTAGTTGTAACATTGAAGGATTTTTTTCATCCCATACATGAAGTGCTATGTGTGATGTTTCAATAACAGCGACACAAGTAGCCCCTTTGTTTCCTTTTTTATTTACATAATAGGCTTGAGGCTCACCAAGTAACTTCATTTTAATTTTAGTTACTAATTCTGTAACCCATTTAGTTACTTCTTCTATACTTTTAGGTGGCTGAGTTACTTCAGCTCTTACTATTAAATGGTTGTGTTGTAATATCATTATATTTTTGTTCCAAATACTGAATATTCTTTTTCTGGTTCGTAGTTAAGTGTGAATTGACTAGGCTCTGGAAACTCTGAAGCAATAATCATATCAATGTATTGTTTTGCTTTTTTCAAATCTTCCAATTGTTTTTCAGCTGCTAAATGTTTAGTTTTCCAACGACAAATATACTTAATAACATTGCCTTCTGCATAAGCAATGTTGTTTTTCATTATAAAAGTGGCGGGTTCTATTGCCATAGAATAATGCTTAGGCTTTTTTATTGCATCCATAGTTTTACTTCTCCTGTAGTTTTGTTATATTCCCCGTGTCTAAGAATCCTTGCAACTCTTGCTTGTTGTAAAGCCTCAGCTTCAGTATATCCCTTGTCTTTAAACAGTCCTACAACAATCTTCCATAGGTCTAAGATGGGTACATTAGTGTACTTGCTTATTAACTTCTCAGCAGTTTTAATACCAACACTAGGTATACCAGTGTAGCCATCAACAGCATCACCAGCCATTGTTTGTAACATGAACCAATAATCAGCTAATCTTTTAGGTGTTTCTGTGACAACATGTCCATCAACAGACAATAAAGAAGGTATTTGTTTAAGGTCTTTATCAATAGACACAATAATACGTTCTTCTTTTGTAGGTTCAGTGGCCATAATGCCTAAGACATCGTCAGCTTCTAAGTTTTTATAGATAACACCGTTGTGGTTTTTCATTACGTAATCACGCAACGCATTTAACACCATAGGTTTTCTTTTTAGTTTACGATTTGCTTTATAAGTTGGTAGAACATCTTTTCTAAAATTGTTCTTATCAGTTAAGGCCACAACATAATCATCTGCTTCAAGTTGTGAACCCAAGTCATCTATCTGAGCGTACACATCATCCATACAAACCTTTGCATCACAATGTAAAGTCCATAAACCGTCACCCCAATGCGTGTCTATCTCATTCATAGTAGCAATTTTATATATTAAAATATCACCATCAATTAACAATACTTTTTTCTTAGCCATATACTATTTTCCTTTCCTATAATTTACTTTAAATTTTTTGCCAAAAATATTTCAGATAATGGTATGAGTACAAATTTACTTTTCCACCCATCACCACCATTTTTAATATTCTTGATGTACTTTTTTGTTAAACGCTTAACTGTTTTGGTATCAAAAATTAATCTGCAATAATCTTTTTCACCATCAGCTAAAATATGAACCCAGTATTTAGCCTCAGTTGCCATAATTCCTGAAGGCTTACCATAAGATTCAATTTCAATTGCAATGTTATTAGTTTTCTGCCACCAATCACGTTCCGTTTTAACTTCTAGTTTTCCTTCTGTAATTATTTTCTCAACTCGCCTCTCTCTTTCCTGTCCGTATTTTAAATCAATATCAAATTTTTTATTAGCTTTGCTCATTAATGTGTCTCACTCCAATTGTTTCCTATTTTGTATTCCCCTGTTAGAGGAAGCCTTAGATTAAATAGTTCGCCAGTTCGTTGGATAGATTCGACAGCTAACTTACCGATTGTATCAGCATCTTTTTCAGGACACTCAATTTGTATTTCATCATGTACCCAAACAACTTGGTGCACATCTGTATACGCTTGTATTGCTTTATTAAATTCAACAAGCCATTGTTTACATACAATAGCTCCACCAGATTGTAATAAAGTATTAAGAGCTGCATGAGAAGAGCGTACTCTAATTTTTCTTTTATCAAGACCAATCAAATAACCCTTCTCTGCAACTTTTTGAACATCTGTTATCAATTTGTTTAGTGCAGGCAATCCATTTAAAAATCTCTTTTTAATTTTGGAAGCCGCTGCAACAGTTTTATTAGTAACAGACGCAATTTTATTTACACCACCGCCATATAAAAAACAGTAGTAAAATCTTTTGGCTAGGTCTCTGGAATCTAAACCTGCTAGTGTTTGTGTTTCAGTATGTATATCACCGTTTAACACAATTTTAGCATAGTCTCCATTGTCGTACCTAGCCATGTAGTGAGCCAACATCCTCACCTCTAAACCTGAGACATCAACGCCTACAAGTTTTTTTCCTGCTGGAACTGTAAATAAGGCTCTGCATTCTTTGCCAAAAGGCACGCCAACGCTAGGCACTTGTGCCATGTTGGGGTATGAATGAGTAGCCCTAGCTGTAACAGTTGAATTGGTATTACATGTTCCATGTATACGCCAATTTTTCTCGTGCTTTAACCAAGCTTGAGCTCCTGTTGCAAGTTGTGCAATTCTTTTATCAAGTAAAAAATGTTCACATAATATTTTAGCTTCTGGATATGGTAGTGCTGCTAAAATAGTTTCATCTAATTTTGGTTTACCATCATCTGTATATTCTGTGGGTTTCCAACTGTATTTAGTAATTAATTTATTGCCAATATGGTGTCTGCTTGATGGATTAAATACAACTGTGTTCTCTTTATAAAACACTTCACCCTTAACATATCCTCTAGCTTTGTTATTAACTTTTGGAATAAAAGGTGTCTTAACTATTTCAGGTGGAAACAATTTTTGTAACTCATCTTCTATTTCAATTCTTCTCTCATTTAATTTAGAATATAATTTTTGTGCATCTTCAACATTAAAAGTAAAACCGTAAGTTTCTTGTTTGTAAATTAAAGAAGCAACATCATGTTCTAATTGCATAGCAGCTTTTGAATAACCTTTTGTCTCAATCATGTTGTAAAGACTGTGAGTTACTTCAACATCTTGCACGCAGTAATCACGCATCTCTGGTGTGTATTCTTTCCAGTCAGTATCAAATTGTGCTTTGTAAGTTCCTATTCTATTGCCCCAAGCTTTTAAACTGTGTCTACCAATATAATCTCTAGGAAAATCTTTTCTTTGAAAATCTTTTTCTTTAACATCTGGATATAACAATCTAGTTGCTACAAGTGTGTCAAATATCTCTGCTTTAAAATGTACAAAATTAACAAACAACTTTTTTAATACTGGAATATCATATTTAATAATATTGTGACCAATAAGTAATTTAGCTTTTGAAAGTTTTTTAACAGCTTCATCAACTGATAATAATAAAACTTCGTTAGTGTCTATATCTTTTAAAACAATACAATGAACTTTAGACACAACATCTAAAAATCCATCGGTCTCAATGTCAAATACATATCTCATGTTATATCCTTTTTAATGATTTAATAATACTTCTTGGGTAAACATTTCTGTCACCAAAAGAAACATCTTTTTTATCGTAACTTGCAAAAGAATAAACGTAGTCTTTTGTTTTTTTGTAAATGTAAGCTTCGGTATATATTGTGGCACATTCTAAACCGTTAAAATCTGCAATAGTAGAATCTCCAACAATATCTTCCCACACTATAATATACTTAAAGTATTTTACGCCCCCAAGAACAATAGGGAGACTTAATTTTTGTTTAGGCATTAATGTTTAGTTGCTATTTTTGTTTCTAATTGCCAAGCTTCATATGATTGCTCACACAATTCAGAAATAGCTCTGTCAATAAATTTTTTTGTTTTTTCATCAGGAACTAAAACAGCTATAGTTTTTTCTGGCTGTAGTTTAGCTTTTAACAAATGAGTTATGACATATTCTGTCCAGCTCATTGCTTCTATTTTGTCTTTAATTTCTTGTCTACGCAAAGTCATTATTCACTCCTGTCATTGTTTCGGTTAAACATCCAGTAGCTAAATCGTAATGCAAATCACATGCTTTACCAGTTTCACCACTAAATCTATTTTTTAAAACGTTTACTTGTGCTATGTTATTCTCAGCTTGCAAATCTCTGGACAAACTAATGACCATGTCGCTAAGTTGAGCAATGGATTGAGAGCCTCTAAGACTGTTCATAGACACCTGCACTCCATCTTCATAACCTTTGTTACCATCTTTAGTTCTGGACAAATGAGATACTAACAGTAACCCAATACCAGTCTCTTCAACTAAAGCTCTAAGTTTAGATACAAAATAATCAATAAGCTTACGCTCATCATTTGTGTGCTCATCGCCTAAAGCTGATAATGCCATGTGTAAGTGGTCAAGAACCACAAAATCAACACTGCAAGCTTTCGCCATGTATCTAATTTTTGAAAGTAAATTGTCAGCTACTGTAGAACCAAAGTGATTATATAAATAAAACTTCCCATTACCAACAGTTGATTTAAAAGTCTCCTGTAGTTGTTGTTCATTAACGCCCTCTCTGGTTAAATGCAAAGGCTTCTTGAGCTCAACACCCATGATACCTAAAGCACTTCTCTTAACTGTTTCTTCTAAGGCTATGTAACCTACGGTGTAATCTTTTTGAAGCAAGTGTAAGGCTATGTGTCTACAAAAACTTGATTTGCCAACTCCACTTCCTGCGGTAATTGTAACAAGCTCACCTTTACGCAATCCATGTGTCTTAGTATTAAGACATTCAAACGGGTAAGGTACGCTAACTGTTTTGTCTTCTGCTTTTATTTCTTTCCACATGTCAGCACCCAATATAATACCATCAGGCCTGTAAGCTTTTGCACTCCACATACAATTAGTAAGCTCTGCTGTTTTACCTGCTAACAACATTTCATTAGCATCTTTTAAAGGTAACGTTGCTATCTTACATTTGTTTGGTGAGAATAGTTTAGCACATTCTACTGCTGCTTTTTGTCCTGCATCGTCTTGGTCAAACATTAAGACAACAGATTCAAAACCTTCAAGCCACTCAAGTTCTTTTTGAATATCTTTTTTAGCTCCTGCTGCACCTGTCTTAATACTTACTGTAGGGAATTTGTTTGAATTTAATTTACTAACTGTTAAGGCATCTATTTCACCTTCTGTAATGACAATCATTTTACCTTTGTCACGCCATAGGTGCTGTCCAAACAATCCTGATTCTTTTGCATTGCCCAGCCATTGAAATGTTTTATCTGGGAATCTTAATTTTTGTGCGACTAAAGTTTTATCTTTGTCGTAGTAATTTGCTATCTGGCAAGGTCTGCCAAAGTAACTACCAGTTTGGTAATTGAATTTTTGTACTGTGTTTAAATCTATTTTTCTTTTTGATAACTCTGCGATATTACCTGTGATAAAATCTTTACTAACTTCTTTTTGTATTGGCTGCATATCGTCAAGTCCTCTTTTAGTTGTGTTACATGAAAAGCAAAAAGTGTGCCCATCTGAATACAAAGAATTTGCATCGCTTGAGCCACACTCATCGCATGGTGTGTGATATAAAAACTCACTAACATTATCCATGATTTATTAGTATTAAGTTAAATATTACTAAAACAAATATTATTTCAAACATTGTAATCCTCTGGTTATGGGTTAAAACTCACTGGGTATTTCTACCCAGTAAGCA
>Ga0114998_10001495_pt1 | contig 18043 bp, 17 predicted proteins | sample ArcticOcean_MG_C_5_FD_87044 | JGI IMG/M metagenome (GOLD analysis project Ga0114998, IMG submission 87044) | Marine microbial communities from western Arctic Ocean - ArcticOcean_MG_CB4_138 | ecosystem: Environmental > Aquatic > Marine > Oceanic | place: Arctic Ocean: Canada Basin | collected...
AAAATATTAAAATCCAATATACCTAATCATGTTGCCATAATAATGGATGGTAATGGAAGATGGGCAAAAAAAATTGGTAAAAAAAGAGTTTTTGGTCACGAAAAAGGCACTAAATCTGTGAGTGATTGTATAAGTGGAGCTATTGAAATTGGAGTAAAACAGATAACTCTTTATGTTTTTTCAATGGAAAATTGGAAAAGACCCAAATTAGAAGTTAACGCCTTAATGAGATTACTGGTAAACTCTTTGGAAAAAGAATTGCCTAGTTTAATTAAGAATGACATCAAACTTTGCGCAATTGGAGATTTAAATTCATTAAATAATAAATCAAAAGAAAAAATTAATGAAGTTATTTTTAAAACTTCCAAAAACAAAAAATTGATTTTAACTCTGGCAATTAGCTATGGTTCTAGGCAAGAGTTAACTAATACAATTAAAATTATTTCTGATAAAGTTAAAAATAACATAATTTCTCAAGAAAATATTGATGAAAACATAATAAATGAGCATCTTTACACCCGAAATTTGCCAGATGTTGATCTTTTGATTAGAACTGGGGGTGAATATAGAATTAGTAATTTTTTACTTTGGCAAATTGCCTACGCAGAACTTTACTTTTCTGACTTACTTTGGCCAGATTTCAGAAAAGAAGATTTTTTTAATGCAATTATTAGTTATCAAAAAAGAGAAAGAAGATTTGGAAAAATTAGTGAACAAAAATAAATTGATAGAAATTATTTTTAAAAATTTAAAAAAGTATTCATTGATTTTCTTTTTAATGTTTAGTTTTTGTGTTTCCTCGCAAGAAAATTCATTTACAAAAGGAGATGAATATATTTTAGATGAAATTAGTGTTACGGGCTTAAGCAGTTTCAATGAGCAAACCGTTATAGCTTATACAGGACTAAGAAAAGGTCAAAAAGTAAGGATTCCTGGAGAACAAATTAGCGCTATAATTAGTAAATTGTGGAAACTTGATTTATTTAGTGATATAAATTTTTACTTGACAAATGTCGATGGAAATAAAGCTAGTATTGAAATTGTAATTGAAGAATTACCTACACTATCTGAATATAAAATTACAGGTTTAAAGAAATCGAAAGTTGAAACAATTGTTTCTGAAACTGAACTTAAGAAAGGAAAAAAAATTACTCAAAACTTTATAAAAACTACCAAAAACTTCATTGTAAATAAATACAAGAAAGATGGGTTTTTAAACACCAAGGTCCAAATTGATGTCAAACCTGATTCTAGTGAAGTAAATTACAGTAAAATGTTAATACGTGTAGATTTAGGAGATAGAGTTAAGGTGAGTGAAATTAACTTTACAGGAAATGAAGTTTTTAATTCAAAGAAACTTAAAAAGAAAATGAAAAATACTAAGACCAAGCTCTTAGGAAGGTTCTGGAAAAAATCTAAGTACATTGAAAAAGATTACAAAGAAGATCTGACTTCTATTTTAGATTTTTATAAAGAAAAAGGATATAGGGATGCCAGAATTAGTAAAGATTCTGTTATAATTGATAATAAAAACATCACTTTAGATTTAAATATTAAAGAAGGAAATAAATATTACTTCGGTAAAATTTCTTACTTAGGTAATACCGTTTATTCTGACAATCAATTGTCTCGAGCCCTTGGTTTATTTAAAGGAGACACGTATAATGGAGTTTTATTGAAAAAGAGAATTGCAGACAATACAAAACCAGATGGACAAGATTTAACAAATTTGTATCAAAATAATGGTTATTTATTTTCAAGTATAAATCCAGTAGAGGTTGCGGCAAAAAATGATACAATTGACTTTGAAATTAGAATTATAGAGGGTAAACCTGCCTATTTTAATAAAATTAGTGTAGTTGGTAACACCCGTACAAATGACCATGTTATTTATAGAGAATTAAGAACTAAACCAGGAGAACTTTACAGCAAGGATAAAGTAGTGAGAACGGTTAGAGAACTGGGGCAAATGGGGTTTTTCGATGCAGAACAAATTAGCCCTGATTTTAAAAATGTAGATCCCAATAACGGAACAGTTGATATTCAATATGGCCTAGTTGAAAAAGGAGCGAGTCAAGTTGAACTACAAGGTGGATATGGTGGGGGTGGATTTATTGGAACTCTGGGTTTGTCATTTAATAATTTTTCAGTTAGAGGATTAAAAGATAAATCCGCATATAAACCAGTGCCTATGGGAGATGGACAAAGTCTTTCATTACGTTTACAGGCTAACAGATTTTACAGTACGCAAAGTTTCTCCTTTTCAGAACCCTGGCTTGGAGGGAAACAGCCTACTCAATTTTCTTTTTCTATTTCTAAAACTAAGCAGTATAGGTATGACTACTTGACTGGCCTAGCTAATAAAAATCAGTCTTTTGAAATCTCCGGAGCTTCTATTGGCATAGCAAAGAGATTGAGAGTGCCAGATGATTATTTCACTTTCTCGCAAACACTTAGCTATCAGTATTATAACTTAAACAATTATTTTACTGGTTTATTCACTTTTGGTGATGGTAGGTCTAATAACATTGCCTACACTGCTAGTCTTTCAAGAAACAATACATTTATAAATCCTGTGTTTCCTGTCGGAGGATCTACATTTGAACTGAGTGGGAAGTTTACTTTACCATATTCTTTATTTAACAATGTAGATTATGCTGATTTAAAAAATCAAGCGGAATATCAAAATGATGATGGCTCCCCTGATCAGCCAAAAATTGATCAAGAAAAATATAAATGGCTGGAGTTCTACAAAGTTAAATTTAAAGGTAGTTGGTATACTAAAATCATTGGTAAATTTGTTTTAAAAACACATGCTGAATTTGGTTTCTTAGGAGCTTACAATAATGACAGAGGAATTATTCCTTTTGACAGATTTTTCTTAGGTGGTGATGGAATGTCGCAGTATGCTATGGATGGTAGAGAAACTATTCCACTGAGAGGATATCCAAATCAATCTTTATCAAGTCAAGATGGATCTACTATTTACAATAAATTTTCAATAGAACTGAGATACCCTATCACTCTTAAACCATCAGCATCTATATTTGCTCTTACATTTTTAGAATCTGGAGACGGGTTTGACAGTTTTAGAGATTTTAATCCGTTTTATGGAAAAAGATCTCTTGGACTTGGAGTAAGAATATTCATGCCAGCATTCGGATTATTAGGAATTGACTTTGGCTATGGACTAGATAGTCAATACGATGGAGATCTTGTCTCTCACGGATGGGAAACGCACTTTGTTATTGGACAACAATTTTAGAATTATTTCGTTATACAATGTAAATAAACATGAATAGACTAGCTGTTCCATATTTAATTATAATAAGCTTATTAAATATAAATATTTCCTTTTCTCAAAAAGCGGAAAGAATTGGATATATAAATATGGAATATATTTTATCTAAAATGGAAGATTATAAAACTGCTAATCAACAGTTAGAAGAAAAAATAGGAAAATGGAAAAATGAAATTGAATTAATAAAAACAGAAATAAAAGTACTCAGAGATAGCTTAGAAATTGAAAGACCTTTACTTACGTTTGATATAATTGAAGACAGAGAGTCCGAAATTAAATTTGAAGAGAAACAACTAAATGACTACCAAATAAAACGTTTTGGAGTAAATGGAGATTGGGTAACACAAGAATTATTGCTGATTAGACCAATACAAGACCAAGTACTAAATGTAGTTGAAGCAATATCAAAGCAAAAAAAGTTTGACAAAATTTTTGACCAATCTGCCGATGCAATTATGTTTTATTCCGAAAAAAAATACGATATTAGCGAGCTGGTTTTAAAAAGTATTTTAAAAACTGAAAAACTTGAAAAACTTAAGCTCGAATTTGAAGATGAAAAAACAAATCCCGAGTATGAAGCTAAAAAGAAGTTAATAGAAGAAACCAAAGCCAAAAAAGCTAAAGAAGTAAAAGCTAAAAGAGAGTTACTTTTAAAGCAAAGAGATGAAAAAAGGAAAGCCTATCAAAAAAGAAGAGATAGTCTTTTAGAATTAAGAAAAAAGAAAAATAACCCTAAAAAAAGTTAAAAAATGAAAACTTTTAAAACATTATCAAGTACTATTTTATTTTTATTTACTGTAGTTTCAATGACTGCTCAAAGTAAAGTTGCTCACATTAATTCTCAAGCATTAATTAGTGAAATGCCAGAAGTAAAAGAAGCCCAAGCTCAACTTGAAAAACTTCAAAAAACTTATGCTACAGAGATTGAAGCTTCAATGAAAGAATACCAAACTAAACTTCAGACTTATGGAGCAGATCAGCAAAACCAAACTGAAGTTACTAATCAAGCTCGAGCTAAAGAATTACAAGGAATGGAACAAAATATTCAACAGTATCAACAAACTGCTCAACAAGACATACAAAAGAAACAAGCAGACTTGTTAAAGCCACTTGTAGATAAAGCCAAAGCCGCAATTCAAAAAATTGCAAAGGAGCAAGGTTTTGACTACGTAATTGATGCAACTGATGGAGGAAGCTTAATTTTAGCTAACGGTAAAGATTTGATGGCTGAAGTAAAAGTAGAATTAGGATTTTAATAATACTTTTTCCAACTCTTTTAAAATTTTAAACTACCTAAAACTTTTAGGTAGTTTTTTTTTACTTTTGTTTAATGAATAACTCCCCTATAGGAATATTTGACTCAGGAATTGGAGGAATAACTATTCTAAATTCAATAAAAAATCTGTTACCCTACGAAAGCATAATTTATTATTCTGATAATCTAAACTCGCCCTACGGAAATAAATCTGAAATTGAAATTGAAAAATTAAGCTTCAAAAACGTAGAGTTTTTAATAAATAAGGGTTGTAAAATTATAGTGGTTGCTTGCAACACTGCTACTACAAACAGTATAAAAAAACTTAGAGCTAACTTTAATATTCCATTCATAGGTATTGAGCCAGCTATTAAGCCTGCAGCAATGAAAACTAAAAGTGGTTTGATTGGAGTTTTGGCGACAGAAGGAACACTATCTAGTCTACTGTTCGGCAAAACATCTAGTAATCATTCCTTAAATGTTAATATTATTGAAAAAAATGCAGAAGGTCTTGTTGAGTTAATTGAAAAAGGAATTTTTCATGGTGAAAAAATTGAGGAAATTTTAAAAAAATGTTTACTACCAATGATTGAACAAAAAATAGATCATTTGGTGCTAGGATGCACGCATTATCCTATTTTAATAAATACTATAAAATCCATAATTCCAAATACCATTAAAATAATTGACAATGGAGAAGCAGTCGCATTACAAACCAAAAGAATATTAAAAAAAAATCAAATAGAAAACAGTTCTTTAGAACTTAAATATTTATTTTATTGCAATGGATCGCCCATGTCACTCAATAAGATTTTAAATAATAAATTTACAGTCAACAAAGTATAAATGGAAAAACATATTATTAAATTCAAAGAAACTAGTAGAGAGGAAGAACTTGAGTTTTATTCAAATAATTTTTTGTCAGAAAAAAGAATTGAATTTGAAAAAATTGAAGAAACAAAACAATTTCCTCTAATTCAACAAATTTTTTACCTCCCGTTTGTTAAAAAAGTGATTTTAAATAAACGATCCGTTTATATAGAAAAATTAAATATCCTTGATTGGAAAGATGTTCAAAATGAACTCTGTAAACAAATGCAGGATTTTCTTAATGAAGGTGGTTTAGTTAGTCAAATAGATCAGAATAAAAATTCTCCTACAACAGTTTATGCCGAAAGTACTCCCAATCCTAATGTGATGAAATTTGTTGTCAACAAAAAAATAGTCAAAGGAGTTTATGAATTTAAAAATGTTAATGAAACTCAAAACGCCCCTATAGCAAAATCCTTATTTACTTTTCCTTTTGTAAAAGAAGTTTTTTTAGATTTTAATTTTATTTCCGTTACCCAAAACTCTGATTCAAATTGGGAGGAAAACACAATGGATGTAAGAGAGTTTATTCGATCTTATATACAAGACAACAACACCTTAATTCATGAAGACCTTATTGAAGATAATTCTAATGTAGTTGAAGTTGACTTTGAAAAAATAGATGATGTTTCTAAAGAAATTATTGATATTATTGAAAAACATGTCAAGCCAGCAGTTGCAGCAGATGGGGGGAATATTGTATTTCAATCTTATGACCAAGAAACTAAAAATGTAAATGTAATTTTACAAGGTGCTTGTAGTGGGTGCCCCTCATCTACAGTTACTCTAAAAAGTGGTATTGAAAATATGCTTAAAGAAATGCTTCCAGGAATGATATCTGATGTAAATGCAATAAATGGATAATTATTAAAACTATCCCGAGACAAATTCTTTCAAATAATCAGGTTCAAAATATGCAATATCTTCAAAATCTGAACTATTGAATTTTTGATAAGACAAAAAAGTCATTTCTTTAGCAGATGGAAAAGTATTGTTACTAGAGAAAATTAAATTAGAATTTTTTTTAATTAATCTCTCACATTTTTCTTGACCATTTCCTATAAAAAACAATTTATTTTCTGAAATATATTTATCAAAAGAGTTCTTTTTTATAATTTCTGGAATAACTTTTCTAACCATATTAAAGTTAGAATCAAAAACTGCTGAATACACCTCATCTCTTCTTGCGTCCATCACTGGAACAATTAATCCTTTTTTAACTTTTAATTGTTTTCCTAAAACGAGAAGAGTAGAAACAGATATTAGGGGTATATCTAAGGCATAACACAATCCCTTAGCCGCTGCAACACCAATTCTTAGACCTGTGTAGGATCCTGGCCCTTTACTAACTGCTATTGCTGACAATTTTTTTACAGAGACATGAGACTCTTTTAGAGATTCTTGAATAAAAGAATGCAGGTTGGTTGAATGAGAATATTTTTCGTCATTTTTTTCTTTAAGAAAAATTAACTTACCATTTAAAGAAAGTGAAATTGAACAGTTAGTTGTTGAAGATTCAATATTTAAAATATAAGACATATTAAAACTACTTTACAGTAATTGGAACTCCAAAATAAAATTCTAAAACTTTTAACTTAAAAATATAATCATATTTTGTTCTTATAAGCTCAGATTGTGATAACTCATATCTTTGTTTAGCTTGAGTAAAATCAAAAGAATTCATTGCTCCAACTTGAAATTTATTCTGAGCATATTCAAAGGCTAGTTCTCGAGCATCAACTAGTTTTAGGGATGCTATATAAGCTTTGTATGCTCCCCTTGCATCATTAAATGATTGATTGACTGTGTTCTCTAAATCTAATTTTTTTTGTTCTAAAGAATTCTCGGTTCTTAAAATATTAATCTTTGTTTGATTCACATTTGACCTTCTAGATAAATTATTTAAAATGGGTATAGAGAGGCTAAATCCAAAATTTTGCCCAGCATTTAAATCAAATTGTTTTGAAAAAGATTGTGGATTTGCAGTTACCATTTTTGTATAAGGAGCCAAAACTCTTTCCCCCGACCCCTCAACAACTCCAATTGGTGTAAACACAATTTCATCGGTTGGTACAAATCTATCAGAGTAACCTATCCTAGAGCTGTAGGAGTAAAATGCCGATAGACTCGGCTTTAATAAAGCTTTTGATATTTCTAAATCTTTTTTAGCGATCTCTAAGTTGGTTTCAAAAACTTTTATCTCTGTTTTATTATTTACAGCATAACTAAAAATCTCTTCTGGCGTTTTGCTCATTACATCAGAAATTGGAATGTCATAAGTTTCATTAGCAATCTCAAAATTTTCAAAATCATCAATTAATAACAATTGAGCCAAAGAAATTTTTGATAAATAATAGCTATTTTGTGCATCTACTAAGTTTTTTTCTTGAGAAGCTAGATTTGCTTCAATTTCATATAAATCACCTTTTGGAACAACCCCAGAATCAACTAACTCCTTTATCCTTTTCAATTCCCTAATAGTAATGTCTAATTGTAATTTTTGAACAGAAAGAGATTCTTTACTAAATAAAATCTGGAGATATGAATTAGCGACCAATAGTGCTACGTTTTCGGTCATGTCCTCTAACTGATATTGACTAGCCAGAATAGAAAGGTTTGCTCTATGTAACCTTTTTACATTTTGAAGACCACCATACACACTAATATTCATGTTTAAGTTCATGGAAGTAAACTGAGTGGTTACATTTTCTAATAATCCAGTTGTAATATTTTGATTTAATCCAATATTCCAAGAGTGATTACTGCCTATATTAATATTTGGGAGAAAACTTCCAATTGCTCCTTGTTTATTAATTTCTGAACCAGCATAATCTAATTGAGACTGTTTGATTGAAATATTCATTTCAAGGGCTCTATTAACACACTCTTCAAGAGTCCATGATTTTTGGGCTAACAAAATATTGGGAACAATTATTATAAATAAATACTTTAAAAATTTCATAATTTCTTTCTGTTTAATCAAAAGAAGTAGTTGCATCATCTTCACTTTCTACTTCGCCTCTTTTTATTGGTTCTGTTTTATTCCAAACTTTAATCTTGTCTGTTTTTTTAACTCCACTTATTAATTCTGCATTAACTCCATCTGAAATACCAAGTTTAACATTTTTTCTAATAAATTTCTGACTTGTAGTTTCTATCTCTACGAAAGGAATTTTAGTTTTTGAATCATATTGGAGAAGAGCTTCACTAATTGCCAAAATACCTTCTTTTTTATCAGTGACAATAGAAGCATTGGCACTGTATCCAGCTCTAACCACATACTCGTCATCTAAATAGACTTCTCCTTCAATTTTAAATTGAATTGCGCCTGCAACCTCTGTTCCTTTAGGAGCAATTAACCTCAGTTTAGCTTTGTATTCTTTATTCTCAATAGCGCCAAGAGTTACTATTAGCGGCATATTAACAGAAAGTTTACCTACTTCCCCCTCATCAACTTGTCCCTCAAATATCATTTTATTAAGATCCGCAATAGTAGCTATTGTACTTCCTGCGTTAAATGTATTTGCTTGAATTACTTGATCTCCTTCCTTAATGGGAATTTCTAATACCGTCCCTGAAACAGTCGCTCTAACATTAGTATTGGTAATGGATGATCCTCCAGAGGAACCTAACTTTATTATTTGAAGGTCACTCTTTGCGTTGGATAAATTTTGCATGTCTTGACTATACCTTAATTCCGAAGAGTTAAATTCTTGTTCCGAAATAATTTCTTTTTTAAATAAAGCTTGATTTCTTTGGAATTCAATTTTTGAATTTTTCATTACAATTTGAGCATTTTTTACTCTTCCCTCTGCACTGTTAAGAGTCTGTTCGTTTGGAACAACTTTTATTCTAGCAATCAAATCTCCTGCTAAAATTTCGTCTCCTTCCTCAACATATATTTCCTGAATAATACCGGCTATTTGCGGTACTATGTTAACCTCATCTTCAGGTAAAACTTTTCCGGTAGCCACAATTTTCTCTTCAATAGTAGTCGTTATTAAAGTTTGTGTGTCATACACAATAGAGGATTTGCTGTTAGATTTTATAAAAAAGGCACTAGCAAATAAAATTCCTCCAATTAGCAATGTAATTCCGATGTATTTTAAATATTTCATATTAATTAATTATTTAATTATTCTTCTCTTAATGCGTCAATTGGTTTAACGCTAACCGCTTTTTGAGCAGGTATTATACCTATTAATGTTCCAAGTGTTATCATAAGTGCTAATGCTCCTAAAACATAAGGTATAGGCACTGTTGGGTTAGTGTATGGAAAATCTGTCATGTCTTCAGTTGCAGCATTAATACCATAAAGAACTAATGCACCTAAAATAATACCTATAACTCCTGCTAGGATAGTTAAGAAAACAGATTCTAAAATAATTTGAGACCTTACTACAGATGGAGTTGCCCCTAACGCTCTCCTAATTCCAATTTCTTTTGTTCTTTCTTTAACTGATATTAATAATATATTTCCAATTCCAATGACCCCAGCTAATATGGTTGCAATTCCAACTACAAGAGATAAAAAAGTAAGGCCATTGGCAAAATTCATGGTTTTTCTAAAAATTTCCCCTAAGTTAAATCCCCCAATAGCACGATCATCATCTGGATGAATTTTATGTATTTGCTTTAAAGTTGCTTTTATATTTTTTTCCACTTCCAATCCACTAATATTTTCATCTGCAGATACCATAAAAAAACTAACATCGTCTCCAGTATTGAATATCTTTTTAAAAGTTGCAAAGGGAATGTAAATATCTCCATCATCTCCAAAACCACCACCTTGAACAAACTTATGTACTCCCACCACTACAAAGTTTAATTTATTAATACTTATAAATTTACCAATAGGATCTTCACCTTTCTCAAAAAGTTCTGCTAAGGTTCTTTCACCAATAACACATACTTTTCTTTCTTTTTCAATATCTGAATTATTTATAAATCTCCCTCCATCGAAAATTTTTGCAGTAGCTATTTTTATATATTCAGGAAATTCACCATAAATAGCATAGGTTCCGGTTTTATTTCCTCTCACTATATTTCCTCCAGCAGAACCAAAAACACCAGCTACTTGTCTAGGTGCAATAAACTTAATCCCTTTTACTCTTTTTTTAATAATTTCGGCATCTCCTAATTTTAATTGAATTGCCCTTTCAGATTTATATCCTGCATATGGAATACTCGTGTACTGAGCCCAGACAAAAATACTATTAGATGCTATAGACTGAAAAGCTCTTTCAAACCCATTATCTAGTCCTTTGGAAGAACCAGCCAAGGTAATATATATAAAAATACCCCATAATACTCCTATCATAGTGATAACAGTTCTAACCTTGTTTTTTTGGATAGATCCAAAAATTTCTTGCCAAGTGTCTTTGTCAAATAATCTTTTCATATCAATCGTCTCTTAAAGCTTCTATAGGTTTTATACTTGCAGCTCTTTTGGCAGGAAGATATCCTGCAAAAGCTCCAAAACCAATTAATAATATAGTTGCAGCCAAAGCCGTATTCAAATCTACATATGGATCAGTAATATAATAATCCTCTTCTAGGGTATTACCAACTAATTTTAGTACGCCTATTCCTGCTAATAATCCAGCATAACCTGATATAGAAGTAATAAAAATTGCTTCTTGAAGAATCATCCCTATAATTGAACTAGGGGTTGCCCCAATAGCCTTTCTAATTCCTAATTCTTTAGTTCTTTCTTTTACCACAAAAACCATTATGTTGGAAATTCCTATTATACCTGCCAATAAAGTACCTATACCAACAAATAAAATAATGGAGGAAAGTGCACTTTTAAATTGGTCGTTTTCTCTTAAATTAGATGCTGCGCTTCTAATAAATATTCCTCTTGGATCTGTTGGATCAATGAATTTCTTTTGTTTTAAATATTTTTTTAATTGATTTTCAAAAGCAACTGCTCCAGCATAACCCAGTTCTGGCTTGTATGAAATGATAATTTGACCCAATTTGTCTGTATTTTTTTGAATAAGTTGAAGAGTAGTATAAGGTGTATATACTATTCTCTCCTCATTGTCTCCACCATCATCTTGAAAAACTCCTACAACTTTCCAAGATCTTCCTCCACCAGAAACAAACTTACCAATAGCATCTTCCCCATTAAATAAATCCAATTCTACTAACCTTCCTATTACTACATTTCTCTCTTTATTTTTAACATCCAGACCATTAATATATCTTCCTTTCATCATTATGGTCATTTCATTTTTTTGATGGGAAGGTGCGACTCCTCTAATAGAATAATTATTTGATTCTAATTTGTATCCAACGTTACCGCTTTCTGTCATTCTAGGGGTTATACCATCAATATAAAATGCAAACCTAGAAGTAATATCCTTTAAATCTTTATTATCAAATTCTATTCTGCGATTAGCTTTATAACCCATGTAAGCTTTGGAAGTTCTTCCAGATCTTACCCACATGGTATTTAAAGCATCGTCCTTAAAAAATTTATCAAAAGTATTGTCTAATCCATTTCCAAAACCAAAGAGAACCACAAATATTAGAATACCCAAAGCCACAGTAAAACCTGAAAGAAAAGTTCTGAGCTTATTCTTTTTAATTGAATCAAATATTTCTAGCCAGCGGTCTCTACTAAACATTAAATAGCTTTTATCATTTTATTTTTTTTGTCTTCCATTATTACTCCGTCCTTTAGCCTTACAATTCTAGAACACATTTTAGCAATATCCTCCTCGTGGGTAACAATTAAAATTGTTTTACCATTCTTATTTATATCTTGAATTAGAGCCATTACTTCCTTAGAAGTTTTAGAATCTAAAGCTCCAGTCGGTTCATCAGCAAGAAGAACCTTAGGTTTAGAAACAAGAGCTCTAGCAATAGCTACTCTTTGTTTCTGACCTCCTGATAATTCACTTGGTAAATGAGTTGCCCATTCCTTTAGACCTACTTGATCCAAATACCTTAAAGCCTCCTCCTCTCTTTCTTTTCTTTTTACACCTTGATAATAAAGAGGCAGGGTTACATTTTCTAATGCAGTTTTATAATTAATCAAATTAAAAGATTGAAAAACAAATCCTAAAAATTTATTTCTATAATTAGCTGCTTTGGTTTCGTCTAAATTCTTAATAGGAACTCCATCTAAATCATAAGATCCTTCATCCAAAAGATCTAACATTCCTAAAATATTTAATAAAGTAGATTTTCCAGAGCCTGAGGATCCCATTATTGCTACCAATTCTCCTTCTTCTACATTAAAATTAATACCTTTTAAAACATGTAGAGAATTAGATCCCATTTTATAGGACTTATGTAAATCTTTTATTTTAATCATAACCTATTAACTATTATATAATTCATATCAACAATAATGCCCAAAACTAACATTTATTTATTCGTTTTTATAAGATTGTAATTGTTTAAAAAAATCTTCAAAAGAGGTTCTTCCTTTTTTTGTTATCGAATAGTCAGTTGTTGGATAACTTTTTTGAAAATATTTTTCAATCTTAATTAGGTCAGCCTCATTTAATTTCTTCAACTGGATACTTAAATTACCTTTAGTTGACTCTGTCACATCTAGTAATGCTTTAAAATTACAAGTCTCGACAGTCATTAAAAATGATACTGTTTTAAGCCTTATTGGGTTAAATAATAATTTTTCTATTTCCTTATTCATTCTTGTTTTGAAAATAAAGAGCAAGACCTGGTATTAACATCCCAAAAGTAATTCCAATAACATTAACTAAAAGAAGATGGATTTCTGGGATGTAATAGTTGTAAAGGGTGAAAATTAATAATCCAACACCTCCTAATGTAACTTGCTTGAATTTTATTATGGAACCAGACATGACTAAAACTAGTGCCAAAAGAAATAAAATATCTTGAACTGGATTAATTCTAGAATAAACAGAAATACCAACTATGGAAATCCAAGCAATTCCAAATACTCCCCAAATAATTCTGATGACTCTTGAAAGTTGTGTCTCATATCCAATTTTATTTCCTGAATTTATATTGTAATAAGTAGTGTAAATCATGCCGAGTAAAGGGATTGAAACCCAATAAATTGTTGATGAATAGTAACTGAACTGAACTATGGAAGGAAAAAAATAATGAAATAAACTCATGAAATTTATTAAAACTCCCCAGAAAACAAGATTGAATCCAAGAGGTTTTAAATTATTTTTTGTTTGCCTAATAGCATCGTTAATAATGCTTAGTTGTTCTTCTTTAGTCATAAAATTTGTTAAATATTACATAAATATAAACTAGTTTATTTTATAAACCTAAATAATTAAAACTCTTCCCAGAAATTAGTTGTGAACTCGTCTAAATATTCTGGTAAAATTTCATTTTTTTCTTCTATTTTATCAAAATATTTAATGTCAATATTTTTAGATTCAAAGATTTGTAGTTGTATTTTTCTTATTGAATTAACTACTAAATCTAACTTAAATGAAATTTGATTTTGCTTATTCCTTCCTTTCACAAACTTGTTTTTTTCAACAATCTTTAGAGGTCTATCAATCCCAAATTTTCTTCCATTAGATACTTGAAAATAACTCAAAGAATATTTTTCTTTATTTAATTTTGAAAAAATCATTTGACCCTCATTTAAATAAGTATTAGCAGAAACGCCCAGAAGCTTGAATTTAAATAGAGATTTTACATTTTCAAAATCAATTCTTACAACTGCAAAATCATCTGAATTAATATAGAGAGTTCCCTTAAAATCTTTAGATCCTTTTGGTTCGCAAGAAATAATATATACCAACTGAGTTCCTAAATAAGTTAGCTCTGGTTCACTGAATCTATACCTGTTTGAGTTTAAAATAAAATCTAATTTGGTTCCTTTATTAAAAAAAAGATTAGAATAAAGGCTCGCTATTCCTCTTTTTTGAAATACAGCGAAGTTTTGCTTTCTTTTAAGCTCCGCATCTTTAGCTTTTTTCAAAACTTCCTGGTTAGTGCTATCTATATCCCAAAGACCATTAAAGTTTAAATCTCCAGAAAATGGCAATAGACCTGACCTGATTTTAAAATACGAACTAGATTTAAGGTTTTCTTTTAAAGCCTTTTCTAGTTTTGAATTCAATGAATTTAAAATTTCTTCATCTTTTTTATGGGTTTCCCTTGACTTAATTAAATTTATTTTCTGATTGTTTTCCTGAAAATTCCCATAGTAATAGCATAAAGTTTCAGTAGCATTTTTATTTTCTTTTGGAATATTAATAAGCAAACTGTCCATTAAAGAGGAATTAACTTCTTTAATAGAGGATTTAAACTTATTTATTTCAAACTTATCAATGTTACTTTTATACTCTCTCCTATAAAATATTCTTTTTTCAGTTATTTCAGTTTGATAGTTTTGTGAGATTCCTGACTTAACTTTTTCTATAATTTCTTTGGAGCTTAATTTTCTATTGGTCAATATTACATTGCTTAATTGTATCGGCTTGGGACTTAAAAAAACTATGCTATCGTTGAACTGGTTTAAAGAAAAAGAAACTTTATCGTAACCCATAGAGGAAATAAAAAGAGAATCTTCATTTTTTAATTCTTTCTTTATTAATTCGAAATCTCCATTTTCATCGGATATAATTCCACTACTATTTGAAAAATAAACGGTCGCAAATGGTATTGGAGATAAAGTTATAGAGTCTAAAACCTTAACTATAGTAGATTGTGCATTAATATTACAAGTAAATAATAATAAAAATATATAAATTGTTTTTTTCAGTTCATACATGGATTCTAAAAATAATTTTTTTTGACGACATTAAATTATTAGCTTGATTCAAATGTAATAGCGTTTTCAATACTAAATTGGAAAATGTTCTGAATGTCAAAGTAATGATTCAAACGTCAAGGTAAATATTGTTTATGCTGTTATCAATTAGAAAATTGGTATTTATACTCAAAATTATTCAGAATTAAATTTTTAAATATATCATTTTCCTGAAAATCTATAATTATAGCAGGGAGAGATAATATATTAACTATTAATAGAACAACCCAAATTGCAAATATGACAATAAAAACATAACGATTAATAACACTTTTTTTAAAAACTATTTTAGTCGTTAAAACAATCAACATAAACATAAATATTAGAAGACTAAGACATAAGTTAACTGTAAAATAAAAGGGAATTATTTCTAAAATTTCATTTAAAAAAGCATTACTAATAAATTTAAATTGAATAAGGATTATAGTAATTGTTACACTGATTAATAACAAAGAAAATAAGCAGGCAGTAAAAAATAATATTAATTTTAAAAATTTTAGTAAAATATAAATTATCTTTTCAAGAATAGGGGCTATTAATCTAAAAGGAAATAGAAGAGTTTTTGTTAAACTGCTTTCTTTATCATTTACTGTTCCCGTTTTTTTTTTTATAAAATCTTCCAGATTTGATAAATTTACATTGAACCCTGACATATTCATTTTTTGTCCAATGGTTTTGGCCTCTTTGGTGAAAAACCATAGTAATAGATAAAACAACAATCCAGCACCGCCAAAAAACAAACTAACCACAAAAACAACTCGAATTATATTGACATCAATCTTAAGATAATTTGAAAGACCTTTAGATACTCCACCAAATACTCCATTTTCTTTGTCTCTAAAAAGTATTTTTCTCAAATTAGGATCAAAATCTTTTGATGGAATTCCTATCCATAAAATAATATATACTATTAAGTTAAGAGGAACTGCTATAAAAAATAAAATCCTAACAATTATCGGGTCAATTTTAAAATATTCTGCTATTCCTGAACAGACTCCAGCAATAATTCTATTACTTGAATCTCTGTATAGTTTATTGCTTTTTATCTCTTCTTTAGGGCTATCTTCTTCGGTATCATTGTAGATCTCTTTAAAATCATCTAAAGAACCCATAATTTCAATAACCCCTTTGACATCATCTAAATTGATACACTGTTTACTGGATGAAATTTTTGATGAAAAATTTTCAGCAATTCTAAGCTCAAAATCTTTGATAATTTCAGAATCATTATCAATTGTAGCAAAATAAGTTTTAATTGAATTTAAATACTTATTTAAAACCTCATAAGCACACTCTTCGATATTAAAAATTGAGTGACCAATGTTTATTGTAAGTGTTTTTTTCATTTGTTTTTATCTAATTAATTCCTAAACTATTTTAAGATTCTCTTCAAAAGATTTATCTTAAATTCCAATAATAGCAGATATAGTTTTTTCATTTTTTAGTTTTTAATAACTTCTTAACTGACGCATCTAACTCATTCCATGAAACAACCAATTCCTTTATATGTAAAGTTCCCTTGTATGTAATTGAATAATATTTTCTTGGTGGACCCTGATCTGATTCACGCCAAACATGTTGAATATATCCAAATTTTTTTAGCCTATTTAACAGCGGATATACGGTACCTTCAACAACTATTATTTTAGAATTTTTCAGTTCTTCAATAATATCAGATGTGTAGACCTCGTCTCTAGATATTATTTGTAGAATGCAAAATTCTAAAAGGCCTTTTCTTATCTGTATTTTAAAATTTTCGGCGCTCAAGCTATAGATTGTCTAATTCGTTCTTTTCAATAGTTATAATAATTTCTTTTTTTTCTTTTTCACCTTCTTTTTCTTCTTCCTTTTCTTCAAAAGAAACCACCCACTCACCTTTAAGACCATCTATATTCTCACCATCAATAGTCAAGTTAATGTCATTTTTTACTATGACGTTTGGTTCGACATCGAATCTACAAGAATTAAAAAAAAAAGTCATCAACAAAATCAGTAATATTTTTTTCATAGAGTTAATTATTTATTATACATAGTACTTTGTAATACATAGTAGTAAAGATAAAAAAAAATTCACTAATAGCAACTACTTCTTAAAAAATCTGAAATACAAGAATGCAAGGGTTAAAAATCCTAACACATATGGGATAATCATTAAATACACAATGCCGTCATTTAAACTTTCCGCGGCTTTTTGATCTGCCCCAGATTCTAAAACCGCCCTACACATCGCGCATTGATAATTATATGTAAACAGTAGAATACTCATTAGTAATATGGGGATATCATTAAATAAACTACCACGCCAGTTACAGCTACATAAAGCCAAATTGGGAAAGTGATTTTAGATATTTTCTTGTGCTGGTCGAATTGAACCTGAATAGCCTTAACGTAGCTAGTAAGAACTAAAGGAATTAAGATTATAGACAAAATTATGTGTGTTATTAATATAAAATAATACAAATAGGCTATTGCTCCTTCTCCTCCAAAAGGTGTTGGGTCAGAAGTCATATGGTATGCAATATACATAACCAAAAAAACCAAAGACAGTGCAATACATGTTTTCATGATTCTTTCATGTAAAACTCTTTTTCCGGCCTTGATTGCTCTAAGGGCTAATACTAATAAGACAGCTGTAAAACCATTGATAGTTGCATATATTGGAGGTAGAAATGTAAGAGGAGTGGCATCAGGAATTTTGACAGTAAATAAAATAGCAACAACGACAGGAATAACTATAGAAACTACTACAATTAAGATATTATATATTTTTGATTTACTATTCTCCATCATTTAACAACTTTAATATATCTTCTTTTAACATGTCAACCCCTTGTTT